>PVMK01123539.1_pt1 | contig 43390 bp, 38 predicted proteins | sample 1853481 | NCBI WGS metagenome assembly PVMK01 (sample SAMN08533507, study PRJNA380276) | Marine sediment metagenome, whole genome shotgun sequencing project.
AACAAGAAGAAATCCATGGTTCCGCTTGAATGGGAAGAATACATAGAGACTCTGGCAGAGAGCGATCCTGATCTTTAGGTCTTTCTAACTTCGACCTCCATCCCCACAATCTCCCCCACAATTTCCCCAATTTCCTTGGGCTTTTGATTTGAATTCGGGGCCACCCGGTCACAGGCCCTGCCCAGATAGACAGAAATCTCAAGACGGTCGGAGCTGCCAATAAGTGCCAACATCCCCCCTTCCCCAACCTCCGAATATGTCTTGCTTATACCCTCGATAATCAGATCCCCCACCCGTATGATGGGTTGCCCTGTCTCCGGAAAGGGCTCCAGCAAATCGCGCCCTATGTTAGTAATGAGATTCCCAAAACGATCCACGCGTATCACTTGACCAAGAATCGCAGCCCCTTCCTGGTTTGGCTCGGGAAGTGCGAGTTCTGTTGGATCATCTATGATGGGCCCCATGTCTGAGGGATCCACTCCGCGCGTCAGATGTGCAGCCACAGGGGCAAAAATATCCCGTCCATGAAATGTTTCGCTTATCGGAGAAAGAAAATATGCCTTTTTTGTAAGGTGGGTTATTATAGCCTCGTTATGGCTTCTGATTATCGGCCAAAAAAGGCCGTTATCAGGTCCAACAAAGATATGCCCACCTGTATCAACGATGATGGGTCGCCTTTTCCCGCCTACCCCTGGATCAATCACCCCCACATGGATGGTGTCTTTTGGGAAAAATGGGAAAGCATCCTGGATGAGCGACGCGGCTTCAAAAATGGATCCGGGTTTTACCTGGTGGCTGATGTCAATTATCCGGGCAGTCGGGCAGATGGAGAGGAGAACCCCTTTCATTATACCCACATAAGGGTCCTGAAGACCAAAGTCGGTTGTCAGGGTGATGATGCCTGATGTCTTCATGTCCAATCGTCCACAAGCCTGGGGAGCACCTCCCCTGCTTTGCCCAAAAGGGTAAAGTCCATCACATGGGAATGGGGTGTCTTCTCCAGATTGATTTCAACCACAGCTGCCCCACTTTCCTTTGCCTCCAACGCCATAGACGCGGCCGGCTGGACCACGGCAGAGGTGCCGATTACCAACATTACCTGGCATGACCTCGAGGCCTCAATTGCCTGTCCAAGCAAATCAGGGTCCAGGGTCTCTCCAAACCACACCACATGGGGGCGCAGCAGCCCTCCGCAGGATCCGCATTTGGGTAACGGCCCCAGGTCGGGGGAGCGATCCAGCATGGTTTTCTGACATCTCGTACAGCGTACCTTCCAGATGTTTCCATGAATTTCCAGAAGATTTTGGCTCCCTGCCAGAAGGTGGAGGCCATCCACGTTCTGGGTAATAAGGGTAAACTGTGGCACCAGCTGTTCAAGGGCTACCAGGGCGCTGTGGGCCGGGTTGTAGGTCACCCGGCTGATGAGGTTACGCCGCCAGTGATAAAATTCCCAGACAAGTTCCGGGTCTCGATCAAAGGCCTCGGGGGTGGCAAGGTCTGTGGCCCGGTGATTCTTCCAGATCCCCCCATCTCCCCTAAAGGTGGGAACACCGCTTTCGGCTGAAATGCCTGCACCCGTCAGGACAGATACATGGTTGGATTTCCTGAGGATCTTTCTGAGTTCCCGTAATTCATTTTCCATAAACGTCACACTACCCAAGGCACCCATTCGAGTCAAGCACCCCGGTCCAAGTCAGGCAGCCCGGCATCCGGCTGAAACGGACACTTCGTCTGCCCCGCAGTTCCAAAAGATGGCAACAAAAAAACCCTCCCCCTTACCCGAATGGCAACCCGGGGACTATCAGCATCGCTGACTTTCAGGGTGGGTTATGAGTTGCAAAAAATTTCGTCACCGACAATTATCTATTGACAAAAAGCAGGATTTCTATAAATTAAAGGCCACTTAAGTGGCGGTGTAGCTCAGTCGGTCAGAGCATGCGGCTCATATCCGCAGAGTCACTGGTTCGAGTCCAGTCACCGCCACCAAACTAAAACTAAGTAAAGCATTGACATTTCTCTCTCCGGCCTTATTTTTTTGTTAATCTATCCCTGAGAGCGAGCCTTTCCCCATGGCCCATCGGTCATTTTATAACCATGAACTCATAACCGTGAGCGAGGCCCTTGACGTTGCGGAGAACGTGACAGGGGATTTTTTTAAATTCTCCCTCGGGCAGTGGAAGAAACACCGCTATGACATCCGAACCCTGTCCTTCCTGAACAGGAACGAAATAATCCCGGATGGCTTCGCATTGCTCAATAAGGGTACATGGCTGAACAACGAATTTAAGCCAAGACCGAGAGAACAGGATTTTTATTTAATCTGCCTGCAGGATCATCACATTTTGAGGGCATTAAAAAAGGACGCGAAAGTCGAATTAATGCCGCTTCTTGTGTATATTTTTACACATGAACTGGTCCACATCGTCAGGTTTTGCAACTTCTTGCAGCGGTATGAAGTCTCGGGGGAAAAGAGGATAGAAGAGGAAAGAGTTGTTCATGAAGTAACATTTGATATGCTGAAAGGCATTTCAATGCCCGAATTGGATTATGTGCTTGATTCGTACCAGGACCATAGAATATGTGATATCCCAATTCAATAGTTTTTGAATTGTAAAATAAAGGAGGCCAATTAACGATGCCGATTTATGAATATGAATGTAAGAAATGCGGACAGCAGACAGAAGTCATGCAGAAATTTTCAGATCCACCGATGGCTGAGTGTGATATGTGTCACGGTAAGATGAGAAAATTGATTTCATCGAGCACTTTTCATCTCAAGGGGAGTGGCTGGTATGTGACCGATTATGCCTCCAAATCCCGTTCCGACCCCGACACCGAAACCAAATCAAAGTCCGAGCCGGAAAACAAAAAAGAAAAGACATCAAAATCGGACACAAAATCCCCAAAAAGCGAGACAAAAAGCTCCACAGGGGGTTCGGAAAAGAAGAAGAATTCTTCAAACTCTTAACAGTACATAAACCGGCAAACAATCCCATAGGGTGACAGGCTGTGAAATCGTTTAGTCCCGATAAGGTTCAGAACAAAATAATAAACAGGATCGAGAGAGAGGAGAAAAAGCAGGCCTTCAAGCGGGACAGATTTTTCAAATTCAAGATTGGTGAAATCCACAACGCCTTGTCTCAGACCCTGTTGATGAAAAAGATCATTGAAACGGATAACCCTGCCGCCATTTCTGATAGCCTGCTCAAAGGCCTGAAAAGACTGCTACACATTACAGAATTTGATCTCAGGTACGCTATCGCCCCCATACGCGACGTTGTCCAGCGGCCGAACCTCTTTTCCTTATATATGACCCAATATATAATGGAGACCCTCATTGATGACCCGGACGTAATTGAGATATACGGCACGGACGAAGAGATATACCGGGTTGTGAACGAGATCTTTAGCCGGATTAACATACGCTTTGACAGGGCTGAAAAGGAAATAATGGACCAGCTCGCACGGAATAAAACCCTGGTCCCTGGTTCAGGGGAGTATGAGATCGCCATGGACCAGCTCTTCCGAAAAAAAATGGGGCCGCCCCAAGAACAAGGGAACACGCCCCCCCCCCAAATGATTTTGATGTTATCCCAATTCAATGCCATTCCCTTATGTTCTTGGATTCTTATCTGATAAGTTCGTAAGTTCTCAATAAGTGAGGACACCGTGGGGTTCGGGTGTTTCTCTCCGGCGCTCTCTAAACCAGTCGTCGTAGCGTGGCTGATATTTGGGGTTTTGACGAAAGCACGGAGAAACCAATAAGGGTCATTAGGAGAAAACCCCAAATATCAGCCACTGCGAAAGTGAGATGTAAATCCCTTTTGAGAGAGCGCCTTCAAGAAACACCCGAACCCCACTCCAGATAGCCTATTTTTTCTCCCGGACTTAATGAAAAATTACATAGGCTCTAAAAAAATTAACTTTTACATCTAGGGTCTGACGGTCTTCCAAAATTTTAGTTTTGAGCGAAATCAACCGATTCCAAGAAAGGATACTTTTATGTCTGCGCAAACAGCTTTTTTGTTTCCCGGTCAGGGTTCCCAGTTTGTGGGGATGGGCCAGGACTTGAAGGACCGATCCCCTGAAATCAGAAATATTTTTGATAAGGTGGATGATGTCTGCAAAAGACCCATATCTGAGCTTTGCTTCGAAGGGCCCATGTCAGAGTTGACACTTACCGAAAATCTCCAGCCGGCCATAACAGCCGTAAATCTGGCCCTTCTCGCTGCCCTAAACAGCGCGGGCATGAAGGCAACGGTTTCGGCCGGACACAGCCTGGGGGAGTATGCGGCTCTTGTCTCTTCGGGTGTTCTCAGTTATTATGACGCACTGAGACTGGTTCAGAAAAGGGGAGCACTGATGCACCGGGAGGCCCTGGCAAATCCCGGAAAAATGGCCGCGGTGATAGGAATGGATATGGCCACTGTCCAGGATATTGTGGCCCAGAGCAAAGGTGATGACATACTGGCCGTTGCAAACCACAATACAGCGGAGCAGATTGTGATCACGGGTCAGGAGGAACCGATTTCCCGGGCCATTGATCTGGTCAAAGAGAAAAAAGGCAAGGCCATACCATTGAAAGTGAGCGGCGCCTGGCACTCTAACCTGATGGAGGGCGGTGTTGAAGAATTTAGAGGATTTATGGATAACATTGTATTTTCCAGGCCTGAGTCAACGGTCCTGTTTAACGCCACTGCGGCGAAGGAAACAGACCCTGAAAAGATACGCGACATTATGGCCAACCAGCTCATAAGCCCGGTCAAATGGTATGATATTATGGTAAATATGCTTGAGAGCGGGGTGAAGAATTTTGTTGAGGTGGGGCCAAAGAAAGTCTTGGCTGGGCTGCTAAAAAAGATCACCCCTTCTGGTGAGGATGTAAAAATTCATAACATCCAAAATGTTCAAAGTCTGGAGGATTTCCTAAAATAACCGTCCCTGCCACGTACTTCGTCTCTCCAAGGCCCCTCTGATACTCTCCAGGTTTTTGGATTTTTCGTTGGCCCATAAAGGGGCTACAAGCTCAGATCTCACGGGGTCCCCGGTCAACCGCTGTACAACCATCTCAGGGGGTAGAAGTTCCAAAAAGTCAACAACCGTTTCTACGTACTCCTCCCTTTCAAGACATGAAAACACGCCATCTTTATAAAGCCGTGCCAGTCTTGTGCCTCTGGCCACATAAAGCAGATGAATCTTGACCCCATGAACCGGGAGTTTGGAGAGAAACCGGGCGGTCTCAAGCATCATCTCCCGGTCCTCACCCGGCAGACCCAGGATAACGTGGGCACATACATTTAACCCAAATTCACCGGCCATGTGCACGCTTTGTTCAAAACAGGCAACATCATGCCCCCGGTTGATTTTTTTAAGGGTTACGTCATGGGCAGATTGCAACCCAAATTCCAGCCAAACAAGGCGCTCTTTTTGATAACCGCGCAAGAGGTCCAGTACTTCCGCCCGCACACAGTCCGGTCTGGTGCCAACCGATAGTCCCACCATATCCTTATGAGCCAATGCCTGTTCATAGAGGGTCTTAAGCTGGGGGAGGGGGGCGTGAGTGTTTGTAAAAGACTGGAAATAGGCAATAAATTTGTTGGCTTTGTACCGGGTTTGAATATACTTTTTTGCCCTGACAATCTGAGCGTCGATGGAAAGACCGTCGTTTATCCAGGCTCCTGTCCCGGAGCCTCTGGCATCGCAATAGATACACCCTTCATAAGAAATGCCCCCATCTCTGTTGGGGCAGCTCAGTCCTGCATCCAGGGATATCTTTTGAACCCGTTCCCCGAATATTTCCCTCAAGTAGCTGCTGTAGTCACGATATCTTTTCAAAAGATAGGCCGTACAGATGGGAGTAAAGATTTTATGCTCTCTTTCGAAATGGACTTGGGTGGTAACGAAAACTTTAGATTTTTATGGTGCAGCTCGTTGTAATATGAAAATATCAATAAGTTATGGTCGGTGGAAGCAGGGCTCCCGGGTCTTCCTACAGACCCGGGAGTCCTTTACGAGAATTTTTTGATTCCACCACTTCCTATTTTTTTCCGACCCTTTTCTTAGCCAATTCTCTCAAAACTCTTTCAAGTTTTTCCAGTTCCTGGCCATAGCCTGCCCAATTCTCCTGACGGAGATAGACCTTTGCTTTATTATAATGTTCCAGGGCCAGGACCCCAAGATCAGAGGACTTGAGGATCTTCATGGCAGACGGGACATCGACCTCTCTGGACGATATTTCTTCCCCCAGCACACTGCTCAAGGCCTCATCAAGAGTTTCTTTCATGGCAATCCGATTGCCAAATGCCACGATAACCCTCTTTAATTCCGGAAGGGCAGCGCTCCTCATTTTATCACGTTGGGATGAAAGCCCTCTTTTTCCTCCCCTGGATTTTCCACCGCCTTTGGATTGAAGTGGTCCTGTTGCAGGCGGCAAGCTTTCTTCCTGCGTTGCTTCCAGATAAATGGGCTCTACATAGATAAAGGAGTCAGCTACGGGAATGACCATAAGATTTCCCCTGATGACACCGGAACCCCGCTGCCCCCACAGGCTCAACTCACGGGAGATCTCTGTCTGCTGGTCCACTCTGGCCTCAATCTGCATGGGTCCGTAGATCAGTTTTTCTTTGGGAAGCTTATAGACAATGAGGTTGCCATAGTTGGGGAGATCGCTTCTGGCCGCCAGCCATCCGATCATATTATTTTTTCTGGAAGGGGTAAAAGGGAGCATAAGAAGAAACTCCTCTTTGTCGCCCTCCGGCAGCTTTATGATGATATAGTATGGCTCCATTCTTTGCGGGCTATCCCCATACAGTTCATTGGGAAGTTCCCAGAGATCTTCTTCGCTGTAGAAGACCTGAACGTCTTCCATGTGATACCGCGTGTAAGCGGCCGATTGAATGGAAAAAAGATCTTTGGGGTAACGGATATGCTTTTTCAAGTCTGCCGGCATTTCCTCAAACGGCTTGAACAGATCGGTAAATATATTGGCATAGACCCTGGCAATGGGATCCTCTTTATCAATCAGGTAAAAGGAGACATCTCCGCTATACGCATCAATGGTGACCTTGACGGAGTTGCGTATATAGTTGAGCGATCTGTTCTTGAAGGGGCCGGCAGATCGGAAAGAGTATGGGTACATATCAGAGGCGGTGTAAGCATCAAGCATCCAGTAGAGCTTTCCCTCGGAGATAACCAGATAAGGGTCATGATCATACCGCAGAAAGGGAGCTATGGCAGCTACCCGCCGGTCAATCCTGCGTTTATACATGATCCTGCTGTCCGGGCCCAGATAGTTGGTAAAGAGTATCTGGGTGTCCATAAACTCAATGGCGAATAGGAGTCTTCTGCCAAATGAACTTATTGGCACGCCCCCCTTGCCTTGATAAACGGTATAGACATTCTTGTTCCCCTTTGGATAGTCAAATTCCTTGGTTTTTGTCTTTACCAGGACATATTGACCTGTTTTTTCTCCATAATATATCTCCGGCCGATCTATCTTCAAATTGCCTTCAGAAACAGGGGGAAGGTCTTTGACAAACAGGCGGGGCAGCCCTTCCTTTGTAACTTCATTTACCGGGCTTGCCGCCAGGCCGTAGCCATGGGTATATGTGAGGTGTCTGTTTACCCAGGTATTGGCCTTTGGGGGGAGTTCGTCGACCAACAGTTCCCTTGCCGACAACATTAGCTGCCGGTACTCGTTGTTTATTTCATAACGGTCCACATCCACATTGTTAAAATCGTAATATAGCCGTATGGCTTGAATCTGTCTGTATGTCTGAAGCAAAGGGCGTTTGTCCCAGATCCTGATATTCTGAATCGTTCCACTTTGCCTTCTCACCTCTTCCAGACTGAGTTTGTCATTAACCTCAAAATTGACTTCCTTTATCTTGTTGAGATTATAGGCTTTTCGAGTGTAATCAATGTTATATGCAATATATTTGGATTCTTTGACAAGCTCATTGGGTTTGACCACAAACTTCTGAACTACCATGGGGAGGACTATGGAAAAAACCAACACGGACCCTATCCATACCCCGCTGCCAATCAAGAGGACTTTTGTTCTTGGCTTGGAAATGTTAATAAAAAGCAGAACCGCCAAGGCAAGAGATAGTAAAATTAAGAGCCTGAAGACCCAGATTTTTATGTGCACATCAGTATAGCTGGCGCCAAAGGCGGGCCCCAGTGTGGAATAGAGAAGGCTATAGGTTTTTAGTTGATACCCCCAGGCCAGAAGCAATGCAACAATCCCTGCCAGAAAAATAAGGTGCTTTTTGACCCCTGGTGCGACCGCAATTTTTGGCAGTGCAGGCGGGGCGCCTTGCACCTGGACTACTTCACCAATTACTTGAATGGCTCCGTTTTTGAGATACCAGATCACGGTCAGACCGGCGCCAAAAAGAAAAAGAAGCAGCAAACCATTCCGGATAAACTCGTAAAATGGAAGGGAAAACACGTAAAAACCGATGTCTTTGCCAAAGATGGGGTCTGTGCTACCGAAGGGTTGCTGATACAGATAGCGAAGGACCAAGTCCCATTTTTCGGACCCCTTTGATGCAATAAAGAAACTGGCAAGCAAGATAAACGCTACGAAAAGGAGGTTCAGGGTATTTGTAGAGATGCCGATCTGCGAAGCAAAACCGCCCTGATCCCCAAAGCCGCTTCCATCATCGGCCTCCGGGCTCAGCCGTCTTGCTATGTAGAGATTAAGGGTTAGAATCAATATCAATAAAAGCCAGACCACAAACCCAAACCCGAACTTGGTCAACAGCATGGTCCAGAACACGGGAGAAAAGTTCAAATTCTTAAACCACAGCCAGTCAGGGTAAATAGAAATAATAGAAAAGAGAAAAAGTAGAACCAAAGCCCCGCACGCTATCAATAATTTTATTTTCATGCTCATGAGTCAATCTCCGATATATTAAAAATGGTTTTGAAAAAAGTTGAAAATCTTATTGCATAAATGACGTTTCTTTGTAAGTTCTCAATAAGTTCCGACCCCACTCCAGATATCCTAATTTATTTGTCTCGACCTTATTGATAACTTATGTTTCTTTCAACCAACATACTGATATAACTTATGATATTCGTTTTTTGTTCAATATCTTCTGTGAAAATAATATTTTAAAGGCCTATTAGAACCGGTGGTAACCCCTATCTTTAAAAAATTAAGGCCATAATCCACGCCTATTGTTGAAAGGGATAGTAACAGTAAACCAGGCATTGTCAATGATTGTCTTGTTTTTCCCAATAGCATCTCGACATTATCGGAAGTCGCTCAATGCTAAATCGAACCCCTAAGGGCTCATTTCCCTCCGTCAAATCATTCATTCGTCACTCGTCACTCCTTGATCGTTATTCGATTACTATTACAAAGGCAACTTAAATTGCTATTTTTGCAGAAAGAACTTTCAGGACACGGCACTAGTCATTCACTCGTCTCGGGGCGAGGGGCAAGATGCCGCCATCTGTCTGTTAACAGCACCTGGCGGTTGGCCACATTCCGGGGTTCTCTGTCATAAGAGAGATCCACCACGCATTTTGCAGCCTCCACGGCCATCCGAATGACGCATTCCCTGGTCAGCGCGGCTGAATGAGGGGTCAAGATGACATTTTCCAGATTTAACAGAGGGTCCTCTTTTGGCACTGGTTCCTGGCTGAAGACATCGAGGCCCGCCCCACCTATCCTCCTTTCACTCAACGCCCGGACCAGTGCTTGCTGGTCTATGACCGGGCCCCGGGAGGTGTTGATCAAAAGGGCTTCCGGTTTCATCCAGGAGAGTTCCTTTTCTCCCACTGCATGAAAGGTATTGTCCGTCAGCGGGGTATGGATGGATATCACATCTGAGTCTGAAAAAAGCCCCCTGACATCAGTAAATTCCACCCAGTCTGTGTATTGTTCCCGAAATTCTTTCTTCAAAAATGGATCAAAAGCCAATATTTTCATCTGAAACGCATCGCGACAGACGAGCCCGAGCTGGGAACCGATGCGTCCAAAACCCAACAGACCCAGGGTCTTCCCATTCAAGTCCCTCGGCAGGTTCTTGTAACGAATTTTAAAATCGTCGTTTCGAACGGCCCTGTCCAGGACAAAAAGCTGTTTGGAAAGCGCAAACATCAAAGAGAGCACATGCTCCACAACGCTGGTTGTGTTGACCCCGAGATTAGAGGTTACGATGATCTTTTTTTTGGTGGCAGCATCCACATCCACGTTATCCAGGCCACCGCCGGTGCGAGAAATGATTTGCAGGCCATGGGCAGTGCCCAGCAATTCCTCCGTAATCGTGATACCCGTCCTGAGGATCAAGGCATGGGTGTCTGCCAAAAGGGGCTCAACAGTGTCCGGTTTTGGATCAGGAGAAACCACAGTCTCGAATTTTTCCCCTTCGAGGAGGGCCATGGCCTCTGACTCAATAGGCTGCGGGAGAAGCACTCGTTTTAGTGGTGTCACAATCAATTCCTTTTCAGGCTTGTTGTTTGCAAAAAAATATCACCGAAGATATCTGCCCCCGCTCACATCCAGAGTGGTGCCGGTGATATAGCTCGATTCATCAGATGCCAGAAAGACAACAGCCGAAGCGATTTCCTCGGGCGTGCTCATCCGGCCAAGCGGAATGGCCGAAAGGACTTTCTTTTGTTCCTCATCTCCCTTTTTTTCCCAAAGGTTTCGGACTCTCTCGCCTGTGATGGTTATGGTGGGGGCGACGGCATTCACCCTGATTCCGGCCTTTCCCCAGTCATAGGCCAGCTGCCGGGTCAACCCCTCAACCCCTGCCTTTGCGGCTGTGTACTGTACACCTGCCAAAGAGGCCCGCCAATGGGCTGCCAAGGCGGAGATATTGATGATGGACCCGCCCCCGATTTTTGCCATTTCGGGGATTACCGCCTGGCAGAAGAAAAAAGTCCCTTTCAGGTTGACGTCAACAACGAGATCCCAGTCCTTTTCCTCAATCTCATGCAGAAGATGAGGCGTTCGGAGGGCCCCCCCGGCGTTGTTCACCAGAATATCCGGCCTGCCCCAGGCGGTCTTTAGCTCTTCTACAAAGTCAAGTATCCGGGTTTTATCGGTTACATCGATTGCCCTGCCCATGGCGCGATCATTGGTGCTGTCAAGCTTCCGGGCAGATGATGTCACTTTTTCTTTATCGATGTCCACAAGGGCTACCCTGGCACCAGCCGTGTAAAGGCCCCTGGCAATGGCAAAGCCCATCCCCTGTGCTGCACCCGTAACAATTGCGGTTCTGCCCCTTAACCGATTTTTCATAAGTCGGTTTTCCATACCATCCTCATAATCTTTTTTCCGGTAACGGATCTGTCTTCATCAAGGAGAGAAATGTCTCCACCACAGGGTCGATAAAACCCGGGTCGTTGATGTGTTCATCCAGTTCGCGTACGGATATTGATGGGTTGAGATTTGCCAGAAGCGCATCTATAAAGATCTGATTGCCTTCAGGTTCCCAATGGGGCAGACCCTCCCTGTCCGGGTATGAAAACCCCTGTAAAGGGATAAAAAGCCGGGTCGGACCCCTAGACCGGTTGAGTTTTTTGGCCACAACCAAGCCCACCTTTTTGAGGTCGTCATGACTCAGCCGGACCAGCGTTAGATAAGAATTGTGGACAATGTGTTTTCGGGACTTTATGGCAGGGGAAAGGTCTTTAAGGGGCCCCAGGACTGAATAATTTATACTCCCCGGGGCAACAACCTGAGGAAGCCCCATTTCTCCGGCAGCTTCAAGACGGTCTTCCCGTATGGCGCCGTGCAGTCCGCCCACAAGGCGATCGCCGATCTCGTGCAGATTTAGATCCAACACACCCTTGAAATCGCCATTTCGAATCATGTCCTCCATTGCGATGCCGCCAGTGCCGTTTTGATGAAAGCACACCACTTCATAGCCGTTTTTCTCCAGGATGTCTTTGCAACGGAGGGCCCCCGGTGTTGTGGTGCCGAGCATCGACATTGCCACGGGAACCCCCCGGGGCGTGAGAACTTTTTTGCCAATGCCTTGAACCATCCCGCAGATGGCGCCGGCAGCGTTGTCCAGGATGCGTCGGGTCAGGAAGTTCAACCCCTGCATGTCAGCCACGGAGTGCATTATGGTGATATCTTTGGTCCCGACAAAAGGCCCAAAGGTGGCTCGCCCTGAAGCAACCGTGGAGACCATCAATTTGGGGACCCCTGTGGGGAGGCTGCGCATGGCTGCACATCCAATGTCGGTCCCTTGCCCTCCGCCAATGCCGATGATCCCATGAAAACGGCCCTGGTCATAGAGTTCCCTGCACAGGGCCTCCACACCTTGCACCATGTTGGAGATACAGATTCCCTTGTCGCCGGTGGCCAATGCCTTTTCAAGGGACATGTTTCCATGCGCTGCAACCTGGCTGCGATCCACGTCAACATGCATCCTGGGAGAAGCCAGAATCCCTGCATCCATGGTGAGGACAGTCAATCCGCCAGACTCTATTTTTTTTATCAAATATCCTGCTTCCGCCTCTTTGGTATCAAAGGTGGCGATCAACAGGATCGTCTTATTTATATCTTCAAACATTGTTTTGCTGTCAATCAGAATGCCCTGCAATCATAACTTCGGTCCTTGACTTCAACCTCCATCTTTCTGACTTCTTCCACAAAGTCGGCCAAATTGTCAGAGGCCGCTTCAAAGATCTTTTCACCCTTTTCAGCGCTTGCGAGATGGGGATCACCAATTGTGGCATCTTCCACATATTCATGATGCTCCATGGGGATAAAGATGTTTTCCGTACCTTGAAAAACCACTGTGGGTACACCGTCAGTTTTATGAAACGCCGGTCCCAGCATCTGCGGGGCATGGGCCGTGTGCTTTTTGGCCCTGTCCATATGACATGCTGCTTCGTTATAGGCCAGACATTGTGAAGTCTCCATTTCACCCGAATGCCACCCCACCTTCTCCTCCAGGAGATGGTTGATTACCTGGGTTTTTCGCTCTGTAGGGGTCATATACCAGGCCACAAAACACCCCGTCTCGTACCGCAGTCGACGAAGGGCCTCATCAACTACCTTGGTATTGGATGCATGTTGGCTCGTATAGATCAATTTGTTAAATCCATGGAAAACCAGGCTTTTCCCCATTTCATATATGATCCGTCTGAGGGTCTCTCCGGTAAAGGTCAGGGACCCAACTCCCTCATTCATCCTACCCATATGATGGGGTGAGTATCCCACCGGGATCAGCGGCGTGTAGGGGACTTCCGCCTTCACTGCCGCCCTGCGGGTCGTCTCGATCGTGGCAATGGAATCACAGGCAAGCGGGATATGGGGGCCGTGCTTTTCCTGGCTCCCGATAGGGATCAGGACAATATCTGTCCTTTTAAGAATCTCTTGAACATCCGGAAACGACATTTCTTCCATGGCGTAGGTCCAAAATTTTTCAGACATTTTTTCTCCTCTTTTCTAATTACCTCTGATAAATTTACCATCATTGACCGGGTCGTGAACCCGGCAGTTCCGCGAGCTTTTTTGGGACAAGCGCAACTCCGAAGACCGTTTCAATGTGGTGTTTTACCCTTTGGCGCACTTGATCTGCGGATACTTTTTGTTCCACCTCCTTTTCCAGAGAGGTCACCGCAACACCTTCAAGACCGCACGGGTTTATCCAGCTAAAGGGCGTAAGAGACAGATTGGCGTTGAGGGCCATACCATGAAAGGAGACCCCTTTGCGTACGGCTATCCCGACACTTCCCAGTTTTTTGAGACCAACCCAGATCCCCCTGTTTATGGGGTTTCTCTCTCCGATGACCCCCCAGTCGGCTGCTGTGCGGATCATGACCTCTTCCAGAAGTTGCACATAATCGGTTACACCCAGCCGTGCCTCGTTCAAGTCTAAAATAGGGTAGGCCACGATCTGGCCCGGGCCGTGGAAGGTGATATTTCCACCCCGTTCTACCTGGATTACGGAAACCCTTTCCTTTTCGAGAAAATCTTTTGAGACAATGAGATTTTCCATCCCCCCCCCGCCGGCCGAGGGTAAAAACCCGAGGGTGCTCCAGCAACAGGACAATGTCTGTGTCGATGACGTCTGTCTTTCTTTTATCCACAAGCTCCAGTTGGAGATCCCAGGCCTCTCCATAATCAATTACAGAAAGCTCGGTTAAAAACCACTTTTTGTCTGTCCGCGTGTTTGCCAACCTGTCAATGTCCTTTGTTTTGTCCTATTTTGATTGTTTTGATTCAGGGAAAAAGACCTTGTCACATTCTTTTGGGGAAAGCCGGAGCCTTTTGAGGGCGACCTCGGCCACCTGGGAGATGGGGTCATACATCTGGGAGACGGGAGGGTTATAGGAGAGTTCCGTATCCATGATATCATAAAGGGTCATATTGCCATGTATGGCCAGGGCAAAAATATTGATCCGCCAGCCGGCGCCTTCTTCTCCAAGGGCCTGTGCTCCCAGAATTCTGCCGTCATTGCTATCCACAACGACCCTCAGATTCATTTCCCTTGGAGAAGGCATGTAATGGGGTCTTATGTTCCTTTTGGTCGAAACTGCCCTGGCACTATAGCCCAAGCTCAGGGCCGCCTCAAGGGTATATCCGGTGGCGGCGATTTCCAACCCACCCACCATGGTGAGGAAGGTATTGAGGGCCCCCGGATAAGGCGTGTTTCCTCCAGCCGCGTTTATCCCCGCCACCATCCCCTGTCGGTAGGCAGATGTAGCGAGCTGCATGGTTGCCGGTGTCCCATCTATTCGTGAATATGTCTGGACAAGATCCCCAACCGCATAAACATCTTTTAAAGAGGCTTCCATCCGGTTGTTCACCAAGACCATCCCGTCTACTGTGTTTACGCCCATGGTTTTGGCCAAACCGATATTTGCCCGCATGCCCACGGCCATGACTACGATGTCACAATCGATGGTTTCATCGGCGATCTCCACCGATTCCACAACATCTATGCCGTTGATCCGATCGATTCCTTTACCAAAAAGAACCCTTATTCCCAAACTCTCCAGATGTTTGACAATGATCTTCCCCATCTCAGGGTCCAGATTTCTGGGGAACGGGGGGGCTGTCCTTTTGGTAACCGCCACATCAAGTCCCAGTTTCCTCAGCCCCACAGCAACCTCGAGACCCGTAGCCCCACCCCCAACGACCACGGCCTTTTTCTTACCGGATGCCTTAGCCGCATCCAGGAGGGCCCTGGAGTCCTCAATGTCTGATACGAAATGGACCCCTTTTCCCTCAAAGTCTTTTGCCCCGGGGATGGGGAGATTGATTGGGGATGCCCCGGTTGCGAGTATCAGCGAATCGTATTTGATTGATTTTATCTCTGAGGAGGCGAGGTCCATGGTCTCAACTGTTTTGGACTCTGTCTCAATAGAGACCACTTTATGATTGAGGAGTTTTGTCAGCTTGTTTCTAATTTCAGGGACATCGTATTTTAGATTATCAAAGTCGGTTACCACTCCCTCGATGACAAAGGGAAGCCCGCAAGGCGAAAACTGGTCAAAATTGCGCTTCTCAATGATTGTGGCGTGGCACTTTCGGTTGTAGCTGAGGGCGCTCTTTGAGGCATAGAGCCCGCCGGCACCCAGTCCGACAATGACTATTTCCAATGGTTTATCCATTATTTAAGGTAACCTTTTCCCAGCAATCAAAGGAAGCCTATAATTTCAAGGAATAGGCTTTTAGTCTTCTAACCTGCCATCTCCTTGGTTGTCTGATTGTTTTCAATCGCCAATCACCAATCAACAATCATAAATCCCAAGGTCTCTTACCCCGCAAGACAAGGTCTCCGGGCGGCCATTGTTTCATCAAGCCTTCTGACTTTGCAGTTTTTTGGGGCCTGGTGGAGAAGATCGGGGTCGTCAATGGCCTCTTTTGCCACGGCCTCAAATGTCTCGATAAACCGATCCAGATCCTCCTTGCACTCGGTCTCAGTGGGTTCCACCATGATGGCACCGTGAACCACAAGAGGAAAATAGACCGTTGGGGGGTGAAACCCATAATCCATCAGCCTCTTGGCCATGTCGAGGGTGGAGACCTTGTTGTCCATCTGATATTTGTCTGAAAACACACATTCATGCATACACGGTCTGTCATAGGGAAGGTGCAGGGTCCCCTTTAATTTTTCCTTTACATAGTTTGCGTTTAGCACGGCAAGTTGACTTGCTTTTTTCAGGTTCTCCGGCCCCATGCTCAGGATATAGCAGTAGGCCTTTACCATAACCCCAAAATTTCCGTAAAAGGCCAGAACCTTGCCGATTGATTCAGGGTAATCTTCGGAAAGAACATATTTCCCTTCCTTTTCCGCCACCCGCGGGACCGGCAGAAATGGTTCAAGATGGTTTTTTACGCACACGGGACCTGACCCGGGACCCCCGCCCCCATGGGGTGTAGAAAAGGTCTTGTGGAGGTTCAGGTGCATCACGTCAACCCCGATGTCTCCCATCTTGACCACACCCATGACGGCATTTAGGTTTGCACCATCACAGTAGACCAGCCCGCCTTTTGAATGGACGATTTGGGCGATCTCTCTGATGTTTTCCTCAAAGAGTCCAAGTGTGTTGGGATTGGTTATCATAATCCCGGCTGTATCCTCATCCATTAACCGGGAAATCGCTTCCGGGGAAAGGATGCCCTTCTCATCAGAGTCTACAACCACTGGTTTGTATCCGCAGAGGGCGGCACTCGCAGGATTTGTCCCGTGTGCCGTATCCGGGACAATTATCTTTGACCGCTCCGACCCTTTGGCCTTTTGGAAGGCGTGAATAAGAAGCATCCCGGTAAGTTCCCCGTGAGCCCCGGCTGCGGGTTGAAGGGTTGTGGCGTCCATACCGGTGATTTCGGCAAGGTCTTTTCCCAGGTCAAACATCAGTTTCAGAGCCCCCTGGTTCAAACCGGCCGGAAGCAGGGGATGGGCGGTTGAAAGACCCGGAAGATTTGCCTGTCTTTCATTGGTCTTGGGGTTGTACTTCATGGTGCAGGAGCCCAAAGGATACATCCCCGTATCCACTCCAAAATTCCACTGGGAGAGCCTTGTATAATGGCGCACCACGTCCATCTCGCTCAAGTCCGGAAAGTCCGGGCCCTCACCCGTAAGCTCCTTATCGAGGGGAGCGGATTCTACATCGCGCGGGGGCAGAGAAAACCCGCGCCTCCCCTTTTTACCCTTTTCCCAGAGAAGCGGCTCATTTAGCAAAAGACCTGTCGTACCCAAAGGCTCTTTCATGATTTTACCTCCCTGACCAGGGTGTCCATGTCTTCCCTGGTGATGGTTTCCGTAACACACATGAGGTAGTGATTGGCGAGATTGGGGTAATAGGGAGCAAGGGGAAGCCCTGCCACGATCCCCTTTTTGAGGAGACGGTTGTAAATGTCTTTAAACCCAGGGGGGAATTCCACAACGAATTCGTTGAATGTGGGCCGGTCGAAAGTGATTGTGAACCCTGCACCGCGTAATTCACTCTTGAGGTATTCGGCCTTGTCATGGTTTAGGGCCGCAAGGTCCCGTATGCCCGTACCCCCCAGGGAGGCCATGTACACGGCAGCTGTCAGGGCACAAAGGCTGTTGTTCGTACAGATGTTTGAAGTGGCCTTTTCCCGGCGAATATGCTGCTCCCTCGTGGCAAGGGTGAGGACAAAGCCCCTTTTTTCATCCAGATCTTTTGTCTGCCCCACCAGCCGTCCGGGGAGGCTTCGCATAAATTTCTGCCTGCTTGCAAGAACCCCCAGACTCGGCCCGCCAAAAGAACGGGGGATACCAAGACTCTGGCCCTCTCCGCAGACGATGTCGGCCCCCTGGTTTCCAGGGGTTTTGAGAAGACCGTAGGCAATGGCCTCGGTAAAGCCGACCACAAAGAGGGCACCCATTTCATGGGCGTCACGCCCAGCCTTCTCAAGGTCCTCAATACATCCAAAAAAATTGGGTGACTGGATCGCAACAGCAGCGAGATCATCCATTTCCTTAAGTGCGGTAAGATCTGTCCCCCCGTCTTTGTGAGAAGGGAGTTCGAGAATCTCATAACCGGTTGGCTCAAAATAGGTTCGGACAACCCGTCGATACAGGGGGTGGATAAGGCTCGATACGGCAACCCTTGTCCGTTTTGTTGCCCTGATGGCCATGAGCAGTGATTCTGCCAGAGCAGTGGCGCCGTCATAGTGGGATGCAGTTGCCACATCCATGTCCAGGAGACGGGCGATAAGGGTCTGGTATTCATAGATCGCTTGGAGTGTCCCCTGGCTCATCTCCGGCTGATAGGGGGTGTAGGACGTCACAAACTCGGAGCGGGTCAGGAGGTAAGAAACCGAGGCAGGGATAAAATGCTCATAACTGCCTGCCCCTATATATACCTTGTATTCAGGGCTTACGCCGATGGTGGAAGACAGGCCCTCCATATGGTGATTCAGTTCCCATTCGCTCAATGGCCCCGGGAGATCCAGATCGCCCTTCAAACGACAATCTTCAGGGACTGTTGAAAAAAGGGCGTCCAGGTCCTTTACCCCCACAGCCTCAAGCATTGACGCTATGTCTTCATTTGTATGGGGCAATAAGTGCATCTATTCTGCTCCTTTCAGTCGTTCCAGGTTGGCGGCGGTGTCCATCAGAGCGTCAATTTCCGATAGATCCTTGGGGGTGACCTCAACCATCCATCCGTCACTGTACGGGCTCTCATTCATGAGCTCCGGAGAATCCTCAAGCTGCTTGTTTACGGAGACAATTTCTCCGCTTACCGGCAGGTAACATTCCACAACCGCTTTGACGGATTCCACTGTTGCAAATTCTTGTCCCTTTTCAAAGGTATCACCCACTTGGGGTAACTCTACAAAGACGATGTCCCCGAGTTGGTCCTGTGCATAGTCATCGATCCCGACCCTTACCGTGTTGTCTTCCACTTTGGCCCACTCATGATCCTCTGCATAACGAAGATCATCGGGTAAGATCAATTCATTGATTTCTTTCATGAGCAATTCTCCTTTGTAAAGTTTTCTTTTTTGGGTGTTTCTCCCTCAAGAGGAAGACCAAAAAGATAGGGGTATGGATTATAAACAAAGAAGAGGAAACTATCACATCGAGAGTGTTAATGCAAATACACCAAACCCGATTAAAATTGGTAGCATTTTAGCTCTCTGAAAGAAACCTGGATTGTGGGAACCTCTTTTCATGACCGAAAACGCAATCAGGCGATATAGACTACTGCGGCTGGGAAAATTCCAATTTTGGATCAATTCCAGTAACTTCTCAATAAGTTCGGGTACCGTGGGGTTCGGGTGTTTCTTGAAGGCGCTCTCTAAACCAGTTGTCGTAGCGTGGTTGATATTTGGGGTTTTGCTGAAAGTTTGGAGAAGCCAATAGGGGTTCATGAGGAGAAAACCCCAAATATCAACCACTGCGAAAGTGCAACGTAAATCCCCTTTGAGAGAGCGCCTTCAAGAAACACCCGAACCCCACTCCAGGAATCCTATTGTTTCTTCCGGACTTATCGAGAAGTTCCCAATTCCATTGCTAAAGGGCAGGCCGCCAGGACCTAATGGGACCTTTTTCTTGAGTTGACGGAGGTGTGTGGGGCTGATAATATAAGAGGAAATAAAGATTGGAAATAAGACCTCCTCTTGAAATGATTTTGAAAAGAAGGGTCTTTTTTTTAAAGAATTAAGGAGATACTTGATGAGCGAACTGAAAAAAACCGTTTTTTATAAAAACCATTTAGGGTTAGGCGCCAAAATGGTGGAATTGGCGGCTGGGAAATGCCCATATTTTATCCCACCGGGATCGTTGAGGAACATCTGGCCACCCGCAAGAGAGCGGGGCTTTTTGATGTTTCGCACATGGGAAGATTTATAGTCAGTGGAAAAGGGGCTCTGGGGTTTCTTCAGCATGTCCTCAGCAACAACGCCGAAGCCCTGGATATCAGAGTGGCCGGCGCCCAGTATACGATTATTCCTACTAAAACCGGCGGGGCGGTAGATGATGCCTATCTCTACCGTTTTGTAGAAGAGGAATACCTGTTGGTGGTAAACGCGGCCAATCTTGAAAAGGACTGGAATCATCTTCAGGATCTTTTAAAGGGCTTTGACGACGTGGAACTGGTGGACCGTTCCGAGGAAATCGCCATGATTTCCTTACAAGGACCCAGGTCCCGAGAGATTCTCGAGGGGATGATAACATCAGGCCTGCTCCCCGAGCCTACGAGAAATGCCGTGAGCAGTGTAAACATATCAGGTGTCCCGGTCAGGGTTGCGCGTACCGGATATACCGGTGAGCCGCTCTGTTTTGAACTTTTTCTCGATCGAAATGACGGCCCGGCGCTCTGGGACAAACTGGTGACGAAGGGCGCTACGCCTATTGGTCTGGGGGCCAGAGACACCCTGCGTCTGGAAGCGAGCCTGCCCTTATATGGGCATGAGTTGGGGCAAGACCCGGAGGACAACGAAATTCCCATAATGGCCTGTCCTTTGTCCAAGTTTGCCGTGAGCTTCTCCCCACTCAAAGGGGATTTTGTGGGCCGAGAGGCCCTGGTCAAACAACAGGAGGCCCTCAAGAGGATTATGTCGGGGGATTATTCCCTCATCCGTGACCTCCCCCGGTTGATAAAGGCTGTTGCCGTGTTGGGCCGGGGCATTGCCAGGGAAGGTGCAAAGGTGTTTAAGGATGGAAAACAAGTGGGATACATTACCAGCGGCACCATGGTCCCCATGTGGACCGTTGATGGGGAAGGACTGGGTTCCGCCCAGACTGACAAGCGTCTGTTGCGACCCATTTGCCTGGGGTATTTGGACAGCGACATCGTTGAGCATGAAAAACTGACCGTTGAGATCCGGGGTAAATCGGTTGATGCGGTTGTGGTACCCTATCACCTGAGGACTGACGCCCCACCCTATTCCCGACCCATTGTTTTTGATCGGCAGATTCCAAAGGAAAAACCATCATCCCAAGACGCTCCTGCCAAGGCACACAGTCTCCTTGAAAAGGCGGTTGAAAATACCCTATGGCGACAGCGTGCGTGCATCAATCTTATCCCCTCCGAGATGACCCTCTCACCCATGGTCAGGATGCTCTCTGTCATGGACCCGGCCTTCCGTTATGCCGAGCACAAAAAGTCCAAGGCGTTTTATGATGCCGAAATTTTCTACTACCAGGCAACCGGGTTTATCCAAGAAGTGGAGAGGTTGCTGGAAGCTGAGATGAAGAAATTTCTTGGCTGTGAGAAGGTGGAGACGCGCCTCATCAGCGGGCAGATGGCCAATGCAACAGTCTTTAGCGCTATGGTGGACTACCTGAATCGCACCGACCGCAAACAGGAACCGCGCAGGATTCGCGGGGTTATGAACAACCATATTGGAAAAGGGGGGCACCTGAGCGCCCAGCCCATGGGGGCGCTCAAAGACTTTGTGGCCCGCGACCCGCATACAGAGCGTCCGTCTGTTATAAATTTTCCTGTTTTGGTTGATAACCCCTACAAGATGGATGTTTCGGGGACGCTGGAGTTGATCGATGAATACCGGCCTGAGTTGATTGTTTTTGGAAAGAGTATGGTCCTCCACAAGGAGCCGGTGGCCGAGATCTCCCGGTTCCTGAAGGATCAAGGGAATAGGCAGTGTGATAATGTACGACATGGCCCATGTGCTGGGGCTTGTGGGCCCGCACTTTCAACAGCCGTTTGCCGAGGGGGCAGACCTGGTCACCGGGTCCACCCACAAGACCTTGTTTGGTACACAGCGTGGTGTCGTGGGGGCGGGCTTTAAAGAGGGTGAAGAGCGGTATGAACTGTGGGAGGCGATGGGTCGCCGTACCTTTCCCGGGGCAGTTTCCAACCACCACCTGGGAACACTCCTGGGGCTTCTGATGGCCATGTATGAGATGAGTCACTTCAAAGATGAATATCAGCCCAAGGTCATCGCCAATGCAAAAACATTTGCCAGGGCCCTGAAAGAGTGCGGTCTGGATGTTGCCGGTGATCCGACCATAGATTTTACAGAGACCCACCAGGTGGTGGTGGAAGTGGGATATGGTCGTGGACCGGAGATCGCCGGGCGACTTGAGGCCAACAACATTATATGTAACTATCAGGCAAGCCCGAAAGAAGAAAGCTTTACTGCGTCAGGGGCCTTGAGAATGGGTGTCTCCGAGATGACCCGTTTTGGCATGGAAGGTGATGATTTCAAGACCCTGGCCGAGCTGATTCGTGATGCTGTCATAAAGGATGTCAAAGTAATCGAGGGGGTGACAGCCCTCAGGGAACGGTTCATGGAGTTGCAATACTGCTTCCGGGGAGAGGAATACTCTGATCTGCTCCAAAAACTCCATCGGCTTATCTAAGCTAAACAGATAATCAAAAACAGGAGGTTCTCCATGTTTCAGAACGAGGTTACAGAGAGGTTAGGTATCCAGTACCCGATTATTGGGGGCACCATGATGTGGATCTCAAAGTCAGAATTCACAGCGGCGATCTCTGAGGCCGGAGGGCTTGGTATTCTTGCTTCAGCCATCTACAAGAGCCGCGAGGAATTTGCCGAAGCCCTGGATCGCACCCTGGCGCTGACTGATAAACCTTTTGCAGTCAACCTGAATCTTTTCCCCATGATGCGGCCGATTGACAACAATGATTATCTGGATGTCCTTTTGGAAAAGGGTGTAAAGATCGTGGAGACATCCGGACACTCTGCTCCAGAAGAGCTGTGCGCCCGTTTCAAAGAGGCTGGTCTCACTTGGATCCACAAGTGCGTAGGTGTCAGATATGCTTTAAAGGTCCAGAATATGGGGGCGGATATCATAACGGTGGTAGGCTACGAGAATGGCGGCGCCACTGGAAAGCTGGATATTGGGACCCTCGCCCTGGTGCCAAGGATTGTGGAGAGTGTTGAGGTCCCTGTTATTGGCGGCGGCGGTGTGTCAGATGGGAGAGGGCTTCTCGCGATCCTGGCCCTTGGCGCTCAGGGCGTCATTATCGGTACCCGACTGCTGGCCACCCAGGAAGCTCCCATACATGAAAATCTGAAAAAGGCTCTGGTTCAGGCAAGCGAACTGGATACCATGTTGGTCATGCGTTCCATTGGGGCCACGCACAGAGTATGGAACAACCCGGCTGCCAGAAAGGTTGTGGAACTGGAGGCAGATGAGGCGGGTCTTGAGGAGATCCTGAAGATGGCTGCCGGAGAAAAGGCCAAAAAAATGTATGACGAGGGTGATCTGAATGTGGGGATTATTTCCTGCGGCCAGGGAATCGGTATGGCCCACGATATCCCCACAATCAAGGAGCTGTTTGAACGTATGGTCAGTGATGCCGAGGGATATGCCAAGGCTCTGGCTTCCAATTAGTTCCGTGTATTGAAAGTTCTTTCTGCAAAATTGGTTATTTAAGTTGCCTGTGTAATAGTAATCGAATAACGATCAAGGAGTGACGAGTGACGAAGGGAAACAAAGAATTTAACCTAATTATTTATGGTGTGAAAACCGCGAAACAAAATAAAATCAAGAACTCGTAATTCGGGACTCGGCTGTTCGATATTCGATTTTTGAAAAAAGATGTTAGCAGGCTACAGTTAATCCATATTTTCGGTATTATCTAAATAATTGTTTGATGTTATCAATATATTTAAAGATATAAGTGGATTATATATGGCAGATATCCCGTCAATTTGTTTTGCGAAAATGTAAAAAAAAGAGCTTTTGAGCCGGTGCACTACTACCCTTGACTCGGTAGACTAGGTCTTCGAGGGGTTCCGCTTGAGGTTGGAGGTATTTCACAAGATGTCTTTGATCTGGGATATTTCAAACAGGCAGGGGAAGATCTTAAGGAACATCATGGGGGACGGACATTTGGGCTAGTGGTGATCGGAGAGTACTCTTCTCAATGCCGTGACAAATTTTTCAAAAAGCTGCGTGGTGTCCATTTGTCTGGTGCGGGAGAGATCGGAAAACATTAATCGGCGGAGCCCTATAGAGACTTCCATCTGAACGCCTTTTTCAAACCGGCTTCGGTTACAGATATTCAGAGGATCCATACCGGGATAACTGGAATTTTCCTGAACCGAAAAACCGTCCCGGACCAGGGTGTTTTTCAGCTTTTCTTTTAGGGTCGTGTCCCTACCCCCAATATAGATTCCGTGCTCTTTTCCTTTGCAACCGTGTATCGCCAAGATGGTTCTGGAATTTTTTGCGATATCGACCCCGCCGGGTTCATCAAAGAATTTGCTCGTTATATGCAGGTCAAAACAGTCCGTCTGTTTTAGCCCCTCAAAGCTGTAAAACGCGTGTTCATCACCCGCTACCCTGTTTGCTATTTCCGAGGTGCCGGGCTCAATGCCTCCGCCATGGGGTGCCATCACTGCAATTCCTGATGTACCTTGTCTGGAAAGAATCAGGTAGTCCCTGCCTTCTTTCTCGCCTTGTTTTAGTTCCCTGTAACTGGTGTATTTTTCTTTGAAATCCATTTTTGAATGTTTGGTGCTTTGGGGTGAAACCGTTTTCAGCCCTTGGTTGACACGGCTGCGCAAAAAACCAAGATATTTTCCGGAAATTTGGGGATTATCGATACCAAAATATAGACGCTAATACAAATGTTTTCCGTTTCAGAAAACGTAAGCTCTCAATAACCTTGGCCACCGTGGGGCTTGGCCGTTCTTGGAACCGCTCTCTAAACCTATAGTAGAAACGTGACCGATATTTGGGGTTTGACAAAAGCATGGAGAAACCAATAGGGGGCAGCAGGAAAAACCCCAAATATCAGCCACTGCCAAAATGATGTGTAAATCCACTTTGAGAGAGCGGTTCCAAGAAACAGCCAAGTCCCACTCTAGAAATGCCAGTTTAGTTCTCCCAGAATTATTGAGAAGTTACAAGAAAACAATCGAACCCGTTTCCAAAATGGAGTCCGGGGATAAGAACGTAACCTTGAACCTCTGAACCCCTGGCCCAGACCGATCATCGGCACTATACATGCCAAAAGTACAGTCTTAGCCTACTCAAGCACAGGTTTGGAATCATACCACGAGTCGCACCAGGGCGGGCTTTGAACCCGTGAACGGCTACCGCGATTCATCATTGACACAAAAGGGCGGTTCCCTTAAGGTTCTCCAGATGGAAAAACTTGAAAACATACCGGTGAGACTGAACCCCGAAGAAATCAAGAAAAAACTCCATTTGGACCGAATTGAGGGTCTCGAACTGGATTCGTCTCTTTTTGAGACAGCCAGGTTAGCGATCAAGCCAAGGGCTGTTTATAAAGTTTGTTATGTGGAAGAAAAACTTAAAGGGGCGGTAATCATAGACGGGATCTGTTTTACAAGCCGGGTCTTGAGAAAAAACCTGGAAGAAGTGGGCCGGGTCTTTGCCTATGTGGTTACGATTGGTCAGGAACTGGAAGAAATGGCCGGGTCATGCAAAGACATGATGGAAAAGTATTTTTTTGATTCCATCGGAAATGTGGCACTGGTCCAGGCTCGGAAATATCTGGAAGACCAACTTCGCTTGAGATTTTCCCTGAGGAGCGTTTCGCTTATGAGCCCGGGTTCATTGGGAGACTGGCCCATTGAAGAGCAGGGCCCCCTGTTTTCACTGCTTGAAGGTGTGGAGGACATCAGCGGCATAAGGCTGAATAAAAGTTTTCTTATGATCCCAAAAAAATCCGTGTCCGGTATCTATTTCCCCACAGAGGTCTCGTTCTACAGCTGTCAACTCTGCCCCCGCAAACGCTGTGAGGGAAGAAAGGCCCCTTTTGACAAAAAACGGGTCAAAGAGTACGGCATTGATGATGAGGTCCCCTCAAGGGGTTATCCCAACGTAGGCTACCTAACTCATTGAAAGGCAGCGTCCCCATGATTGAAGAAGATGCAGGGATAGTATTTAATAGGCAGATTGCTGATAAGACCTACCATATGGGGCTGGGAGTCACCTCTAATCGCTGCTGCCGCCAAACCCGGACAGTTTGTAATGATCAGGGTCTTTAACGGGATCGATCCCCTCTTGAGACGCCCTTTATCCATATGCAGAGTTGGGGGGGGTGGTATCTTTTATCTCCTCTACCGGGTTGTGGGCAGGGGCACTGCGATAATGTCCAGGGCTGTTCAGGGAGAGCGATTGTCGGTTTTGGGACCCCTTGGAAGCGGGTTTAAGCTCCCTCCACCGGGGGATAGATCTTTTTTGGTGGCGGGCGGCATTGGGATTGCCCCCCTTATCTCCCTGGCACAGGTTGTTGATAAAGACCACATGGCATTCCTGGCCGGGTATCGATCGGCAACAGAGATTATTCCCGCGGACCAGGTTTACCTCGATACAAAGGTTTCTATCGCAACCGATGATGGCACGGCCGGTCATCGAGGGCCGGTCACCGAACTTCTTAAAGTAAACGTCGAGAAGGCCGGGGAGGGGAGAGCAATTGTCTTTGCCTGCGGCCCGCTGCCCATGTTGAAAGCGGTCGCAGCCCTTACTTCTAAATGGAACATTCCGTGTCAGGTCTCTCTCGAGACATCCATGGCATGCGGTGTGGGGGCCTGTCAGGGCTGTGCGGTAAAGAGTTCTTCAGGGCAGGAAAAACCCTATCACCACGTGTGTCAGGATGGCCCGGTTTTTGACGCAGACACCGTTGATTGGGGAAGATTATGAAGGAAATTCAGCCGGATCTAAAGACAAGCCTGGGATCCCTCACACTCAAGAACCCGGTCCTCACGGCCTCAGGGACATTTGGCTATGGCCAGGAATTTTCATCCCTTGTGGACCCGAATCTCTTGGGGGGTATCGTGGTAAAGGGTCTTTCATTGAAGCCTCGGGCCGGAAACAGGCCGCCCAGGACTGTTGAAACACCTTGCGGCATGTTGAATGCCATTGGTTTGGCAAACATGGGGGTGGACGCATTTTTGGAGAAAAGACTCCCCCTGCTCAGGGGGCTGGATACCGTTGTGATTGCCAATATCTATGGTCACACTATGGATGAATATGGGGCAGTAGCGGCCTGTCTCAAAGGGGTAGAAGGCATATCGGCAATCGAGGTGAACATCTCCTGTCCAAATGTGGATGGGGGGGGGGCATGGCGTTTGGAACAGACCCTGACATCTCTGCCAGGGTGACGGAGCAGGTTTTAAAGAAGGCCGACAAACCGGTAATCGTCAAACTGTCTCCCAATGTAACGGATATCAGGGCAGTGGCAAGCGCCGTGGAAAGCGCAGGGGCAGAGGGGATATCGCTTATAAACACCCTTACCGGTATGGCAATAGATATCGAAACGCGTCTCCCGAGACTGGCCAACATTTCAGGGGGTCTGTCCGGTCCCGCCATTCGGCCCGTGGCCCTGCATATGGTCTACCAGGTGGTCAAGACTGTCCGTATTCCGGTAATCGGGATTGGGGGGATCATGGACTATCGGGATGCACTCGAGTTCCTTATAGCCGGGGCAAAGGCTGTCCAGGTGGGAACGGCCAGCTTTGTAAATCCGCGGGCAAGCCTTGACATCGTAGAAGGGCTAAAGGCCTTTTGTCAGGGGCACGGGATCAGCACAATTGATGAAATTATCGGGACAATAAGGTGCAGGTAGATTACGCCCCCGGCCGTCTTCCCTGGATCGCCTCTTACCCCTGGTGTGGTTCCATCCCGCATTAATTGATTATCACTTGGATGGCGGCGACCATGGGATGGGGGGTCTGCAGTCGAGGTCGGTCACAACATCAACCACAGCGGGTTTGTCTGCCGCAAACGCATCTTCCAGAGCATCTGTTATCTTATCCGGCGATTTGACCCGAATGCCAAAACATCCGATGTCCCGGGCAATCCTGGCAAAATCGATTGCCTCAAACCCGTAAACCTCCCGTCTTTTGCCGGGTTTGTCTCCATAGGCATTATCTACACCCATGATACATTGCCCCAGAGCGCTGTTGTTGTTAATGACGGTTACCGTTTTTATCCCGCATCGTTTGGCTGTTTCAAGTTCGGCCAGGTGATACCAGAATCCGCCGTCGCCGGTAAAGCAAACCACCGGTCTGTCCGGTGCAGCGCATTTTACGCCAAGAGATGCGGGGTAAGCCCAGCCCAGAGAGCCGGCCGCCCGAATATAGCGTTGCTCCGGATGCGTGAGATAAATCATGGTGCTTGACCATACAGCGGAATAGCCCGTATCTGAAACTACTACGCCATCGGACGGAAGCGTGTCGGTAATTGCCTTACACAGACGTTCCGGCCGTATGGGTATGGCATCGGATTTTCGCAGCGGCTCTATCAAATCCTTCCATTCTTTTACAGCCTGCTGTGTATGTTTGAGCCAGTCTGTGTTGTCCTTTTTTTTATTGATATGTTCCAAAAGCCGCTGCATGGTTACCTTTGCATCGCCACAAAGCCCAAAGGTATTCCGGTAACTTCTTCCGAGCTCGGAGGGGTTGATATCTATCTGGATGGTGGATGTGCCCGGCATTGGCAGCGTCCAGTTGTGAGTAACCTGATCTCCGGTGTTGCATCCGATAAAAAAGACCAAGTCTGCCTCTGAAACCACCTGATTTGCACTCTGACAGGAATAGGATCCGACCACACCAACGCTGAGCGGATGGGTGTCCGTGATGACTCCCCTCCCGTCATTGGATGTGGCGACCGGTATAGAGAGCCTTTCAGCCAGCTGAACAATTTCAGGACCTGCCGAAGAACCGACGGCGCCGCCGCCGGCGACAATGACCGGACGACGTGCATGTTCCAGAATATTTACGGCTTTCGCTACACGTTTTTTTTCGGGTTCCGGTCGAAACGCCGGATAGCGGAGATACTGTTCCTCAACAACCACGTTATCATTTGTTTCTGCAGCTTCGATAACCTCTCCTGCAAATCCAAGCAAGTCAAGATGCACGGGTCGGGGGACTCCTGTGGTTGCTTCCCGGAATGCCTGGGAGAGCATCAATGGAAGTTGATCAATGGTATCAACATTTGCGTTAAATTTGGTGACATTGTCATACATGGGGCCATGAAAAATCTCCTGATATGCGTTTCTGTATTGAGCAACGGGTTTTTTTCTTCCGGTTATTGCAATCACCGGTGAATGGCCGAGATAGGGGTCCTGCAGCCCGGCTGCCAGGTTGGCAGCGCCTACTGACTGGGCCATACAGATTCCCGGTTTGCGGCTCATTCTTGCATATCCATCGGCCATGTATGCTGCCGCCTTTTCAGAATGCGCTAAAATTCTCTGGATCCCTAACTCTTCAAGTTCAACCAGCGTTTTTCTCAAAATTGCTTGAACAAGAAAGACATGGGTCACACCATAGCCTTTTAAGGTTTCACCAATAAACCGCGCACCTATCATTTTTTGTTTCATTTTTCCCTCCTCTCATCAACAACTCTCTGGGCCTTTCCCTCTGACCGGGGGATGGTGAACGGTTCCACAATGTTTATTTCCATCCTGAATCCGATAATGTTTTTTACCTTTCTTTCCATTTCTTGAACAAGCTCTGCTATCTTTTCCTTTGGGGCGTTTGTCCAAAAATCAGAGGCTGTTTCCACTTCCACCAAAACATGATCCAGCCGGTTCTTTTTTTTGAGGCGGATCACATAGTGGGGTTCAATCTCTTCAAAACCCAGCATGACACATTCCAGTTGGGACGGGAAAAAATTGACACCGCCGACAATCAGCATATCATCGGAGCGGCCTATGATGGGGCCGTGGCGGACCAGGGTCCTTCCGCACCCACATGGCTCGCTTTCAAGGTAGGTGATATCTCTGCTCCTGTACCGGATAAGCGGCATGGCCTCTTTTTGAAGCAGTGTAAAAACCAGTTCTCCGGTTTGACCATCAGGAAGCGGTTCGCATGTGTCGGGATCAATGATCTCAGGATAAAAAAAATCTTCATTTATATGATAGCCGTTTTTTTCCAGGCATTCGATAGAGGTCCCGGGTCCCCCTAATTCCGTCATACCGTAATCCCGCAGGGCCGTTATTCCCAACCTCTCTTCAATCTCAGTTCTGAGTTCTTCGGACATGGGTTCTGCCCCATGAATTCCCAGCCTCAACGAAAGATCGTTTTTATTGATTCCCATTTCCCTTATTCTCTCGGCGATTGTAATGGCATAGGAGGGAGTACAGTGGAGAACGGTAGTGCCAAAATCCTGCATCATCATGATCTGTCTTTCGGTCTGCCCTGAACTTGTGGGGATCACTGTGGCACCTATTCTTTCTGCGCCAAGGTGATGCCCGAATGCCCCGGTGAAAAGTGTATATCTAAAGGCTATCTGACAGACGTCAATCTGTCGTATACCGGCCATACAGCAGTTTCTGGTCACACAGTTGACCCAGTTCTCCAGATCCTGGGCTGTGTAAAATACCGGTGTGGGTTTTCCCGTGGTCCCCGAAGAAGCGTGAACCCTTACGATATGGGAAGGAGGGACTGCGCACATACCATAGGGGTAGTTGTCCCTCAGATCGGATTTTGTCGTAAAAGGGAGACGGGCGATATCTTCCAGACCCTTGATGTCGTCAGGATGGAGGCCTGCCTTCTCAAACTTTTGTTTGTAGAACGCCACATTTTCAAAAACATATTTTGTTGTTTTTTTTAGATGTGTTTCCTGGATGTGAGTCATCTCATTCCTGGATAAACATTCGGTTTTTTTATCCCAAAACATAGAATCCTCCAAAAATTGAAAAAGTGACTGGGCAGTAGCGTCTACGATTGACGACGGAGGGCCAGCTGGAGACAAAGGAAATTTCAAGTACAAGAATTAGAGCTTTTTTTCAAATACCAACACTTTCTTTTTTTCGCTGATTATAGTCCTTGATATAGCGTTGTGCAAACCGATCACGACCCAGCAGGAGATCAATGGCCAAGATGGTTGTACGGACCTTTGCCACGTCCACAGTAGGGCACGTCACCCCCGCCTGGATAGCAAGGGCCAAAAAGGCATGGTTGATAACCTGTCGATCCGGTAATCCAAAAGAGATGTTGCTCGCCCCCAGGGTTTGATTTACGCCGAGCTGTTCCCTCACTTCTCGGATTGCCTGAATCGTCCCCAGGGCGGCACGAGAATCCGCCCCCACCGTTAAAGCCAGGCAGTCTATAAGTATGTCCTCTCGCGGTATCCCGAAAGACCCCGCCTTTTCGATGATCTTGTTGGCAATATCCAAACGTTTTTCAGGTTCCTTTGGAATGCCGTTTTTATCCAAGGTTAGACCGATCACCGCTGTTTCATACTTTTTTACAAGCGGCAAAATAGTGTTTAAAGATTCATCTTCACCGGTCACCGAGTTGACTATTGGTTTGCCGTCATAAACCTTGAGGGCCGCTTCCAACGCCCTGGGGTTGTTGATATCGATACTCAACGGCACCTGAGTAGTTTCCATGATTGCTTCAATAACCTTTGGTAAAAGATAAATTTCGTCCACTCCGGAAGTCACGACGTTCACATCAAGAATGTCGGCGCCTGCTTTAACCTGTGAAAGGGCCTCGATACGTACGACATCAATGTCACCCGCTTTCAAAGCCGTTGCCAGTTTTTTCTTACCCGTAGGATTTATACGTTCTCCAATGAGAACGGTCGGTCCATTATCACCGATCAAGATCTCTTGAGATGCGCTTCTTACGCTTGTTATTGCCATAGAGAGGTGTCTTTTAAAAGCTTTTTTAGCTGTAAATACCGTATTCCTTTGTAAAATCTATCATGGCCTTTACGTTTTCGGGCTTTGCGTCATCCAGGACCGTGGAACAGTCCATTATAAACCCTCCGTCCTTTCCGATGACATCAATCAATTTCTTGCAATATTCTTTCACGTCATCAGGCGTACCCGTGCACATTATTGATAGCGGTACATTCCCGCGGATACATACAGTATCTCCCAGGACTTCCTTGGCTTTAAAAATGTCTGTACGTTCAAACCAATATACGGCTTTCCCTTTGGGTATGTCAGCAATGGTCTCCAGCCTGGATGTACAGTCTCCTTCCCATAAAAGAAAGGGATTCAACCCCTCATCGATTACCCTCAATACGAGTTTCTTGAGTGTGGGCCAATAGAAGGTGTTGAATTGCTCGGGGGACATAAAACCATCGAGACCCTTGTGGAGGGGGATAAACACACGGTTATGCCCTCTGCCTTTAGCAGCCAATCCCGTTTGAATCATGATGGGCAACAATTTTTCTGTGGCCTCAAGGATTTTGTCCGGATACCTAAACATATCCAACATAGCCCCCTTGGTCCCTCTGAAAAAATCGGAGAGGGTGTCGAATGGGGCCTGGGCCAATGAACCGAATTGGGGGGGGGAATCCAAGCTGTTTCATTTTTTTAGCGTATTCCACAGCACCACCTATCAGTATTTTGGCTTCTTTGGCTACCTTTAAAAGAGCGTCCAGGGCCGTCTCAACTTCGGGACTGTCAAAGGCAGCGAAGGCAGGCATTCCCATATAGTAGGTAATGATGCTATGGATGGGCGGGAGATCTTTAAAGGGTTCAAAGGCTCCAAATATTCGAGGCCAATAGGTTCTCAACATGAAATCGGAGGGATCAAAAAGGAATGCATCGTATTCGTCATCCTTCATATATTCCCCTTCGACGTATTGATATGATGTCATATCGTCACAACCGTGACCGGGCCATTTAAGTTGCTTGAAATCCAGGGTTTCCATCATCCGACCCAGGTAGCGTATCGTGAAAGGGTTTTCATACATATCGGGCTCAAATTCGACCATGGCATTGACCCATACACGCATCATTTCGTCATAGTCGTACATAGATGTCTTAAAAGTTATTCCTGCGTACCTGGCCGGAAAAAATCCGAAAAGGCTCATTACCGGGACTCTATCCGGCACCTTCAAGTGGATAACGTCGTTGACCCTTTTTTCTCTTTCTTGATAGAGCTGTTCGGGCGTCTTATCCATTTTTATTTTCCTCCTATCCAGACTTTGGTCAGAGAAACGGCGGCCATTGCATCCAGACCATGGGCGTCAGCACCGGTATAGCGTCTCACCGCTTCATCAATTTGGCCGCCGCCTATCATTATTTTCACTTTGTCGCGCAGGTTATTTTCTTGAATGGCTTCGATGGTCTTCTTCATTGAATCAAAAGCCAAGGTCAAAAATCCACTCAGACCCACGACTTCAGGTTGGAATTCTTTTATAGCTGTGATGAATTTATCAGCGGGCACATCGATCCCAAGATCCATGACTTCATATCCATTTACATCAAGCATAAAAACAACAATGTCCTTCCCGATATCATGGATATCATCTTTAACGGTTCCGATGACTACTTTGCCTAAACGTCCCGACGTTACTTCCCCTTGAAGTTTTGGCTTAACCATATCGGTTATCTGTTTCAACATCTCGCCGGCCATCACAAGTTGGGGAAGAAAATAGTCGCCTTTTTCAAAACGTTTGCCTACAGTCTCCATTGCCTTTGAGCAAGAATCCAAAATTTCCAAGGGATCTTTTTGTTTGTCAATGAGTTCCTTGGTTATCTGTAAGGTTTTCTGTTCCTCCATGTTCACCATGGCATCAATAAGTTTTTTAAACATTTTTTTATCCTCAATGCTTTGTTAGAGGTGCGGAAAACCGCATTAAATGATATGGCCCACACCAACCCTCCATGAGAGGGTTTGATGGGGCCTATAAAGTCATATTCTTAATCTTGTTTTGATCCTATTTTACCTTTTCTGCCAGTTGCCACTTGCCATCTCTGATTACAACAGGGACATAGCATCCGTAGGGAAGGCCGTTGTGGTTATCCGGTGAATAATTAAAAATACCATTTTGCCCAACGACGTTCTTGAGATTTTCAATATTATCTCTAAGCTGTGCCCGTATCTTTTTCAGATCCTCATCATTGGATGGATCCAGATTTGGATCAACATTTTCAAGGGCCATTTTGGTCATAGTCAAGGCATCCCACGCATGTCCGCCATAGAGACTGAATGTCCCGTATTTTTTCGTGTATCTGTTGTACAATTCTTCGGCAATCTTTTTCTGTATATCATCATCGGGAAGATCATAGGCAACCAGGGCCTTTAGGGATGTACTTACAATTCCCTCACCATATTTTCCGGTGAGTTTTATAAACTCAGGACCAACTACTGCGTACTCACTGACAATAGGAAATTGGATGCCTAGATCTCTGGCACTCTTAAGAACCATGGCCGTATCACCCATGTATCCGCAAATAATCAAAGCATCCGCTCCACTCATCTTGATATGTGTTATTTGTGGGCTGACATCCGTAGTCCCTGGAGCATATTTTTCTATGATGGCGGGTTTTAACCCTTTCTTTTTCATAACCCACTCAAACGTCTCTTTTCCTGTTTGACCGTAGGCCGTATCAATATAGATATAAGCGATTTTTTTAGCACCTTTCTTCAGCAGATCATCGACCAAAAGGGGCGTGGACGCGTCTTTTTGCCGGGGTACGACATTAAAAACCCATTTTTTGGTGGGCTTCCAGATCTTTTCGGATGCGGCGTTTGCAAAGAGGACGATTTCAGCGTCGGTGACTGCTCCTGAACTGGCCAAGGCCGATCCTGAAGTCGTATAGCCAAGAAGCCCCACAGCCTTATCAACTTCGATTAATTTTTTTGTATTCAAAACAGCTTTGGCCGGCTTGCTTTCATTGTCTAAAAATACCAACTCTATCTGTCTACCGTTTACTCCGCCAGCCTTGTTAAAATCGTCGGCCTTCATCTGGTAGACTCTCTTTTCAGGAATACCAAGGCCTGCCGCTCTACCGGTAAGATCTAAAGCGACACCGATAACATAAGGGGCTTTTTTTGCTTCGGATGTTGGGGCCGAAAGGAGCATTCCGCCAAAGATAGATATTGTTATAGCTATGAACATCAATTTTTTCATTATTTCCCTCCTTTTAAAAGAAATGATTCGGTTTCTTTCCCTAATCTTCTGTTGAGAAAAAAGTGTGTGGACAGGGTTCATTTTGTTTTTAAATATCACCTCCCTTCATGCTGTGGTGTGAACTAAAAACCTCCCGATTTGTACAAAAACATTGTTTTAGGCTCCCAGGTAGGCAGATCTAATTCTTTCGCTTGTTGCGATTTTCTCTGGTACACCATTCAGGGTTATTTCTCCCCTTTCAAGGACATAGACGTAATCAGAGATTTTTATGGCTGCTCGAGCGTTTTGTTCGACCAGTAAAATAGAGACTCCCAGGTCGCAAGAAATAAGTGCCAACATCTTCATGATTTCTTTTACCAACAGTGGAGAAAGACCGAGGGAAGGTTCATCAAGTGCAAGAAGCCTGGGATTTGACATAAGCGCACGTCCCAGTGCCAACATTTGTTGTTCACCCCCTGAGAGTGTCTCTGATGGTTGCTGAAGTCTGGCCTTAAGGACGGAGAAAAGCTCAAAAATTAATTCCATTCTCCGATCCAACATATCTTTTCTTTCGCTTTTGGAAAGGGCATAGGTACCCAGAAGTAGATTGTCAGCAACACTCATTGTGCCAAAAAGTTGTCTCCCTTCGGGCACGCTGGCAATGCCTTTTTTGATTATCTTGTCGGGCGGCATATTTGTTATGGTTCCAGAATCAAATGTGATTTTTCCTGCGCGAAGTTTTATCAAACCGGTCAATGTCTTTAGTAGTGTCGTCTTTCCGGCGCCATTACTCCCAAGGATCCCTACGATTTCATTATCCTTAACTGAAAGACAAACGTCCTTTAACACCTGCGCATCACCATAGAAAACCGATATATTCTTTATAATTAACAAGGCATCATCTTTTTGCCTTTCATCACTTCGCACAGGATCTTGGGGATAGGGCATAGCTAATCTTCTTTTCCTAAGTATGCTTCAATAACTTTCTGGTCTTCTTGAACCTCATCTGGCGGTCCATCCGCAATCTTTCTCCCGTAATCAAGCACAATTACACGGTTAGAAATGGACATAACAAAGGGCATGTTGTGTTCAACAATTATCACCAACAATCCATTTTCAACCAAATCCTGAACAAGATCTCCAAGTTTTGTAATTTCGTGGGCAGCCAACCCGCCCGCAGGCTCATCCAGCATAATGAGCCTGGGTTTCGCACCGAGAGAACGCGCTATGCCCAACAGCTTTCTCTCCCCCAAGGGAAGGGTATTGACCTCATTTGCGGCCTTGTGTACGAGTCCCACCCGCTTCAAGTTCCCCATGGCATCAAACAGAATACGTTCTTCCTCCTCCCTTGCTGTTTTGATTCGGAACCCCGTTGCGAAAAACCCCGAACGGCTGCTTGTGTGGCAGCCGACCATGGCATTTTCCAATACTGTCATGTTTGTAAAAAGTTCCTCTAATTGAAATGTTCTGCTGATACCTAATCGAGTTATTGTATGAGCCGGGAGTGTTGTAATATGTTGTCCTTGAAAAACGATATTTCCCGAATCAGGGAGGAATGCCCCTGTAGTAACATTAATGAGAGTTGTTTTTCCAGCACCATTGGGTCCAATAATAGAAACAATGCCCTCTCTTAGTACTTCAAAGCTTACTTCATCTAATGCCCTGATCCCACCAAAACTTTTTTTCACTTTAGTGATCTTAAACAGGGAAGAGATGTTTTGGTTTTTTAGCGAACTTTCTTGAATCACGCCTTAGATCCCTTGAATCGTTTAAAAAATTGTTTTCCATAATCTATGGACTGGTCAACCCACCCGCTCAATCCTCGCGGCATAAAAATCAGCACTATTATGATCAACACGCCAAAAAAAATGGCATCAATCTCACTGGTCATAACCGGTAACAGCTTGCCCAGATAGCCGTGAATGATTTCTGTTAGCCATAAGACAGCAAATGTTCCGATTAAGGCCCCTCTAAGATCCCCTATTCCTCCAATAATGATCATCATGAGAAGTTCAACAAGTAGAGGAAAACCAAATGAATCGGGGACGACAAAGCGGAGATAAAAACAAAAAACACTTCCTGCCAGGCCGGCCATGGCGGCTGTTAATGTAAAAATGTGAAGCTTATACCTGGCCACATTTACTCCCATGCTTTGACTGGCGATCTCGCTGTCATGGAAAGACCTCACTGCGCGGCCAACGCGAGAGTCAATAAGGTTTGAACAAAACCAATAGCAGGCTAGACATAGCGCCCAGGACAAATAATAGAAATGTAAATCGGTTTTGAAAACAAAACTTCCCAATGAAAGGGCCGGGATACCAACTAAACCTTCAGGGCCTCCAGTAAGACCGGTCAGCTGAGCGGCAGCAACCTGGGCTATGATAATAATGCCAAAAGTGGCGCAGGCAAGATAAAATCCTTTTAACCTCAGAACTGGAGCGCCTATCACATAGGCAATAAAGGCAACAAAAACAGCACCTACAAATATACTTGGGAAAGGGGGAATTATTCCCCTGGCCGATAAAATCCCTGAAATGTAAGCACCCAAACCAAACCATGTTGGATGGGCAAGGGAGAAAAGGCCGGCTTGCCCCATCAGTAGCCCCATCCCGATGGATAATACACCATATATACCCGCAAGTAGCATAACGCTCACAAAATAGTTACTGTGGATCACAAGGGGGAGAAGAAGGATAACCACCAAGAGTATTAGCCGAGGAACACCGATCTTGAATTTCCCAGGATCTCTCATGGCCGTAGTTTCCTTTTTTTGGGTGAGAAATCTATTGTTTGAGATATTAGGAACAAGATCATTATAAAAAGGGCAAGGGCATCTTTCCATCCCGTAGAAACAAAACCAGCCACGAATCCTTCCACCAAACCCAGGGCCAGCCCAGCGACAACTGTACCACCGATACTCCAGCCCCCAACTATAGCGACCACCAAACCCTTCAGCGCAACCATAAGTCCCATATTATAGCCGGTAAATGCAATGGGGGTTATAACAACACCTGCCAAAGCACCCAGAGCACCGGCGAGCCCAAAACAAAAAACCCTGAACTTGCTCACCTCAATGCCTATCAGGCTTGCTCCGATCTGATTAATGGACGATGCTCTCAATGCCTTCCCAAAAAGCGTGTAATTAAAAAACAGGAGAAGCCCCAAAGTTACAATAACCAAAACACCCGTTATAATTATAGCTTGTGGAATTAAAGTGGCCCCAAACAGATTGATGGGTTTGAGGTCAATAAAAGGGCTCACAGTACGCGTTTCGGAACCGCATGTTAATAAGATAACCCCTTTGATAACCGACGCAGATGCGATCGTTATCAACATGTAGGTCATTTCAGTAGGGTGCCTGACAGGTCGTATTACAAGTCGTTCCAACAGGATAGCTGTCAGTATGGTACACGCTATCGCCAGAGTGGCGGAAGAAGCCACACCCAAACCTGCGCCGATGAAAACCCATGTTAGCATTCCGCCCAGCATTACGAACTCGCCGGTGGCGAAATTCAGAACACCGCTGATAAGAAAGACGGTGCTCCAACAGATTCCCACAATAGCATAAATGCTCCCGCTCGTTATCCCGGAGATAGCGTATTGTATTATCTGAGAGAAAAGTGTCATCCTGACTCCGGCCAAAATCTATTATATTCTATGCAAACATAACGTTAATGCCACGCCATTCATAAAGAGGCTGAGACGTTGTTGTCTAAATATTTAAGAGAATATATTCAAACGAAAAAAGGGTTCGCAGTTCTATTCTTGTTTCAAGTTACCCGGTTTCTGTGGTTGTTGCCGTTTTCCTCTTAGTCAAGTTTTGATCAATTTCTTCTGAATCCCCGAAATAAATACAGTGGGCAAGACAGATATTGTCGGCACAAGCAGGGATGAGTCCCTGATCCACCCGGTTATGGCAGAGGTTGCACTTCTGTGCGATGTTTCGCTTTTCATCAAAATCGATGGCGTCATAAGGGCAGACATCGATACATGACTGGCAACCGTCGCAAAGTTCATAATTCATGACTACTATCCCATCCTCTCTCTTTTGGATAGCTTCTTCCGGACATGCCTCTGCACAGGGGGGATCATCACAGTGTCTACAGACATTTATCTTGAACACAAACTCCAATTTTCCGTCAACCATCTTGGGCCCGTCTTCCCACAGGGAAATCAGTTTTACATTGTCTGTGGCCCGATGTTCCTGTTTGCAAGCCACCTCACAGGTCTTACACCCCCAGCAGGACTCATGATCGATGACAAGTGCGTATTGTTTCATGAATCGCCTCCATTTTTGTTTTCAGGGTATATTTTACACAAAAGTGTCCGAACATGGGTTGCACCCATTGCGGGGTCACATGCCTCAAAAGCGTTGTCCGTCAGGATATTTATGTTTGACTCATCCCAACCATGTCCGGGATCTTTTTTTTCGGGAAACCACCAGGCATGCTGGGCTGACACAATATCCGGATCCATTCCGGCAAAGAGTTTGGCCCGTTGTTTCACTTTCCCCCGTGGAGATTCGATGACAACCCAATCCCCCTGAGCGATGCCTTCCTTTTTGGCAGTTTCAGGGTGGATCTCCACCTCAGGGTCCGGGTGAAGCTCCCTCAACCAGGGAATCTGACGGTTTTCGGAATGGAAAAAGCCTGGAGATCTTGCGCCCGTAATAAGTGTGTAGGGATATTTTTTGTGAAGCTCGGGTGTACTTATTGGGCTTTCGGGCGGTTCCCTGTATTGGGGGAGGGGGTCATACCCCCATTTTTCCAGGAGCGTGGAATAGAGCTCAAATTTTCGGGTGGGGGTGGAAAACCCTTTTGTCTTGTATTTTTGATATTCTACCTCTCCCCGGATGTAGTCCATTTTTTCAAAATCTCTCCACGTAATTCCCATGGGTTCCAAAATCCAGTCGAGGGCCAGTTCAAAGTTGTCCCACCCAGTGTTCACCCCTGACCCACACGATGGGCAAGGTCATTTAGCATTTCATGATCGGAACGACACTCTCCCACCTGGATGACCTTTCGTCGGGGAAGGATGTAGCCGTGCCGTTTCCAGAAATCCCCGATGTAATCCATTTCGAGCCAGGTGGAGGCCGGCAACACAATGTCCGCGAGTTCGGCAGTGGGGGTAATGAAAAAAGTCAGAGACTGCCATGAAATCAACTTTTTTGAGAGCCCTGTAGACTTCTCTTGCATTCCCCCGGCTCATAAGCGGGTTGGAACTGATAAAAAAGAGCATTTTGACAGGGTATGGCGTCTCTTCCAATACCGCATCCCATACACATTTGGGGTTGATGATGGCAAAATTATGGGCCAGCCGAAACCGATCCCCTCCGAGACGCTTTTCGCGTTGGACATCGGAAAGCATTCGGTGTGCTCCAAAATGACCCACGTTTCTTATCTTTGGTGCCTGGAACAGCACCTGTCCGCCAGGAACATCTATGTTTCCTGTAATACCCATAAGCGCCATAAGCGTGCGGTTGTTGTCAGCGCAGTTGACCTGCTGCTCAATGGCCACACCCCATTGGATGGCGGCGGGGTTTGTCGTTGCAAAGAGCCTTGCGGCGTTTATGATCTTTTCCTTTGGGACAAGGGTGATCTTTTCCACTCGCTCCAGGGGATACTCATTTACCCTTTTGACAAACGGGTCCCATCCATAGGAATGGTTTTCCACAAAGTCTCTGTCATAGAGTTTTTCATTGACGATCACATTAAGCATCCCTAAGGCCAGCGCCGTATCAGTTCCGGGTCTAAGCTGCAGCCATATGTCAGCGCGGGCGGCAATCCGTGTGAATCTCGGGTCGATGGCAATCAGCTTTGCCCCGGCATCCAGGCTGACGGAAAAAGGCTCTCCTTTGTAACAGTCAGGGTTGCTTATCACGAGATTGTTTCCCCACACCATAATGCACTTGGGGTGATTCTCGTAATCAGCGATGGGGTTTGTTCCGCATGTGATGATGCTTGTCGCAATACGAGGGCCATAACAAAAGTGACCGGCGGTAATGACATTTGGTGTGCCAAGCAGGTTTGCGAAACGATAGATAACCGCTTCGTTCTCTCTACCCGTACCATAGCCCATGACAATGGATTCAGCCCCAAAATCGTCTTTGTAATTCAATATGCGTTCGGCAATGGTATCGAGGGCTTCATCCCACGAGATGGGTTCCCATTTTCCGCTTCCCTTGGGACCGATCCTTTTTACGGGACGGGTCAATCGGTCCGGGTGATAGGCAAGTTGCGCAGACGCGATTCCCTTGCTGCACAACGTGCCATGGTTGATGGGGCAATCCGGGTCCCCTGCGATCTTGGCCACCTTGCTGTTTTTTGTGTAGACCAGGACCCCGCAACCTCCGTGGCACATACGGCAGTGACTTTTGACCACGGCATCGTATCCGTAGGTCTCCATCTCCCTTTCAATGTTGGAGAAAACAAATTTATCCATCAAGGTTTTCCTTCAGACACTATTTAAGACATAGATTTTCAGAAAAAGATTTTGAAATGATTGGCCACAAAAAGGAATATCTCAAAATCGAGAGAAGAAATAAAATAGCCAAAAAGGCGAAAGACAAGACGCAAAAAAACCTTGCCCCCTCTGCCCACTGTCCCTTAAACAGGGTGCCTTGATCGATTTGGCAATAGCTCAATAAGTAGCGGATTTAGCTCATAGTGGCGGAACATACAGACATCTCTTTTAAGAGGCGCAAAACCGAGAAGATACTCGAATCACGGCGGTGAGGTTTACAATCCTGCCCGGAACAGCCCCTAAGATGATTGTCCCTATTACGTTTGGCTGTCCCGCCTGTCCTGGGCAGATTGGTTAAGGTATTTGGGGCGTGGCAGATGCGCTGCAAGAACTTAAATTGCGCCTCTTAAAAGAGATGTCTATATGTTCCGCAATCGCCAGTCGTTATCCAGAGATGTCCGCATAAATTCGGGTTCCCCAAAATATTGAGCAGATACATCGATTTGTTTGATCATTTTGGCTGACGAACAAATGAGGTGTCGATTTCTGTCCGCAATATCAAATGAAAGCTCAAGCTGTATTAAATGTTTACGGTACAAGCCATACTGCAAGATCTGACGCATTGGTAAGTACGTGCCGAGAGACACTTCCTATAAAAAAAGAGTTGTTAGCACCACTTCTACCAATAACCACAGTTCCAACCCCCCCTTTTTTTGCCTCCTTGACGATCGTTTTTCCAATATTTAGCTTGCTTTCTATCTGTTTGATATTTATCTGACTTTCGCTTAACCCGGCCCCCTTAAATTTTTCCTTTGCATGTGTATAAAAGCTTTCAACGCAGCGTTTGTCACCCCGGCTTATCAGTTCCTCCAGGGCATCTCCTTCTTCTTCAAAATCAATCGTACAATAGTCCCTGAGTTTTGGCGCAACGTGAAGCAAGGTTATTTCGATGTCAGGGTTTCCCCCCACCACAAGGCTTATATGATCCACGGCGCGAAGGGAACTCTCAGATCCGTCTACGGCAACCATTATTTTCGATGATTTGATCTCTCCCCCGACGGCCCAGACCGGGGTGACGTCTGTATGTTCCAGCACATTGTTGGTCACACTTCCCGTGAATGCTTCAGCCAGACGGGAAACCCCTCTTCTGCCCATGACAATGGCATTGCAACGAGACTGTTTTGCACAATCGAGGATAGCCTTTGCGGTCCCCCTGACCACACGCTGGGTTATTTTCTCGATGCGCTTCTCTTCAACCCCGAGTTTGGTCATTATGGATTTAGACTTATCAAGGATCTGCAGGGACTGCTTTTCGTTTTTACTGATTACGTCTTTTAGCGCTGATCTCGACTTAACGTCTGTTAAGATGTCTTCTATCAGAAATTCTGATATCTTGGGTTGAATGTTGAGAAGAATAAAATCAAGGTCTTTTATGGACGATTCCATTTTGACCGTATATTCAATGGCCTTCCTTGTATAAAAAGAGCCGTCCACAGCAATCAGGATTTTCTTTTTCATCAGATATTCCCCTTTTTGTTTGTCAGATGAATGACAGAACCAACTTTATTTATAAAAAGTATATTTCAACAATACATAGGTGTCAATAATGATCACGTGCCAATTTTCCCCTTGACAACACAAATAACTGTGCCTTATTCATTTTACCGCTTGGGGGAAATTGAAATCTGCCGGAGAGACGGCATTTAGAAAATCTCCCTGCTTTGAACCCGCATTGGTCGATGATTCTAAGCTGGACATCAGACTGGCAGGCAACCAAATTTGGAGGGGAAAAGATGAAACAAATTAGAGATGTGCTCGTGGTAGGGGCAGGGGTGATGGGGCATGGGTTTGCCCAGGTCTTTGCGTTGAATGGCATCGCGGTCTTTTTGGTCGATCAGAGCCATGAGTTGCTTGACCGTGGTAAGCACTGGATCCGGGAAAACCTTGAGTTTATGGTCGAACTGCAACTCCTTGAAGGCGACGAAATTGAAGATGTCCTGAGCCGGATCAACTTCACAACAGACCTTGAAGGTTCGGCCAAAAAAGCAGACTATGTGCTTGAAGCGGTTACCGAAGACCTGGATCTGAAAAAGGATCTCGTTAAACGACTTGGAACCATCGCCGGGCCTGATGCGATTCTGGCGACCAACACCTCATCATATGACATAAATGAGCTCAGCGCTGTCACCCGAAATCCT
>PVMK01122301.1_pt1 | contig 43365 bp, 36 predicted proteins | sample 1853481 | NCBI WGS metagenome assembly PVMK01 (sample SAMN08533507, study PRJNA380276) | Marine sediment metagenome, whole genome shotgun sequencing project.
TTACGCATTTAACAAGATCTCCACGTGGTTTTTGGCTAGTTCCGGCAGCCGTTTTAAGGCGTAGCCTCCTTCCAGGATGGATATGACTCTTCCTTTTGAATAGCATTTGGCCAATTCAACGATTTTTTGCATAATCCAGGAGAAACCTTCGGTTGACAGTTTCATATCGGCCATTTCATCGTCTATGTGGGCATCAAAACCGGCGGAAACAAGAATGACTTCCGGTTTAAATTCGTCAAATGCCGGAAACAGGTCTCTTTGTAACAGGCGCTTGTACTCGTCATCCCCCTGTCCCGGCAATACCGGCGAGTTTTTGGTGTAACCGTGACCGAGATCTTTGCCGTTTTCAAATTCGCGGCCGGTGCCGGGATAAGCAAAAGAGGGATGCTCGTGGATGGAGTAATAATATACCGTCGAGTCCTGCTCGAAGATATGCTGGGTACCGTTGCCGTGATGAACATCGAAATCAGCAATGCCCACCCGCTGAATGCCCCACCGGTTTTGCAGGTAACGGGCGGCGATAGCTACGTTGTTGAAGTAACAGAATCCCATGGCGTTGTTAACCTCCGCATGATGCCCCGGGAGGGTCTGACCGCGCAGAAGGCGTTGTCCAGTTCGCCTGCCATAACCCGGCCGACGACATCCAGAATCCCGCCGACTGCCAGCAATGAGGTTGCATAGGTATCGCAGCATATCTGATTGTCCGCGCTGTCAAAAATGCTTTTGCCCAAACTGCAGGCCGTTTCAAAACGCCGGATATAGGATCTGTCATGGACCAATTCGATCCATTTCATATCCGCCGGGCTGCCTTCTATCAAAATGAGCCTGGGAAGCAGCCCGGCTTCCTTAATGCCCCGATAGATACAGGCAAGCCTGTCCGGAACCTCCGGATGATAGTGGCCGGTCTTGTGCAACTGATACCTTTCATCGTGTAAAAAACCTGTTTTATTCATGTTTATTATTTCGCTGGTTTCTGGTTTTTTTATAGGCCAAACATTGCCCGTTCATAAATAAAAACGGAGCGTAGCGACACCACAATTTTAGGCACTTTAGGCATTTTGCGCACTTTAGGCATTTTCCGGTCTGTCCGGGTTAGGCCATGATCTTATCAAAGATTTTAAAAGCGGCCCGAACAGACGAACAGTCTTCCGGCATTTCGATAGTTGGCCGCCCATTAAAGTCGAATTCATATATGGTTCGGTCTTCGGGTACCGTGCCGGCCAGTTCGAGCTCCCCCGCTTTGAGCATCTCCAACGCCTGGTCGGATGGTGCTTCTTTGATCTGATTGATCACCGCATAGCTTTTACCGACACCAATGTTTAACCGTCTGGCGAGATCGTCAATCCGTATGGCGGCCTGAAGTCCGCGTCGGGAAGAATCTGAAACGACCAAAAGAATATCAACATTTTTCGTGGTCAATCGGCTGATATGTTCCATACCGGCCTCGTTGTCCATGACGATAAATGGATAATTATCGGCCAGCCGATCCATAAATCCGGCCAGCAGGGTATTGGCGGCACAATAGCAACCGGCCCCCTCGGGCTGGCCCATAACGATCAGGTCAAATCCCGGTGCTTCCACCACGGCCTCTTCAATTTTCATTTCCATGAATATGTCTTTGGTCATGCCGCCGGGGACGACGCCTTTTTTCATTTCTTCCCGGGCGTTGCCAAGGGTGTCTTTGACTTCGAGGCCGAGGACTTCATTAAAATTCGCATTGCAATCGGCATCAACTGCCAGAATCGGTATTTTGTTTTCCTTTACCAGGTATTTGATAAGCAGACCGGCCATGGTGGTTTTCCCGCTGCCTCCCTTGCCGGCCAGAGCGATTGTGTATGGCATTGTTGTCATTTCCCTTTCTATTAGTTGCTTAGAATTTATTTTTGTGCATTTTGTGGCAAAATATTTTTTTACCAGTAACGCAGGTTGCTCAGAAAATTGCCTAAAATTCAAAATGCCTAAAGTGCCTAAAATTGAGGTATTCTGTCGATTTTATTCGAACTTCGCATGTTAAGTTATTTTTTTGCTCAACTGATCGTATACCTACCAGGTTGTAAAATGCGTGCGGGCTTATAAACAGACGGAGCGACACCACAATTTTGGTCATTTCAAATTTTAGATCATTTTAGCTCATTTTTCCGGCTTGTCTGGGTTGGGTCTGAATGGTGAATATACTTTAATTAGGTCAGTTTCAGCCAACAGTCAAGTTTCTTTCAAGAAAATGACTAATAGTTTAATAAATCATAAAAGTTCAGGCACTAAGCCTCAAAGATTATAATATAATTCTCTTGATGCTGTTTTCAATAAGAGGCACGTTAAAATTGATATCCCTTTTTTCGTGCCTTCGTGTTTTAGTGGCTGAACTTTTACCGGCGTTTTCGGTTTCAGTCTGCAAACCCCTTGCAATGGTCGAAGTCATGTGTTAATCCCAACATAAAATAATCGGCCGTTTACAATGGTTTGGAGCTGGGATGGTGAAAAAATGCTAAATCCGCTTTTACAAAGTCATCCAGTTATATCACCTAACTGTTTCTGATAGTGAGAACCCTGACCCCGACTTTGATTGCACCATAAAAAGGGGTGTTTATCAATACCTATGTTGAGCGGTTCAGTTTAGGCCCTTATCGGGTTTTATCTAACAACATGTTGTCAGAAACTGAAGGTGTTTCGCCACCGGATTCAGGTTTCAGCAACTAAAAAAAATTCAAATAACAAAACACAAATATCAAATGGTTCGACAAGCTCACCACCACCCTGAGCCAGGTCGAAGGGCAAATAACAAAGACCGAAATTCAAAATTCCAAACGGATGATCCGCTGGCATTTGTGCCAAATGGCATAATTACCGGCGGACAAAAATTTGGGCAACGATACGGTACAACCACGTTGAATGTTTTGGTCATTTCAAGCTTTGACTTTGACAACTGCCCTGCAGGGGCCACTTTCTCTGGGCACGGTCTTGGAAAAAGCTTAGTACCTATTTATTCTAACATCGAAAACCTGGTCCTCTGGGCCTCCGGCTCGTAGGGGCACGATCCTACGCCTCGGAGAGCCAGGTCAGAGATAACTGGCTCTGCCTTGAAAATAATACAAAGTGTGGAGTGAACTAAAGTTATAAGTGATCTAAAGTTGATGTATCGCTTCAGGCTTCGCCTTCGGCTACGACCCGACAGGTCGCTCTGTCGTTTATAAAATAAGATAGAATTCCTTAACTTTAGGCACTTTAGCTCACTTTAGTTCATTTTAGGCAATTATATGTAATAAAACCAACACTGCCTTTCAGGGAGAAACCAGTGCCGGGCCCTATAGACCCGGGTATCTACTGTTTGTGTCTTGGTGCCTTTGTGGCTATGCTTTCCGGTTGTCCGAGTTGGGAATATTTGATGGGTCACTTAAGCAATTTTTGGAGGAATAAAAATGGATTTTGAACTCACTAAATCGCAAAAAGAAATTCTGAAAGCTGCAAAGGAATTTGCCAAAGGCGAATTCGACAAGGAGCTTGCCCTTGAACTGGACAGAAAGCATGAGTTTCCGACGAAAATCTGGAAAAAAGCTGCTGAGCTCGGATTTATCGGCATCCATTACCCGGAAGAATATTCCGGCCAGGGGCTGGGTGTTTTGGAAAACATCATTATTGCCGATGCCTTTTGCGCCCAGGACTCCACCATCGGCAGCGCCGTCATTCTTTCCAGTTTTGCCGCTGAATGTGTTTTGCGCTTTGGCAGCGAGGAATTAAAACAAAAATTTCTACCCGCGGTTGCCGAGGGTGAAATGCTTTCGTCCGGAGCATTTACCGAACCGGGCCATGGCTCGGACATCACGTCACTGGATACCACGGCGGTGAGAGAGGGGGATGAATGGGTCATTAACGGCACAAAGACGTTTATCACCAACGGTGGGATGGCCGGTTTTTACTGTACGATGTGCCAGACGGACAGCGAAGTTCAGCCGTCTTACAGGGGCATTAGTTTGATCCTGGTGGAGGCCGATCGAGAAGGCCTCACCACCGCCGATTTAGGTGAAAAAATGGGGATTCACATGATGTCCACCTCCGAGGTCAACTATAAAGAAGTGCGCGTGCCTGCCGCTAATTTTATCGGCAAAGAGGGTAAAGGCTTCTACCATGTTCTCGAATTTTTTGACGAAAGCCGGATTCTGGTGGCCGCCCAGGCCTTGGGAATCGCCCAGGGTGCATTTGATCGCGCCCTGGCCTACGTTAAGGAACGAGAACAGTTCGGCCGTAAGATCGCCCAGTTCCAGGTCACCCAGCACAAACTCGCCGAGATGGCGACCAAGATAGAACTTGCCCGCCTGATTACATACAAGGCCGCCTGGAATTATGATCAGGGCCGTATCGACCCGAAATTAACCTCGATGGCCAAAATGTATGCCGCTCGCACGGCAGTTGAAGTGGCCGACGAGGCCATACAGCTTCTGGGCGGATACGGATATATGACTGAATATGAAGTCGAACGTTTTTATCGCGATGCCAAGATCACCGAAATTTACGAAGGGACCAAAGAAATTCAGAAAAATACGATTGCCAGCGCTGTAATCGGTAAACTTAAGTAGCATGGGGTACAGGGTATAGGGCCATTCGGAAGGACGAATGCGGAATTCGGAAAGTAAGGCTGCAAACATAGGGCAAAGAAAAGCTGGGACGCTGAAGGCTCGAAAGCTCAAAGGCAAAGAGCATCGATGACCCAGATTATAGGGTGTCAGGTAAAACTCGAGGTTAATAGGCTTACAAAACCACAGAAGGGAGCATGACATGTCTGACTTAATTAAAAAGACCTTGCTGGCAGGTGTCGGTCTTGCGCTGAAAACCTGGGATGAAGTGGAAGACCTGGCCAAGGAGCTGGTAGATAAAGGCAAAATGACCGAAAAAGATGGCAGCAAGTTTCTTAAAGACTTGCAAAAACGGTATGAAGAAACCCAGAAAAAACTGGAAGTCCGGGTGGAAAGAACCGTGAAGGATTTTTTAAAAAAAGCCAATGTGGTCACCAGTGATGAACTAAAAGCCGTAAAGAAGGAAGTCCGAGAATTGAAAAAAATGATTAGCAGTGAAAAAGAGAAGTAATAATATAAATATCACATATACAGATATCGTTGATTGGTTGATTAGTTGGTTAGTTAAGTGGTTGTAAATATGGATTTATGCCATATTTACAAAATAATTGGACACTGACACTCAGGTTTCAGGTGTCAGGTGTCAGTAGTAAAAAAGTGAGAGTCGGCCTGAAACCTGACACCCGGCACCTGAAACCTATTCTCTGAAAAGGCTTCAATACGCCCGATAATGTCCAAAAAAAAGAGCTATTTTCATAGTAAATTATGAGGTCTGCATATAGGTGAAAAAGGCTTTATATTTCAACTACCACGCAGATTAACATGGGGTTTATAATTCAGGGATTGAGGAATTGAGGAATTATAATTGGTTTTCATCCTTATTAGAATCCCTTAATCCCTCAATTCGCGATCCCTGAATTTTACTAGGACATCCATGCTGAGCATAAGAAAAATCGGTGTCATTGGTCGAACCTATCGACATCTCAATCGCTATCGCCAGATTCTGACCGTATTGTTTAAATATGGTTTTGGAGATTTACTGGAAATGCTGAAGATCGATCAGTACATTGAAGTCGGTCTTCAAATGATATCCAGGAACCGTGGGGCGCGGGTTGAACGTCTGAAACGGCCCCAGCGGTTAAGAATGGCCTTTGAAGAGCTTGGACCCACCTATATAAAGCTAGGACAGATACTTTCCACCCGGCCGGATCTTATCCCCATGGATTATATTCAGGAGCTTTCAAAGTTACAGGATGACGTGCCGGCATTTCCGTTCAAAAAAGTCTGCAAAGTTGTCGAATCTGAGTTCGGCCGCCCGCCGGAAGAACTTTTTGACAGCCTCGAGGAAAAGCCTCAGGCCTCCGCCTCCATCGGTCAGGTTCACCGGGCGATTTTAAAAGACGGTGAAGCAGTCGCCGTTAAATTTCAGCGACCCGGCATTCGTAAAATTATTGAGATCGACCTTGAAATCATGCTGCATCTGGCGACCCTGGCGGAACATCATATCGAGGAGCTGGCCCTTCAGCGGCCAGTCAAGATTGTTGACGAATTTGCGCGTATGCTGGAAAAAGAGATCGATTACAAAATTGAAGCCACCAGCATGGAGCGTTGTGCTCGCCAATTCCTGGATGATCCCGATGTTTACATTCCCAAGGTTTACCGGGAAGTCACCACTTCACGCGTACTGACCGCCGAGTTTGTCGAAGGGATTAAAATATCTGATATCGACCGGCTGGAATCAGCAGGGCTTGATAGAAAGGTGATCATCACTCGCGGTGCAGATCTGATACTCAAGCAGGTCTTTGAATACGGTTTTTTTCATGCCGACCCGCATCCGGGCAATATTTTTGCGCTGCCGAACAATGTCATCTGCCTGATTGATTTTGGTATGGTCGGCGTGGTGGATCGGCAGACACGGGATGATTTTGTCGATTTGCTCGACAGCATTGTCCACCAGAATGAAATTCAGGCCTCTGAGGTGCTGCTCAAATTAACCTACTGGGATGAAGAGCCGGACAGACGGTTGCTTGAACGAGAGGTTGCGGATTTCATGGGACGTCACCTTTACAAACCGCTGAAGGAGATTGAGCTCGGCAAACTGCTTCAGCAAATACTGGAGGTGGCCGGCGATTTTCAGCTGCGCATTCCGCCGGATCTTTTTCTGATGATGAAAGCACTGAGCACGGTCGAAGGTGTGGGTCGCATGCTGGATCCGGATTTTGATATGATTGCCCGGGCGACCCCCTTTATTGCCAAGGTGAAACTGGAAAGATATAAGCCCGAGCGTATTGCCAAGGATGTATTCGATCTATCCGCCAAATTGTTGCAATTTCTCCAAAAATTTCCAAAAGAGTTGCTCGATATCACCCAGATAATCCGGCGAAAAAAACTCAGTCTTAAAATTGAGCACCGGGGTCTTGAAACCATGCTGGCCACCTATGATCGGATCTCCAACCGCATTTCTTTTTCCATCCTCATTGCGGCACTGATTATTGGATCCGCACTCATTGTGATATCGGAAACCCCGCCCCTTATTTATGGAATTTCCCTTATCGGGATCATTCTCTTTTTTGCCGCTGCCATGATGGGAATCTGGCTGCTGGTGGCGATACTCAGAAAGGGTAAGCTTTAATCACTACTATGCTACAATTATACAATTCACTGGATCGAAAAAAATCCGAGTTTAACCCCATCCATCCGGGAAAAGTGGGTCTATATACTTGCGGACCAACGGTTTACAACTTTGCGCACATCGGTAACCTGCGGACTTATATTTTTGAAGATATTTTAAAGCGGGTGTTGCTGTACAACGACTTTCAGGTAAAGCATGTCATGAATATTACCGATGTCGGCCACTTAACGGGCGATCGGGACATGGGCGAAGATAAAATGGAAAAGGGCGCCCGGCGCGAGAGCAGGACCGCCTGGGAAATTGCGGAGTTTTATGCGCAGGCGTTTAAAAAGGATATTTCACAGCTGAATATTATCGAGCCGGATATCTGGGTCAAAGCAACCGATACGATTGACGATCAAATTGCGCTGATCAAAATTTTGGAAGAAAAAGGATATTCCTATCGAACCGGTGATGGAATTTATTTTGATACATCCAAGTTCAAGGAGTACACCAGGCTTTCCCATCAGGATATCGAGTCCTTGCTGGAAGGTGCCCGGGTGGAAAAAAATCCGGAAAAGCGTAACCCCACCGATTTCGCTTTGTGGAAATTTTCACCCGATGGGGTCCGGCGGCAGATGGAATGGGAGTCTCCCTGGGGAACCGGATTTCCGGGATGGCATATTGAATGTTCAGCCATGAGTATGAAATATTTAGGCGACCAACTCGATATCCATTGCGGCGGAACCGATCACATCGATGTACACCACACCAATGAAATAGCCCAGTCCGAGGCGGCCACAGGCAGAAAATTTTTTAATTGCTGGATGCACGGCGCCTTTTTAATTATCGCCGGCGGCAAGAAAATGGCCAAAAGTGATGATAACTTTCTCACCCTTCACAATGCCTTTGTGAAAAAAGGCATCAATCCGTTGGTTTATCGTTTTGCGACCTTTCAAACTCACTACCGCAAGCCCATGGAATACAGCGAGGAGAGCATTCAGGCTTCCCGCAACGGTTTACAGCATTTACAGAACCAGGTTCGGCAAGTGGCCCAGAACAGCGCCGGTCAGAAAGGGGCAGTAATAGACAAGTATAAAACCAAATTTCTGGAAGCAATAAATGATGATCTAAACATGCCCAGGGCCATGGCCGTTGTTCAGGAAATGCTGAAAAGCAGCATCGGGGATGCCGATAAACACGCCACTATAATAGACTATGACCGTGTGCTGGGGCTCAGCCTCGATAAGGTGGACAAACCGGAAGAATTGCCGGAAGAGATCAACCTATTGGTTGCAGAACGTCAGGCTGCCCGGGCTGCCAAAGATTGGGCCGCCTCCGACCGGCTGCGCGATACGATCCAGGATCTGGGGTACCTGGTACAGGATACAAAGGAAGGGATGCAGGTCATTAAAAAGTAAGTAACCGTTCACAGGTTCAAGGTTCAACGTTCAGGGTTAAGGACAAAGAAGGCATTAAATATCCGAAGTCCTCGTTTACCCCAAGGGTTTACAATGCTCATTTCCCTAAATAATTGCCAATTCGGCTCCAAATTTTGGATTAGGCCTGACGAAGCTGACGCTTTTCTCGTAAAATAGAGCCATCTCCAGTGAAAATATTCAGCAAAATAATATGGGTGCCTATTGTCGCTGCAATAACGTTGGTGATATCAGTGCCTGCGGTCGGCAAGGTAGCGGTATTTGTCAGCATTATCCCTCAAAAGTATTTTGTGCAGCAAATTGGCAAAAACCTGGTGGATATTCAGGTGTTGGTTCAACCCGGTGCAAATCCGGCTACTTATGAACCCCGGCCCAGGCAGATGGCAGCCATCGCCAAGACCCAGCTCTATTTAGCTATCGGCGTACCGTTTGAAAACGTCTGGTTGAACAAAATCGCTTCATCAAACCCGAATATGATGGTCGTGCAAACAGACCTTGGGATCCCAAAAACCCCCATGGCGGACCACCATCACCACCGGGAGAAAGCAGATCATCAAGAAACGGAGCAGCATCCTGAAAACGAACATGGACAAGATGAAAATCGACGGGATCCCGGCATCCTTGACCCTCATATCTGGTTGTCTCCGCCATTGGTGAAGATTCAGGCCCGTACGATTCTAGGTGCGCTTCAAAAGGTCGATCCGGTCCATTGTTCCGATTATGAGGCCAATTACAAAGTCTTCATCTCTGAGATTTCAAAGCTGGACGTCGAACTCAAGAATATCTTCAGCGGTAAGCATGGAATGCAGTTTATGGTGTTTCACCCAGCCTGGGGGTATTTTGCCGACACGTACGGTTTGAAACAAATCCCGGTAGAAATCGAAGGTAAGAATCCAAAACCGGCTCAATTTAAACAATTGATAGAATACGCCAACCAAAACGATATTAACGTCATTTTCGTGCAGCCGCAATTTTCCGCCAAAAGTGCTGAAGTCATTGCCAGAGGCATCGGCGGACAGGTCGTTTTTGCCGATCCGCTGGCCGAAGAATGGGCCGTAAATTTGCGCAAAGTGGGCCGAGAAATTCAGGCTGCTTTGAGGTAAACCCACCCAGCGAAGCCAGAAATGAAGATTGAAGATTGAAGATTTATGGTTTCGCTTCGCTCTGTCTTTTTAATTTAAATCGATAGAATTGCTTAAATATTCAATCTGACCAGGACATAAATCTTGCGCAAACATGATAGGATTTCAATAAGTAGGTACTAACCCGGACAAGCCGGAAATAACAAATTACAAACACCAAATTACAATATCCAAACCTCAAATGAAATCAAACGCCAATTGTTTGAGATTTTGAATTTCGGTCATTGTGATTTGTTTGGTATTTGTGTTTTGTTATTTTAAATTTTTTAATTGCCGACACCTGTCGAAGATCCCGTCTGAAGCGAAGCGGAAGCGGGGAACACTGGCACCCCTGGCCCAGACCTAAATTTGTATGAATCTGGAAGATAAGACATTGTTAGGAACTCCCACAGTGAACAGTAAAAATACGTCATATCGCACCAGGGCGGGCTGAAACCTATTCTCCGAAAAGGCTTCACTACGCCCGATAATGTCCAAAAAAAAAGAGCTGTTTTCATAGTAAATTATGAGATCTGTATTTACAACCACTTAACCAATCAACTAATCAACCAATCAACGAGATCTGTATGAACAAAACGGTTATCGAAACCCATAATCTTGATTTCTCGTACAATCAACAACCGGTGATTTTGGGCGTTAATCTTAGGATCCAATCGGGTGATTTCATGGCCATGATCGGTCCCAACGGCGGCGGGAAGACGACCCTGCTGAAACTGATGCTGGGACTGCTGATTGCGGATTCGGGCAGCATTCAAATTTTTGGAAAACCGCCGAAAGACGTATCACACCGCATCGGCTATGTACCTCAGGATGTCCACATCAATCAGAATTTCCCTATCTCCGCATCGGATGTGGTTTTAATGGGAAAATTGAAGCCCGGCAAGGGATGGTCCCGGTATTCGAAAGAAGATCGCATAGCCGCGCTGCAGGCTCTGGCGCAGGTTGGGATGGAAAAATATCGCGATCACCGGATTGGTGAACTTTCAGGAGGTCAAAGACAGCGAATTTTCATTGCCCGCGCACTGGTAACGGATCCCGACATCCTGCTTTTAGATGAACCGACCGCCAGCATCGACACCAAAGGGCAGAATGAGTTTTACGCTCTCTTAAAAGAATTAAATGATAAAATCACCATCATCGTCGTCAGTCACGATTTGATGGTAATATCCAGATATGTCAAATCTGTGGCCTGTGTGAATCAGCGTCTGCATTACCATGGTCATGCGGAACTCACCGGAGAAATGATCGAGATGATGTATGACTGTAAAATCGAAGAGACTTGCCCTGTCGAGTTGATTGCCCATGGCTTGCCGCATCGGGTGTTGCACAAGCATGATAGTGAATAGTATAGTGTTCAGATCTCGTAAAATGATAGAAAAATAGGTCTTTTTTTTGGTCATTATCGAGCGTGGTGAAGTCTTCTCGGAGCATAGGTTTCAGGTGTCAGGTGTCAGTAGTAAAAAACCGAGAGCCGGCCTGACACCTGACACCTGAAACCTGAGTGCCGGTTCCAATTTTCATGCAATCCCTCGAAAATTAAGGAGTCACGGCTATTTTCCCAAGCTGAATGACGAGGTCCCGTGTTGCACATGTTTCAAATTTGTCATGTTTTATCTGATAACAGTGAAGCCCTGGGCTAATAAAATTCCAGGCACCCAATAACAAATCACAAATAATATCCAAATTCCAATCTCTAATGATCAAACAAGTTCAGTGAAAAAACCATGATCGAAGCACTCCAATTTGAATTCATGCAAAATGCCTTGTTAGCCGGACTGCTGGCCAGTGTAATTTGCGGTATCATGGGAACTTTAGTGGTGGTCAACCGAATTGTGTTTCTGTCGGGAGGAATTGCCCATGCAGCTTTCGGCGGCATCGGGCTGGCCTTTTTCTTCGGATGGAATTACATGGTGGGAACGATTGGCTTTTCCCTTATGGCGGCAGTAATAATGGCGGCCATCACATTTAAGGCGAAACACCGGGCCGATACGATCATCGGCGTGATTTGGGCGATCGGAATGGCGATCGGAATTATTCTGCTGGATTTAACGCCGGGCTATAATGTCGATTTAATGAGCTATTTATTCGGCAGTATCCTGACGGTACCCGATTCCGATATCTGGATGATGCTCTGTGTCGGTTTGGCGATCGTTGGAATCGCCGGTTATTTTTATAATGACTACCTGGCGCTGTCTTATGATGAAGAATTCGCCCAAATAAGGGGCGTTCATGTAAAAAGCCTGTATTTCCTCATGATTGTCATGCTGGCGGTGGGAATTGTAATGATTATCCAAGTGGTCGGATTGATTCTGGTGATAGCGCTGCTGACGATTCCGCCTTATATTGCCGAGAGATATTCGACGTCCCTGTTTAAAATGATGATTTCTATCCAGCATATTGAGTGCAATTTTTACCGTAATCGGTCTGTGGTTTTCTTATGTATTTGACTTGACCTCCGGTGCATCGATCATTGCGGTAGCGGGAATCGGTTTTCTTATCTCATTGGGTATTGAACGCTTTTGGCCGAAAATTTCTGAAAAATCGATTTAAAAGAACAAATAGCGTTTTTCCGGAGGCGGCTGCGGAATTGACTGGATTACATCCGCCGCAAGGCTTGTCACTTGTTTACCCTTCAATGTTTCAATGGTAAAAATTCCTTCCACCCTGACCCAGGCATCATTGTTTAATATATCTGCCGCCGTACTTTTCACCGTGACCGCCAGCGGCAGCGCATCCGCCGCGCAACAGACGATGGCAAATCGAAATAACATAAATGTATTTCCGCCGTTTTTTACCGACCGATAGACCATTCCTTCGGTGGTCACCCTTTTACCATGAAACTTTTCCGCATCTGCAATCAAATCCAACAGAGAAATCGCTTGGTCGGTAGGTATTCCCGATGATGATTTTAATTGATTTGAATCCCCTTTGATTACGATTTGGCCCGGATTAAGCGCTCTTTTTGCAAATGCATCGGCTCCCAGACTCTGGCCGTAGATGGTCCAGAGAAAAAATATCGGCAAAATGAGAATTGCCGCCTTGATCCAGGCATCAATTTGAAGAGAAATTCCAGGCTTCAACGAAAATTGGGAAATAAAAGCGGCGGTAAACGCCAGCAGTAAAATGAGCGCCAGGATTAAAAGCGGCCAGAGCTTCGGTTGGATAAATGCCTGGTAGCGGCCGCCTTTAAGCAGCCAGTAGTAGGCGTTGAGCCAGATGACATAAGTAATTGCCGGAAGACATGCCGTAACAAGGGTCATCGTTATTTTGACTTTTGCCTTCATTGGGTTTGCTGTTTGCCCTCATACAGGTTTCAGGTGTTTACCCTATTCTACAAAAATACCATGCTTAAAAAAACCATTAAAAACACCAGTGCTGCCAACGTTACGATGGCACGTATTCGAAAAACGTTGAAGTACATAATGATCAGCTTGATGTCCAGCATCGGTCCCAGTATCATGAAAGCCAGTTGTGCCGGGAGCGGCACGGGGATTGAGCGAAATGAGGCCGCCACAAAAGCATCGGCTTCACTGCACAGATTCATCACAATGGCCAATACCATCATGATCAGAATTGATAGCGCGGGGGTATCCGTCACCGCGGCGAACACCTGTCTTGGAACCATGGTTTGTACGACCGCGGCAAAAAAGGCCCCGATTACCAGAAATCTTCCGATATCAAAAAAGTCATTAGCGGCATGGCTGACCGCCAGATTTATTTTTTCATCCAGGGCGGCGGATTTGCGATGGTCGCAAAACGCCCCGCAATTTATTGGATTCTGATCTGAAAACACCTCACTCCGAACTGCTTTAGTTTTAGAAAAAAAAAGATTCATTAAAAGACCGACGGCAACAGCAATAAAATAACCGAAGATCATGCGGTGCGTCACTATCGACCAGTCGCCAAAATATGCCACCGCAGTAGAGGCGGCAACCAGTGGATTTACAATGGGTCCGCCCAGCAAGAAAGCAATGGCCGCACTCAAAGGAACCCCCTTTTTAAGCAGTCTGCGGACCACCGGGACGATAGCGCACTCGCAAACCGGAAAAATCACGCCCATAGCCGCTGCGATAAAAACAGTCCACCATCGTCGTTCGGGTAAAAAGCGGGTAATTGTTTCCCGGGGAATGAATACTTCAATGAAACCACCGATCAGGGTTCCCAGAAGCATAAACGGAAAAGCCTCCAGCACGATGGAGACAAATATGATTCCCAGGGTGTGAAACTGAGGTCGATTGCGGAAGAATACAACAAGGCTTACGGCCAGCAGTACAAAGATTGCCTGGGCCATGAGCGCTTTTTTGCCGCTTTTCTGTTGAGAGTGATCGTGATGGCCGATGGCATTATCGAAGAAAGGGGAATTCATTTCAGATATTTTATCTTTGGAAAGGGCCTTGAGCCCTTGCCAAAGATAAAATTTTTAGCCGCACTTGTTGAAGCCGCAAAAATGACACATCATACAGCCTTCCTCAAAGCTGACGGTTTGTCCACATTCTGGACATTTTTCTCCCATGAGGCTGTACTGGCGTTTGTGATTTTTTTTGGCATTCTTACCGGTCAGGTAGCCTTTTTCCAGTACCCGGGAGATGGCATCCGGAATGGACAACACCAGGCCGCCGTCTTGAAAAATAGGATACTCCCCGCCGATGCCTTTCAGCTGGTCGACAATTTTATCGACCTTAACGCCCGCCCGCAGGGCCAGGGAAACCAGACGGCCGATGGCTTCGGTTTTGGCCGTGGTGGATCTCCCCGATTTGCCGATGGTGGCAAACACTTCGAAGGGTCGACCATCATATTCGGTTACGGTCACATAGAGGTGGCCGTAACCGGTTTTAATTTTGGTGGTATATCCGCTCAGGGTCTCCGGTCGTTCCTTGACAGCCGTCATAAATCCATCTTCTTTACTAACTTTTTGAGTAAACGAGAGAACCTGGTTTTCCTTGCTGCCGTCCCGGTAAATGGTCACACCCTTGCAGCCCAGTTCAAAGGCCAGATCATATACTTTGGCGACATCATCTTCGGTGGCATCGTGGGGCAGGTTGACCGTTTTAGATACCGCATTGTCCGTATGTTTCTGAAAAGCGGCCTGCATGCGGATATGCCATTCGGGTGATACATCATGGGCGGTTGCAAACACGCGGCGCACCTCTTCGGGGATTTCCATAAGTTCCCGGATACTGCCCGTCTTGGCAACGGTATCCATCAATTCACGGCTGTAAAAACCTCTTTGGACGGCCATTTTTTCAAAATAGGGATTTACTTCCAGCAGTTTGTCATTATCCATGACATTTCGCACAAAGCTCAACGCGAATAAAGGCTCGATACCGCTGGAACATCCTGCCAGAATACTCAGTGTACCGGTGGGGGCGATGGTTGTTGTGGTTGCATTACGATATTTGATGCCGCGGTCCTTAAAGACGCTCTGATCGTAATTTTCAAATACCCCTTTTTCTTCCGCCAGATTCCGGGAAGCGTCATGGGCGGTTTCCTGAATGAAGTGCATAACGGTATCGGCGGTTTCGAGGGCTTCATCGCTGTCATAGGGTATGTTCAATTGATACAGCAAGTCGGCAAAACCCATGACGCCCAGCCCGATTTTACGATTGCCGCGCACCATAGCAGCGATTTCAGGCAGTGGATACTTTGAAACATCAATAGTATTGTCGAGAAAACGAACCGATAAGGTGACAATCTCTTTTAATCCCTCGTAATCGATCATCGGACCATCTCCGTTTTTAATCACAAATTTGGCCAGATTGACGGAACCCAGATTACAGGCTTCCAGTGGCAGCAGCGGTTGCTCGCCGCAGGGATTGGTGCTCTCGATTTCACCGAGGGCCGGGGTGGGATTGTCGCGGTTGATTCGATCCAGGAAGATGATACCCGGATCACCGTTTTTCCATGCCTGTTTTACCAAGGTACGGTAAACTTCGGCTGCATTCAATTTGCCGACGTGAGTTTGATCCCGGGGGTCGATCAAATCATATTCAGTTTTGTCGGCGGCCGTTTTCATGAACGCGTCGGAAACGCCCACGGAAATATTGAAATTGTTCAGCTCACGGTTTGCTGTTTTGCTGAAGATGAATTCCATGATATCCGGGTGATCCACTTTTAAAATGGCCATGTTGGCCCCCCGGCGGGTACCGCCCTGCTTGACCTGTTCGGTGGCGGTGTTAAATATTTTCATAAACGAAACCGGTCCCGAGGCCACACCTCCGGTGGTGCCCACCATGCTGTTTTTCGGTCGTAGCCGGGAAAAAGCAAAGCCGGTACCGCCGCCGGATTTGTGAATGAGGGCGGCGTTTCTCAACGCGTCAAAGATACCGTCCATGCTGTCTTCGACCGGCAGAACGAAACAGGCAGCCAATTGTCCCAGGCGACGTCCGGCATTCATCAGGGTGGGGGAATTGGGTAAAAATTTAAACTCGGTCATGATCTTATAAAAGATCTCCTCCAGTTCCCTGACACGCTTCTCATCGGCACCATATTGTTTTTCCGCTTTGGCAATATGATGGGCTACCCGCCTGAACATTTCCTCCGGCGTCTCGATGAGCTTACCCTGGCTGTCTTTTTTCAGGTATCTTCTTCGCAGGACCCTTCCGGCATTGTCCGAGAGAATCAGGCGGTTTTTAAGAAAGATAGATTGGTCCAGCCGGATGGGAGAAGGTTTGGTCAATCCGTACTCCATCAACTTTGCTTCAATCATCTTTTCGATAGAGGCCATGGTGATGGTTTGAAACTCCATCCGGGTGATTTCTTCCCGCAGGGATCGGCTGATACCCATGGCTTTTTCCGTGTCAATGGGGTTGTCCCTGACCAGAATATCGGAAAACAGCTGATCATCCCACATGTAGGTGCCCAGATCAAAGCGCCCTTCGTTTGTAACTAAAAATTTGCCTTTTTGACCCATTGAAGATCTCCCATACAAAAAGAAGTGTCTAAATTGTTATAAATTGCCTAATCCTCTTCCAAAAAGCGAGACGGACAGGAATTAAGTAAAAACGTCGCGGAATTTCTACAACCCACTGAAAATATAGAAATTTTTTTGAATTCCGAATTTGCCCCGGAAATGGAATACTGGAATGGTGGAACGATGGAATATTGGTTTTCAAAAGGATATTAACCATTTTAGTTTTATCGTCAATCCCGCCTGTGACGGGACCATTAATCTCTCCGAGGCGTAGGCGCTACCCTACGAGCCGGAGGCCAACATTGCATTATCCCAGAACCCATTATTCCACTATTCCATTGTTCCATCATTCCAATTGTGAGCGAAGCGAACTAACTTGTCAGTATGCGAACGGTTTGCGAGGGTATTCCGTCAAAACTTAAAAACAGTTCGGCATTAAGAAAAATATACCTTTTTTTAGAATTTTCAACCAGGGAATGTGATTAAGAGGAAAAGGGTACCGTAATAATTCAACCTGTTTAATTGAAAACACTTTAATATTACATACAACATATAGTATGTCAATAAAAAAGAATCGCAATATCTGCATATTTCCCCCCAATACTTTTGTTCTAAGGCCGTTTAAGATTGCGTAATCCCGGCCCCGGGAGAATAGGCTTCATGATGGTCTGATAATCGTGCCCGAGAGTCGTCTCCGCAATAAATACAAATTTATTAACCAGTTACAGGCCGTGTATTTTATAAATTCGGCAATTTAAATAAAATGGAATAAATTACAGCCGAATTGAATCTTATCAATCAAAAGGATCGATAAGTTGAACCCAAACACAATAAGGAGACAGAAAAATGAAAAATATCCATTTAAAAGCAATTGCCGTCACAGCAGTGACCGTATTCCTGGCGATGGGTACACCATCGATCGCCCAAAAATCAAGGATCCCTGAAGGGGCACAAAATGCTCAGACGACATCATCCGAGCTGGCGAAAGCATATCCTGCCGCCGGGTTGCCTGGAAATACCGGGGCTCCCGCCGAACAGAGCGTCAGTACCCCAAGACGTCATGAGCGTGTGGAAATATTTGAAATGGCCGGAGGGGATTTGATCATTGAGTTCAGACAGACAAAAACCGGGCAATCCGTGGTCACATTCAAAGAAATTGAGGATGTGCACTAGCGCACCGGCCGGTAAGCTCAGCACCGGGGCTGCCACTGTCAGCAGCGAGACTATCGTCACTGACAGCGGCAACCCCCAATGTTACATAAGCAACATACCCTGTATCTCCCCCAAAAAAACACCTTATTCCACTGGACGGAGACTGGAGATTATGAGGAATTCTGGGGCAACCGATTCGGGTCCTGGGTACCATGCCCATCCATATCCAGATCCGATTGGATAGATCGAACCAGGTCAATCATGTCTTCACCGGTCCATTCGTCTTTGGGGACCAGGTGCTCAACTCCTGACTTTCTTGCCGCGGCTTGATATTCCGGCAAATCATAACTTGTCAGCATGACGATGATAATGTCGCGACGACCGGCTTTTATTTTGCGGGCAAGCTCGAGACCGTTTTCTGCCGGCAGATGAATTTCCAGGAAGATGAGATTCGGCTGAAAGGTGTTCACCTTATCCAATCCCTCATTTCCATCAGAGGCTAATTCAATGGCAACGAACGGAAACCGGTTAACCAGGATCTTTTTTAAGGATAGACGGAAGGGACTGTTTGGGATCAACGATGAGAATTTTAAACATGAAGATTGTTTACTAAAAAAATGCGGCGTGATAAATAAAGTAAACACTGTATTTCCGGCATAATTTAGCTGTATTTTCCGTTTGTTCCATACGAGCACAGGTACCAATAGTACATTGAATCAGAAGTTCTTTGCACGATTTTGGCAACTTAACATTTCCATAAATCAGAGGAACTGCATATAAAAATCCGAATATCGAAATTCGAATTTCGTGCTTCCCCGTCTCTGGCTAATAAATTAAGTATATTATTTGTGGGATATTTTATCTTGCCATTTCTGTTTGCATAATTTATGAAACGGGGTACTAGGGGGAGAGGATGGAAAACAGATTGCGTATTGTGCTGGTCGATGACCACACCATCCTGAGAGAGGGTCTGCGGGCCCTTTTATCGGCAGTTCCGAATTTCGAGATCGTCGCTGAGGCCGAGGACGGTCGGGAGGCTGTCCGCTGCGTTGAGAAACTGGGGCCGGACCTTTTGCTGATGGATCTTTCCATGCCGAGAATGAGTGGAATGGATGCGATCAGTGAGATCAAAAAACGTTTTCCCGCAACAAAGATCATTGCGCTGACCGTCCATAAGACAGAGGAATATCTTATGGCCACACTTCAGGCCGGTGTGGACGGCTATGTCCTCAAGGACGCCACCCATGACGAACTGGTCATGGCTATCCATAATGTGATGGCGGGCAAGCCCTATCTTAGTCCCGGGATATCGGAAAAGGTCATCGAAGGCTATCTGGAGGGCAAAGAAGGCAGCCCGTCCGTCTCTTCCTGGCAAAAGCTGTCCCAGCGCGAACGTGAGGTGTTGAAACTGATCGCCGAAGGCTACAAGAATAAAGAGATCGCTGAAGATCTTTGCATCAGCTTAAAAACCGTGGAGAAACATCGAGCCAACTTGATGAAAAAACTCGATCTTCATAATGCTGCGACGCTGACGGTTTATGCCATGGAAAGAGGGCTGGTAAGCCGCTAGGATTGACGAATGACGAATGACTATTGGAGGTAATTCTATCATTTTTTAACGGAATTAAAACCAAAAATAAGGTAATATCCACCGACATTTAGCACCGCCCTTTGTTTTGGTTATAGCACCGTTTTTTATTTATTAGAATAATTTAGCCTTTATTTCAGATCGGTTTTTATTTCAAGATATGGGCTTAAAAAAAGAAATTAAATCGATAAAATACCTTAAATATTCAATATTCAATTGACAATATTCAATTATTTACGTCTCCCACTCCACCCGAATAACCGTTCCTTTACCAACAGTGGACACTATGTCAAAAGCAGCTCCCGACAGCCCCGCACGCTCGCGCATGCTCGCCAGTCCGAATCCCCGTTGGGAAGGGTTTAGGGATATGGTTTTCGCTAAATCAAATCCCACCCCGTTATCCTGAATCTTCAGCTCGATCCTGCTGCCGGATTTCTCCAAAGTCAACTGAATCAGATCGGCCCGACTGTGCTTGGCAACATTATTCAGGGCTTCCTGCAAAATTCGGTAAATCACCGTTTTCAGTGGGGAAGGAATATCATTTTCCTGGATGTCGAGCTCTCGTTTAATCCGGATGCCGGCATAAACGTTTTGAAATTCACGACAAAACCAGGTGATGGTGGCCAGAATCCCCAGATCATCCAGGATGGAAGGACGTAGATCTTTTACGATCCGGCGCACTTCCTCGATGGTTTTTTGAGTCAGAGGAATGACGGCTTCCAGGGATTTTAATTCCGAATGATCGGCCTCATTGCGTAGCTGCCTTAAAGAATTTTCCACACTGAATTTAATGGCACTTAACGCCTGCCCGATTCCGTCATGCAGTTCCCGTGCAATTCTTTTCCTTTCTTTTTCTTCAGCCGACAGCAGCTGATTGGAAAGAATCCGCAATTCCTTGCCCGATTCCCGTAGAGACTGCTCGGCTTTACGGCGCTGGGTCATATCCGAAACAATCCCGGAAATGGCGGGGCCGTCTTTAAAATTAATCAGCGAGAAACTGCGCATTACCCAGATCGTGTCCCCGCTTTTTTTTAAGCCCCGGAGTTCATACTCGGACGGAACCTTTTCGCCTTTCAACCGCTTTGTTCTCATTTCTTTTATTAGAGCCCGGTCCTCAGGATGAACCAGATCCAGGGATTGCATACCGATCAATTCGTTTTTTTCGTATCCGTAAATGGCGGCAAACTTATCGTTGGCAAATTCTATGATTCCATCCTTAATAACATAAACGCCAATCAACGCGTCTTCGACCAGGGTGCTGTATTTTTGTTCCGATTCCTTCAGGGCTGCTTCGGCATACTCGCACTCGAATATCTGGCGGCGCAATTTTTGGTTGATATTCTCCAGTTCGGCGGTACGCTTCGCCACCCGCTGCTCGAGCTCGTCATGGGTTTTGCGCAACGCGCCTTCCGCCTCTTTACGATTGGTAATTTCTTTTGCCACCGTGAGAAATTGTTCTGAAGGGCCCTGGCCGCTTTGGAAAGCGAGACTTTCCAGCTGGAGCCAGATGGGGTCTTTGTGATGGTTGAAAAGTTTCACGTCACAGGACTGTTTGGCACGGGTGTAAAAAAGTCGCAGGCTGTGCAATTTGAAAATTCTTTTGGATTCCGGAGAGATGAATTGAGAGAAAGGTTGATTCAACAACCTGCTGCTGTCTGTCCCCAGGAGTTGTGCTCCCGCTGAATTCGCCTCAAGGATGACGCCGGCCCGATCAAATGTGAAATAACCCACCGGGGCAAATTTAAAACAGTCTGAATACCGTCGCTGGAAGCTTTGTGAATGGGATGGAGCTTTAGGATGTTTCTGAACTTGAAAATCTGAATGCGGCGAACTTTTGCCATCTTTCATGACAAACCTCCAGAATGACCCGACTGTCTGGCTCTCAGATGTGGGCTTTTAAAGAATCGTAAACGTACCGGCTTATTTCCGAGACAGCCTCACCGTGACCGGTACCATCTGCGCTAGCCAATCGAGTGATTACATCGCCTTTACAAGCTCCAAAATAGTAGATGTCTCCACCAATGCCCCCTTCACTGGATACAGAGTAAATAGAACCAGTGACTTTTCCGGCAGAGATCTCTATATCTCGATTGCGGATGCCTCCCAAGATTTCCTTACATTCGAGCCTGCCGTGTGAATTAGCAATTGGAAACGGTGAATCTTTCTCGTGCATTTGCATACTCCTTTCGCAATATAAAGTTATTAAAGCATAACCTGAGACCACCTAATCCCAATAGGATCTGCACCGAGAAACTTGCCCTCACTTCAGCCCAGCCTCGCGCAGGGCCTCGATATCACTTCCACAACGGCTGGGTCTATACGCATACTATGAGCATTTCGGGCCTTGAGGTCTTCCTGGATTTTCACTGCGCACTCTGTTGCATCCACGACACTGGCAAATTCTGCCAATATGTTATCTCCGGGAGAGTCGACCACACGACCATGATAAAGTTGAACGAAATCTGTCATCAAAGCACGGTATTCCTTGATCCTGACCACAGTACCTGCTTCGTCCTGACCCATCAGGCGACTATAGCCTTTGACGTCGGCGCTCAGAATGGCGCTGAGTTTACGTTTTGCGCGTTCTTCGGCCATGAGATGGTCTCAATTAGTTATTTACAAGGTTTAAGAGAAAATATTACCGAGATGCGAGTCAAATATTCAGGTATTAAAATACAAAAGCCTCCAGAGAGAATATCCCTTGGAGGCTTCACAATGGTGTTTATTGGAAACATCCTCCCATAACCCGGCTCACAGATTGGGAGTTATGCTAAAATGTGGATTTTCATAACAATTTCTATTTGCCATACATTATTACCCCTTTGAGATAGGGATTGTCAAACATGTTATAAGAGTCAGTTCGAAAATTAAAAAAGTCCCACACAGTTTTAAGGGTTCTCCATGTGTATTTGTAAGCGAAATGAAACGCTTTTAGTCTCATCATTGATTGTGTAAGCATAGCCGAAACCCATCATTCAGCTGTTTTTCACATTTCGTTAGGAAATCTAAAAATCAGTTTACTCAGCAGGCATCTAAATCATCCGCTAATTTTTGAATACCATCCAGGTCAAAGTCCTCGGCCAATTGAACAATCCGTTTGCTGAGCGGTTCACAGGTATCCGAATTAGCCTTCAATTCTTCTGCCATGGCAGTCAGTGTCATGACATCCCCCATCTCTGCTGCATCGCGGATGCGTTTGGCAATATCGTGAGCTAATTCAGCAGGGATAGATGCAATCTCTTCATTAGATAGCTTACAGACTTTTTCTTCAGCGGATGCACCAAGGCTCTGCACCGAATCCAGGGCTTGATTGAGGGCATTTTCAAGCTCTGAGAATTTCAACTTCAACTCCTTGGCTGGAGGGGATTTCTTTCCAACTCCCGTGACGAGTTTCTCCAGATTCACGGAGGCCGCTTGCAGATCTATGGCAGCAAGATTACCGGCCAATCCTTTAAGGTTATGAATCAGGCTGTGAGCTTGCTTCAGATCCTTTGAATCCAACGCCTTGTGGATTTCACCGGCTACCTCTGTGTATTTTGCACCAAAATCAAGCAGCAGCTTTCTGTAAAGACGTTTGTTTCCTCTCAATCGCTCTAAACCTGCTGGTAAATCAAATCCTGGTAGAGATTCCGGAAGCTCATCTTCTTCCGGCACCGCCTTATCCGATTCAGGACGCTCGACAGGAACTTCCGGTTGTTGGACTTGGACTTGTTTCTCACTTGGTTTTATCCATTTCTGCAGGGTGGCAAACAGCTGATCCGGGTCAATGGGTTTGGTAACATGGCCGTTCATGCCGGATTCCAAACTTTTATCCTCATCACCGGCCATAGCATGGGCGGTCATGGCAATGATCGGCAGCTCCTTGAAACGTTCATCTTTGCGGATTTCACGAGTGGCCGTATACCCATCCATTACCGGCATTTGGACATCCATGAGAACGGCATCATATTCATTTTCCTTTACGGCGTTGACGGCCTCCTGGCCGTCATTGGCCAGGGTGACTTTCAGACCGGCACCCTCAAGAATTTCCCTGGCCACCTGCTGGTTAATTTCATTATCTTCGACTAACAGCACATGTGCCCCTCGAATATATTCTAACGCGTCGGCTTCTTGTTCATGCCTCTGCGCAAGCCGCGAGGTTTCAGGCACCACTTCGCCAAACGCCTGCATGATGGTGTCAAAAAGCATCGAAGGATTGACCGGTTTAAGGAGAAAACCCTCTAACCCCAACTGATCGGCCTGTTGCATGACCTCTTCGCGGCCGTAAGCGGTCACCAGAATGATCGCTGGGATTTTGCTCAAACCCTCATGGTCTTTAATCCGTCTGGATGCCTCGATACCATCCATACCCGGCATTTTCCAATCCATAACAACTAACTCGAAAGGCTTTTCTTCTTCCACACTCTCGAGTTCTGTGATTCCCTCTGGTCCAGATGCTGCCACGGTGACCTCAAAAGTAAAAGATTCCAGCATCTCCTGTAAAATGTCCCTTGAGGTGGCGTTGTCGTCCACCACCAAAACTTTCATGCCGCGCAGTTCGGATGCGGGCTTGTATTGTTTTTTGGCCTTCTCTTCTCCCAGACCGAAGTTGGCGGTAAAACTGAAAGTGCTGCCCCGGCCCTTTTCGCTTTCCACCCAGATTTCCCCGCCCATCATCTCAGCCAGCCGCTTGCTGATCGTCAGTCCCAATCCGGTGCCGCCATATTTGCGGGTCGTAGAGGAATCTGCCTGCGCAAAAGGTTGAAACAGCTTGGCGGCTTGTTCCTCAGTCATGCCGATGCCGGTATCTCGAACCGAAAATTTTAAGGTGAGCTTGCGCGTTCATCTTTTTTGACCAATTCGGTGGAGATCGACAATCTCCCCCGTATCTGTAAATTTGACGGCGTTGTTTGATAAATTAATCAGTATTTGCCCAAGCCGCAGGGGATCACCGACAAGTGCCGTCGCACGGATGGATCGGTCTTAAAAAGCAGCTCCAGGCCCTTTTTCCTGGGTTTTAATACCCACCAGCGTCGAAATGTTGTCGAAGGTATCCTCCAGCTGAAAATCCACGGACTCCACGTCCAATTTGCCGGCTTCGATCTTGGAAAAATCCAGGATGTCGTTGATGATCCCCAGAAGGGACTTGGCGGAAATATCTACCTTTTTCAGATAGTCATATTGCTTGGCGGTAAGATCGGTTTTCATCGCCAGGTGCGCCATCCCCATGATGGCATTCATCGGCGTGCGGATTTCATGGCTCATGTTTGCTAAAAATTCGCTCTTAGCTTTTGTTGCTTCAACTGCAGTTTCTTTGGCAATTTTCAATTCATTTTCTGCTCTTTTTCGCGCTGTAATGTCGTTGATCGCGAACACAAACCCACCATCTTCCGTTGGTGCGCGAAATACTTCTACGGTTCTATTACCTGGTACTTTATCTTCATACTCAACTACTTGTTTCGCTTGTGTGGGATCTTGGTACATTTCAAGACGTTTTGCCAGCAACTCTTCTGAATCCCCTCGACCATAGTCTCCACGCTTGGCACGAGTGCGCAAAAAGTTAATAAAAGGCATTCCTTTTTTGGCCAGCTCTTTTGGAAAATCATATAATTCGCAAAATTGTTCGTTAGAGACTTGAAAATTGAGATCTTTATCGACCATGAAAATTGCGCCAACCATACTATTTATTGCCGTACTCAATTGTGCTTCCTTTTCATGAATTAGAATTGCGGCGTGTTCCGCCTCTTCCGCCGCTTTTTTTCGTTCCGTGATATCTTCAGTCGTATTGATGACTTCCGTTGGAGAGGTGCCGGGCTCGGTGGGGCTAAAGACCGATCGAACCACTACGGTTTTTCCCCCGCTGACAGAAGTATATTCTCCTTCAAATTCGCTTTGCACACCGTCAAGGGCGCCAAAAACGGCGGCACGCACTTCATCATTTCTAATTTCTTTCCGTAAATTCATGCCAATAATTTTTTCACGGGTTGATCCCATGAGTTCGGCATGTCTGGTGTTGCAGTCGAGAACGATGCCGTCTTTGCCGATATGAAGAATTCCTATAGGCGATTTTTGAAAAATGGTGCGCAATTGAATTGCCTGTTCTCGTAAGGCCTCCTCGCTCTCTTTTAGATCCTCTTCTGCACGCTTGCGCTCGGTGATATCCATAAAGGTGACGACCGCCCCGACGACCTGTCCATTTTTCTTTATCGGCATGCTGGTGTATTCGACGGGAAATGACGAGCCGTCCTTGCGCCAGAGCATCTCGTCGGTAATGTGGTGATCGGTGCCGTTAGCATAGGTCAAATACATGGGGCATTCGCTTTTCGGATATGCCGATCTGTCCGCGTGCGAATGGTGAATTTTCTCGTGGACACCATGGCCGATAAGCTCCTCGGGACCGTAGCCCAGCATCCGGTTAGCCGCCGGATTAATAAAGGCCACTTTCCATCCAGGTCCACACCGAAAACACCCTCGCCGACTGATTCCAAAAGTAAGCGGGACTTTTCATCGGAAGCAAGCAGCGCCTCTTCGATCAGCTTGCGTTCCTTGATCTCCCGGCCAAGTTTACGGTTCCATACAACTACAAAGGCTATTATTAAAAAGACGCTACCCCCGATTGGGATCGCCCAGGCCAAGATGGCTTTGAAATCAAATCGTATCTCCACCTCCACATCCGACATCCAGGTACTTTGGATGGCTGCCTTCTCCTGGCTACTGATGTCGTCTAAAACCTTATTTAAAATTCCAACCAACTCCGGTAAATCCTTATGAACGCCAAGAGAGATCTCGAATGTGTACTTAGTTGATGCTGAAATTCTGGTATTTTCCAATCCTGATCGGACGATCTCCTGGGAGATTGTGATCATGTTGTCGACAAAGGCGTCGATGCGGCCGGCATCTAACTCCTGGAGTGCCTCTTCCAAGGTTGGATAGGTGACAAGCGTTAGATACGAATGATCATTGCGTAGGATATCATCAGTGTAGTAATCCTTAACCACTCCAACCTGGTAACCCTCAAGCCCCTTAATACTGCCAATAAAAGGTATTTTCTTATTGGTGGCAATAACGACCGGGAAGGATAAATAAGGTTTGGTGAAATTCAGATACTTGTCACGCTCAGATGTCCGTGTCACTGCAGGCAGTACATCTATCTCGCCGGCCTTGGCCTTCTCGATAACCTGGGACCAGGTGAGATCCGGGATGGGTGTCATCTTTGTATCAAGCCGGTCTGAAATGGCCGCTATAAAGCCCGAACCAATACCGGCGTAATGGCCGTTTTTATCAATGAACTCAAACGGAGACCATGCCGGGTCCACACCTAACCGAATGTCCTGGTGTTCTGAAAGCCATTTTCGCTCCGCATCCGTCAATGGGATTCTTTCTTTCTCATCGGTTAGCCGGGCTATCCATTTTTGTTGGATCTGATTCATTTCCTGCGGCGCAATAGCGGCCATGGCTTTCATGAGTGCGGAATGCAGCAGCGGCCAATCATTGCGAACCCCGATGCGCATATTCGTCAGATCGGGATCCCCGATCTTCACCTCACCAGAGATTTGCAAGCCGGATATGAAATTTTTATTGATCAGGGTTCGCACCACAGCCGCCTCACTCAGGGCGGCATCCGCTCGGCCGAACGCGACCGCTTTGAGGCCGGCCAGGGTATCCTCTACCGGTAGGCGTCTGATACGGGGAAACGATTTGGTCAAGATTTCTTCATAATAAAATCCTTTGGGAAACGCTACGGTCTTGCCGAAAAGCGCTTCTATCGTTTCATAAGGGTTTTCTTGTGAGCTGACAATGACATTGGGGTTTTTGAAGTAAGGCTCGGTGAACAGCAGGTATTTCAGGCGGTCTTCAGTTTTGACGATGTTGAGCATCACGTCCAGCTCTTTGCGCTTGACCATCCCCAGAAATTCGTTCCAGCTTGGACCAGTAATGTATTCGATCTTGATACCGAGCTTTTTCGCCACCAAATTCATGTAATCGATGGAGAGCCCCCGGGGGCTGCCGTATTCAAAATAGTTAAACGGCGGCCAGTCTTTCTCGTTGTGCACCCGGATCACGGAGTGTTTTTTCAGCCAGGCCTGCTCATTAGGAGTTAAAGCGACTTTAGGAAGTTTTTTCTCTATCTCTTTTTCCGCAAGAGAAATCCAGTGCTTCTTTATTGCATTGTGCTCATCCTCCGGGATCGCTTTAAGTGTTTTATCGATTAGATTTCTCAAAACCGGCCAATCTTTACGGACCGCCATATGGACTTTTGGCCCCCTGATGGGAACAGACACTATGGGTTTGATACCGACCAGCGAAAGTTCTTTAATATTGTAGGAGGTCGAAATGATATCCCCGATAAAGGCATCCGCTTCACCGGTAACGAGCTTTTTCAGCGCATCCTGAATAGTGGGCGTCGTTATCAGATTGTATTTCGGATAATTCGAACGTAGATATCCTTCAATGGTATATCCTTTTACCACGGCGATGGTTTTATCCTTTAGGTCAGCAAAACTTGAAATGCTTTGATTGTCGCTGCGGGAAAAGATAAATTCAGTTATCTTGATGTAAGGAGTGGTGAAATGGACAAAGGCTTCCCGTTCCTCGGAATGATAAATTGCCGGAAGCACATCAATCTCTTTGCGGCGAATCATGGACAAAAGCTCGTCCCAGGAGGGACCGGTGACGATCTCCACTTCGATACCCAGTTTTTCGCCGATAACCTTCAGGTAATCATCCGCAATACCTGCGTACTTTCCATTCTCGTCAATAAAATCGAAGGGCGCCCAGTCCGTCTCGCCGCCGACAACGATCCTCCTGTGGGCAGCCAGCCAGGACTTTTCTTCCGGGGCCAGGTCTAAGCGTACGCTCGCCCCTTTTTCATAAAACAGGTCGTCCATATTCAGGGATTTGGTCGTGAATCCCAAAAGGCGGTAGACCTGGGCAATCTGCTCCACCCGCCACCTGGCTATGCGGCCCAATGAAGTATCGCCATCATAGGCCAGCGTCTTCAGGGTGTCGGCTTCAAACCGCAGTGCCTCTTTGTCGCGGTTCTGGGTGTTGTATTTTTTCAATATGATTTCGACCGCTTCATCGATGTGGGCAAACGCATATGCCCACCCTCGCAGACTGGCCTGATGAAATCGCTCCACCAGTTGCGGGTTGTCTTTATAGAGTTTTTGAGAGGTGAACAGGATGTCACTGTAAAAGTCGAAACCGTGATCTTTGGGGGCAAAGATCGTGTAATCCACGCCCCGCTTTTGCATGTGAAAGGGTTCGTTGGAAATGTACGCGGCAATGGCGTCGGTATCGCCGGAAATCAGATCGTCGACTCTGAAGGTATGCTTTTGGGAAATATAATCGCCAGGCTTGATACCATTGCCGGTAAGCATGGCGGTGAGCGACGCCATCCCCACCACATCATCGGTGACCATGATCCGTTTGCCTTTTAAATCGGAGACCTCTTTTAAGTCTCCCCGTTTTTGGGACAACAGCATAAACGGTGAATGCTGAAAAATGGCCGAAAGCAGGTAAACTGGCTTCCCTTCCATCCTCTCCAGGATGAGCGATGACTGGCCCACGCCGAAATGCGCCTTCCGAGAAATTACGTCCTCGGTCACGTCGGTACCGAATTCATACTCCTTGATGGTGACATCCAACCCGGCCTCATCGTAGAAACCCAATTCTTTGGCAACGTAATAGCCTGCAAATTGAAACTGGTTTTTCCAGATGAGTTGGAGGGTAACCTTGTCAGCGGCAAATGTTGAAACCGGCAGGCAAAACAAAAGGAACCATATCCCTGTGCATATTATAAAACGCAGGTATTTTCCCATAATTAATCCTTATGGATAATACTTCACCCTAATTTTCATGCAAGATTCAGGTATTAACTAAATTCTTTAGTCTGTTCTCTGTTATCTGCTTGCCCCCCGTAGCCGGAATGGCGATGGAGGGAAGCCTTCAGTTTCATACCATATATTGAATGTTTCTGCATCATTGTTTGCTGGTGTCGGCCAGGGCCTTTTTGATAGCAGCGGCAATGTCCCGGCTGAATTTTTCAACTGTGCGGTTTTTTGCCAGTACCAGTTCTTTGTATGTGTTATCCGCGGCCTGCTCCTGATATTCCGATCGTCGCATCAGTTTCAAATCGTCTTCTTCAGCTTCTAAAAGCGCCCATTGAGCAACCAGCGTAACTTGATCTCCTAAATTGCCGTCCAGGCGCAACACGTCAATCTCCAGCCGGTAATCAGGCAGAATCGAACTGTCCGCGGCCAGGAAAACAGCAAACGAATGGTCTTTTAGCAGGATTGTCAGATTTTCTTCTATCACCCGTGTCAGGTTATCGCCCAGCGGCTCCGCCCATTGACTAAAATCAGCGAGTTGATAGACCGTATTATCAAGGTTGACGACGATCTCGTTGCGATTCAAATATTCGGCCACCACAACCGTTTCCAGACCGATATGGATCCGAGCCTCTGTGGTTGCAGGAGACCTCCCGGCCGGTGACGGACTAAATGGGCTGAGCATATAAAAGTTTGTCGGCGACGATCGGCCACCCAAACAGCCCGCCAGAGCCAGCGCCAGAAAAATGATAGCAACGTGCTTTTGTCGATCTAATAATATTTTCACTGTTTTACCTCCTCTTTGATTTACCCTTACCGCGGATCAACGCTTCGGGGTTCCGCTCAAGGTAAGCCGCCCAAACCTTAATGGAACGGGCTGCTGCTTGAAGCTCCTTGAGGGTGCGTTCTAATTGGGGCGCAACGTTTGAATTAAGACTCTTCGTGAGCTTTTGGGCCTGTATGAGTGCAGTATCCAAATTGGAAACAGCGGTTTTCAATTCAGGGGCGATCCCCGTGTTCAGAGCCGCCACGAATTTCTGTGCCTGATTGAGGGTCGCGTTTAACGCTGTGATGGATTTTTGTAAATCGGGTGAATTTATCAGTTGCTTGGCGCCGGCAACCGTATCTCGCAAATCGTTGCCGATCTGTTCGATGGGCAATTTTTCAAATTTATTCAGCAGTTGCGTCAGGCTGGTCGTAATTTCCTCCATGGCTGTCGGCACGGTGGGAACTTCCGGATAGCTGCCTTCCCAGTTGATTTTGGCCGGTGGTGCTTCCGGATGCATGTCAAGAGCCACCAGCAGCTGCCCGGTGATCAGACTGCCCGTTTTAAGCTGGGCGCGCATACCTTTGCCCACAAGGTAATCCATGACTTTTTGCTTCTCAGCACCTTCAGGATACTTGCCGATTGTCCTTAACCGGCCCGGCTCGGTCTCGATCAAAACCGGAACCCTAAAAGCCCCGTTCTCAACGTCAAACTCCAGATTGACATCCAGCACCTGACCGACCTGGATACCTTGTAATTCAACCGACGCACCGCTTTTGAGCCCCCGCACACCGCCTTCGAAATGCAACAGCCACCTGTTTTTGCGAACATAGGTCTTTTCAGAAATGCTCTCGCGGTTTTTGTAAAGATCAAAAACGTCATTTTCCTCGGCCGGTTCACCGGGTTCCATGTTGGCCGGCGTGTCAAAGGCGATGCCACCGATCATCAGCGTCACAAAGGATTCCGTGTCCACCCGGATACCCTCGGCATCGATGGCAACATCCAAACCGCTGGCGTTCCAGAACCGGGTGTTTTTACGCACCAGTTTGTGATGGGGATCATGGACGAATACCTCGATGGTCACAGCCTGCCCGTCTTCGTCCAGTTTGTATCTGACCATCTGACCGACCTCAATCCGCCGGAAGTATACCGGATCGCCAATGTTCAGCGATCCCAGACTCGAGGCCCGCAACACAAAATGGCTGCCCGGCAGATCGGTGGTCACCACCGGAGGCATCTCCAGCCCCTTGAAATGCGTTGCCAATTTGCCGGGTTTGCCGGGATCAAGTCCGATGTAGGCCCCCGAAAAAAGGGTACCCAGACCGGAAACGCCGCCGGCGGCAACCCGGGCGCGCACGACCCAGAAGCGCGTGTTTTGCGAGATAAAGTTTTCAGCCTGTTTGACCAACTCGGCCGTTACGATCACCTGTGAGAGATCCTTGCTCAACACGATGGAATTGACCACGCCAAGTTCGACATCCTTGTACTTGATCTTGGTTTTACCGGCCTCCAACCCATCGGCCGACTTGAATGTGATGGTCACGACCGGTCCCTTCTCGGAGACGGCTTTGTACACCAGCCATCCGCCAATAGCGAGGGCGACCAGTGGTACCAGCCAGACGATGGAAAACCCGCGTTTGGTCGTCCGGACTTCGGCTTCGGGCATGCTTTCTAATCCCGGCTTATCTTGTTTAGAATTACTCATGGATTGTCTCCTCTGCATCCCAGATCAACCGGGGATCAAAACTCATGGCGGCAAATATGGTGGTGACCACCACCGCGCCGAAAAAAATCGCTCCCGGTCCGGCATGGATGGTTGCCAGGCCTCCCAGATGCACTAGGGCCACCAGGATGGTTACCACAAGATATCGACCATCGACCAGCGGCCGATGATCTCGGTAATCCGGTAAAGCCGGGTGCGGTCTTGCCGGCGCCAGCTGGACTTACGCTGAACGCTGATCAACAGGAATGACAAAATGAGCAGCTTCAGCAACGGTATGAAGACACTGGCCAAAAAGATCACCAGGGCGATGGGCCACATCCCGGTGTGAATGAAATAAATGACGCCGCTCATGATCGTGTCCGACTGGGCCTTGCCCAGTGAAATAACAATGGTGATGGGAAGTATGTTGGCGGGAATGTAGAAAATGACAGCTGCGATTACCAGGGCCCAGGTTCGCGCGATACTGTTGGGTTTGCGATCATGCAGACCGGCACCGCAACGAGGGCATAGCCTGTCCGCAGATGGCTTTCCCCGTTCACAGAGTAAATGGCAGCTGTGGCAGCTGATTAACCCGGCATTGCGCGCTGTTGTTAAAGCGTGATTCATTGCTGCTCCTCCCATTTTTGCCAGATCAGATGGCTATCCAGTGAGATGGTCATGGCCGCCAGGACGAAAATGAGTGCCAGAAAAGAGTAGAGGGAGATACCCGGTGTGATTTTCGCCATTCCGGCCAGTTTTACAAGGGATACCAGAATACCGACCATGAAAACTTCCATCATGCCCCAGGGTCCCACGCTGTTAACAAACCGGAATACACGGGGCAGCCCTTTAGGTAGACGGTGGAATTTAAGCGGCAACAGTATATAAAGCAGGCACAACATTTGGATGAACGGCACCAGGACGGTGGTGAGCAGCACTAATATCGCGATCACTTGCATACCCTGGACATAAAGTTCGTATATTCCTGTAATTAGGGTTGTTTCACGGACTTGGGAACCAATTTTTAATCCCAGAAACGGAAACGAATTTGCCAGAATAAACAATATCAAGCCGGCAAAGGCAAATGCCAGCGTGCGCTCCAGGCTGTTGGGTTTGTGCTTGTAAAGAACCGCGCCGCAACGTATGCAATGCGCTGCCTCCTTGGCCGGCAGGGGTTTGATACGGTGGATCACATCACACTCGTGACAGGCGATGAATGAGTCCATTGGTGTTCCTTCCTCCCTGAATATGCTGCATAATTTGTTTGAACCTAGTTTCAAAGGGCTGGTAAAAATCCAAATGATCTGTGCCCCAGCTCACGCGGGATAACACCTCTATTTGATAGGACAACAGTCAAAACCCTTATCTTAAATCAGCTTAAAGTCCTATATATTGATGCGATCCTGCCGGATGGTCGCTACTCAGATTCGCGCGACTCTAGTTCCGGCTGTGTATCCTCGTTAAGCCATGCCAAAAAAAGCTTGTAACCGAGCGCGAAAATGATCGCGCCAACGAAGAGGCCGATGATTCCCGATGTCATAAAGCCGCCGATTGCGCCAATAAAGATGACAAGCATAGGAACGTCGACTCCACGACCCATCAGGAGGGGTTTAAGAAAGGCATCACTGATTCCGACGAGGATACTCCAGATCGCGAACACAACTGCGATGACCGTGCTGCTGGTGGAGAACACGTAGACAATAATCGGGCCCAGGATCAAAATAGTGGGAAGCTGAACCACAGCAAGAATCAGTACCAGCAGGGCCCAAAGTCCCGCTCCAGACACGCCGACTGCAAGAAAGCCGATCCCTGCCAGGAACGTCTGAATTAAAGCGACGCCCAGAATGCCCAGGGCAACACTTCTCACAGTCGCCCCTGCGAGTGCGACAACCCTGGTCCCGCGTTCACCTGCGAGCCGCTCAGCAATTGCCCGCGCAGTCTGACCGCCACCGGCGGCATTTGCAAGCAGAACACCGGCAATAATGATCGAAACTACGAACTTCAGAATCCCGACCCCGGCACCCGCAGCGGCGGACAACAGGGGGATACCAAACTTTTTGAGTTGCGGGGTCATCTTGCTCAATGCAGCTCCGAGATTGTTCGAGGCAAGGCTCCAGAATTTGTATAAAGGTTCGCCGATGACCGGCCAGGATCTAACGCGCTCCGATGGCGGCGGTACAGTTAGCGTTCCGGCATCAAGATGTGCCGAATATTCCTGTACAGTGTCGATGAGGGATTGGGAAAGCATATAGGTCGGAACGAGCAGGACGATCAGTGCAAGGAGTGTTATCAGGGTTGCCGCCAGGCGACCATGTCCACGCAGAGCGGACTTCAGCCGGTCGTAGCCGGGGTGGATTGCAACGGCGATGATGATGCCCCAGAGGACAGTCTGAAGGAACGGCTGACCGATCTTGAAACACCAGTATAGGAGCAGAACGACGAGACCTATCTGGATGGTTGCCTCTAGCGCTCTTTTGATAAACAGCTTGTCGTTCGAAGATTGATTAGATGAGTTCATACTGCAGCCTCCCTCGGCATAACATTTTTATGCGTTCCATCGGATTTTATGCATCCGCCAAGCTTCAGCCAACGACTCTGGTTAACGGATGAAGACGCTGTCCCGTGTCAGCGTCTTCACCCCAGCGCTGGAAAAGATCGTGGCGGATACCCATGTAATCAAAGATTTTACCAATAGTCTGGTCGATAATGTCCTGGATGCTCTTGGGCCGGTGATAAAATGAAGGTACCGGAGGCAGAATGTGTGCACCCATATCGGCAGCTCTGGACATCAAGGCCAGGTGCCCCTGGTGCAAAGGGGTTTCCCTGACGACCAGAACCAATTTGCGTTTTTCCTTGAGTGAAACGTCCGCCGCTCTGACCAGCAGGTTTTCCGTATAGGAGTTGGCAATACCTGAAAGCGTCTTGATCGTGCACGGCACAACGACCATACCTTCGGTCAGGAAAGAGCCGCTGGCGGGTCCTGCCGCTACATTCTTATGGTCGTAAACAAAATCGGCCATATCGGCCACTTCATTTGGCTGGTATGCGGTTTCAATCTCGATATTGAGCTTTCCGGCCTCGGATATGATCAAATGGGTTTCATAGTCGATTTCTTTCAAACATTCCAGCATTCTGATTCCATAGATTACGCCGCTGGCGCCGACGATTCCGATAACGATTCTTTTGGACATGGAGCCCCTCCAATTCGTTTTGGATATTCCGATAATAACGGTTCGTAGATAAATCGCGAATCAGCTTCTACCGCTGTCGTTTGTGATTTGAAGGCCAGTTCAATATGCTCGCGTTTTCGGTCGGACATTAGATTAAAGCATACCTTTGGTTAAAGCATCAGTAGTTTTGGGCGGGCACGCCAGGCGGAATTCCCCCGGCGTGCCTCTCCACGGGCCGGACAGGCCCGTTTCGTAATGTCTTGGTGTCATCTCTTCACAACCAGCCTCAGGTGGTTGGACCCTGATGAGGCTGTCTACCTCTGCCTCCGGCCTGTTTCTCCGACGCCCGTGGTTTCGAAGTACTTCCACGTCGGGTTCCTGTTCGGATCATTCAGTTCGGGCAGGCCCCACTTCTTCCAGTTCGCGTTGACCTTGTCCCTGATGGCGTCCGGGAAGTTCCGTTCGAAGGTCAGTTGCACCGGCTTCGGCTGGCCGACGTGCTCCTCAAGCCCGATGAGGCTGTAAATGACCAGAGAGTTTCCTTTCGCGAGGTCATCATGATCCATCAGGAGCAAATTGAAGTCAGCCATCGAGTGGTAAGCCTCCGGCCCAATCCCGACGGAATTGAGTTCCGGGAAGTAGAAGCAGCCCTGGGTCGGATGGTTGCGAGTGGCGAAGGCCCAACTCACCGCCACCGGATCCATGGGGTCGATGTCCTCGCCGACGACGAGGACCTTCGTCGCAAGGTGTCCGTAGTGGGTTCCCCACAGCGCGTTGCCGAGCTTGTCCATGAACTCCTTGAGCCGCCAGCCGGTGATCTCGTGCCAGTCGTTCTTAACATTGACTACGAACCAGCACATCCCCGACTCGAACGTGATCAGGCCTTGAATGACCGGGAACCCTTCCCGCTTCAGGTAGGCGATGACGTCGGCACTGGAGAACAGCGAGATCGAGACTTGCGTACTGTCCGGCCCCACACCCGGCAACCCCAGCGGCAGGATCGGATCATTCCGGAAAGTCACGCAGGTGATGTCAATTCGTGGCATGCCCGCCAGATGCCGGTGTTCCGAGAACTGGTAGCCGGGATATTCGCCGAAGGGGCCCTCGGGAAGAAACTTGTCCTTCGAGATCACCCCCTCGATGATGATTTCCGCGTCAGCCGGCACCATGAGGTCGTTGGTCTCGCACTTGACCAGTTCGATCGGTTCGTCGAGGAGCTTGCTCGAAGCGTCATACTCGTCGACCCAATCGTCCTGCCGTGTCCCGATGTTAATGTTGACGGCGGGCTGGGCCGCCAAAGGCGATCGCGATCGGGCAGTCCTTGCCCTCTTTCTTCCACATTCCGTGGATCATGCCGCCGTGCGCCCAGGGCGAGAAGGAGCCGACCATCGTGTTCTTGCTGTTGGCCGGCGCGTTGGCGATCATGGCGCGGGCGGTCGACCAGTTCGTCCACTTGCCGTCGGGCGTCCTGAGGATGTTCAGGCCGACGGTCTGGATATAGCGACCACCGTCGCCGCCGTGCGCGATCGGGGCCGGGAACTTCGTGAGGTCGATGTCGTCGCCGAGCCAGATGTTCTCCTTGCATGGGGCATCCTTGCTCTCGACGATCTTCGGCGGGTGCACAGTGCCGTTCTCCATGACCTCGTTGTAGGCGTGCATGATCTCCATGAGGCCGGTTTCCGGCGGAAGGCCGAGTTGCACGGCGACCCGCGCAAAGTCCCGGCCCGGGGTGCCGCTCTTCTGATAGCCGACCTCCGCCGCCCGGAAGCCCTCCGGACAGCCCTTGATCTTGTTGAAGATGGGCGAGGGTGCGCCGGTTTCCAACGCACGGCGGCAGATGGCGCCCATCTCGAGATTCCAATCGATCTCGTCGTCGATTTCGAAGAACTCGCCCATTTCGACCATTTTCTTGAGATAGTCACGGTAGGTACGTGGAATGCTTTTAGGGTCGATAGTGATAGACATAATTTCCTCCTTTGCTGGCTGTTTGTGAACACGATTTTTCCATTTGGGCCCACTTCACATTTTTGTTCTTCATGGTTTTCTTTTAATCGTTTTCCTCCTTTCATGGGTTTCCTCCAGCCTTTCCTTTACCCGGTGTTTGCTCAACCGTTAAGGACCAGGCCCTTTTGCGCATTCGATGTCCGTTTGATGCTAGCGCAAAATCGCCTATTACCATTGGACATAAAAAGACAGGAATGTGAGATAAGTGTTATCGTATTGACCGGACACAAATCCCTCTTTCGCGTTTCCGGCTTGCTTGACCTTAAGATCCCCCATCCACAGGAAACTCAGACCGCCTCCCAGCGTTACATCCTCACTTTTCCGGTACTTGAACCCAGCCGCGTAGCGGTACATGTCGCCCAACGGTAAATTGATCGGACGCGTGTCGGAGTCCATCATGGACGAGTCGTAGGAGAAGCCCGCGGTCAACATCAAGTCGGGATTATACTGGTATTCCGCGCCGACACCGATATGCCAGGTGTCATCGAATCCAGCGTCAACGCGGGCCTCGGGCTCCGTGCCACTCAAATCGACATTCACTAGACCGAAACGGGACCAATCATCCCAACCGACACTGCCGAGGATGGCCCACTGGTCGTTGAAGCGATGATAGACCCCGGCCATGATGGATTGCGGCATCTTCATACCGAGGTCTAACTTCTTCCCCCTATCTAGAAGCGGACCGACATTCGAGAAGTCGGGTTCGTCCTTAAAATCCAGGTCCGTTTCCGTCAGATAGCGAACGCCGATCCGGGTTCCCTCGGACGGCTCGATCATGATGCCGAAATTACCCTGGACGGCGAAGTCGGTGTCGGAAAACTCCCAACTGCCGTCGTCCCTTTCCAGGGATCCGGTTTCTGACTTCAGCCTTGTCCTTGAGATAGCCCAGCGTCAGACCGGCCCCGGCACCGATTGACAGCCAGTCATTCACCTTGTAGGCGGCGGTCGGTTGCAGCTGGGGCGCGAGCAGGGCGACCTCGGTGGAGACATAGCGCCCCACCCAATTGTCTCCCCAGTCGAGCACCAGACCGAAGTGATTCCCCAAGCTGACACCGAGCTTCAAATCGTCCGACACAGGATGGATATAGGCAAAATTCGCACCAGCAAAAAATAGGGTGCTATCGCCGTCTCTTCCTTCCACCGTCGTGTTATTATCCGGATCAAAAGGCGCGTGAAGGTAAAACGGGGTGAAGCCCGCCTGGATTGTCGGATTCTTAAAGCGCGTCATACCGGCCGGATTGGTAAACACGGTTCCCGCATCCCCGGCACGGGCAGCCAAGCCGGCACCTGCGTAGCCCGTGTCCGACGGATTAGCCATTTCATATATGTACAAGGCGCCTGCATGGGCGAGGCTTGTACAGATCCCATTCAGGATTCCGCCCGAGATAAGGATCCAAAGAGCCAGTATCCATAATTTCATATCTACCTCCATGTCTAAGCAATTATAGCTGCCTGTTGCACTCTTTCACCTCTTCCGGTAATCGAAAGAGATTATCCGCTTTTTGTTTGGTGATCACACTCATATCACTCATACTCCTTTCGTTTCTCCTTTTTGTAGTCTATATGTCGGCTCAGGTGGATCCTTAACGAAACCAGCACCTAATTTGAGCGAGTCAAATTATCTAAGCGGCTATTCGCCGTCTACAACTTCCACTTTCAGGATGGACAGGTGGTGCAGGTCATAGAGGCTGTTGAGCACGCCCGACAGCTCCGCTTGATCCTTTAACCGGCCGATCAGGGTTGTCACCGTGGTTTGATCTAATCTTTTGCGTGCGGCGATACGCATACCGGCCAGGCAATCGGACCGTGATTCAGCCAAATGCCCCGCGACTTCAATGCGATAGGTAACCGGTGTCCAGAGCTTGATATTTTTCTTGTTTGAATTATCGGTCACTGTTCATTTCCCCTTTTCTGCTGCCGGCGGTTTTCAGAAAAACACGCATATCGAAAAATTAATGCAGAACGCTTTTAAAGGTTATTATACGGATTAGGTTGACCATATATTTTCGCGGTCGCGGAAAAAACCCCCAAAAAGTGCTAAAAATGGGGGAGAAATGAAAGTGGAATTGGGACCCGGCGTCGTTCTGCTGATAGCTGAACTCTGCCGCGGCTATCGATGCGGAAGGCGGAATTAGAGGGAAATGGGGTGAGAGGAGGATTAGGTGACTTGGAGACTTGAACAGAGGGAGAGTGGGGGAAGCGGCGATGGGGAGACTGGGAGATTGGGGAATTAGAGTAGCCAGTTTTCTGGTTTGGTAATCATATTTACGAGGCTTCCTAAGTATTTGAAATTATATGGAAGTTTGAATTCCAAGAATCCCAACTTTCTTCGCTTTCTCAACCGCCTCACGGCGTTTGCCGACTTCGAGCTTCTGGAAGATGTTCTGCAGGTGACTTTTGACGGTTTCTGTTGAAATGAACAATTTGTCGGCAATTTCCTTGTTGCTCAGCCGCTGGGCCAACAGCTCCAAAACATCGAGCTCGCGATTGGTCAAGGGATCGACCAGAGGCTGACGGGGAGAAGCGATAGGCTGGTCAGCTGCTTCCGCCACAACGGCCCGTTCATCATCCCTGAAAGCGGCCATGATACTTTCGATATAGTCAACAGCGACGTTTTGTTTTTGCAGCCGTTTCAGCAAATCGGCCATCTGGGGTCCCAGATCCACGAAAAGGCGGATATAACCGCTCGGTTCTGCCAGGTTAAGCGCTGTGGTTAACTTATCCAAGGCAGCCGATTTTTCATTTAGTGTATCGTGGTGCAAGGCTTGCAAGGCCAGCACATTAACCTGAAATTGTTTATTATGGACCGATGTAAGAAAATCGTTTAATTGATTGAGGCGATCAGCCGCTTGTTGCCGGCTATCCGAGGTATCCTGGGCCATCAGTATTCTAACCAGTGTCAATTGCGGGAAGTAGAATAAATATGGCATTGTAATAGGTTTACTCATGAAGCGTTCCGCCCATTGCGATGCCTTGGCAAGGTGCCCCCGGCGAAGCGCATATTCTGCCTCGAATGCCCGGATGATCCGAATGGCTTCTATGTTGTTGGTATCGATTGCATAGTTCAATGCTTTTTTGAAATACTGTTCGGCCTGGTCGAATTCTCGCCTGGCCATATAAACCATGGCAAGCGCAACACTACCGTGGGCGGCCATGACCACGTTAAGGAAATAGTAATTGTTGACCAATTGGGTCAGCTTTTCTTCGGCGATTTTCAGTCTGTTTTGATGGTAGCTGACTATCCCTAAGAAAAAGAGGGCAAAGGCAACCGACTCAGGCAATCGGAGTTTCCATTGCGATCTTTCAGTGAACGCTCGGCGGTCTGCCGAATAGCCACCATGTCAGCATCAATCCAGTATAAATAGCAGAGCTTTTCTATATACGGGGGCGTAGTAATCACTGCCCTGATCGATGCTTTTTTGTATCTCATCGGTATAAATGGAAAGGCCCGTCTCCAAATCACCAGTCATCTGGTATGCCCCGGCTAAAAATAGATACGCAGAGACCCGCGCTCTTTTATGGTGCATGGGGATTTTATCACAGGCGGACAGGTCATATTTCAGGGCATTCTCACCGTCAGCAGAGAGCCAGAATTCGTGTCCACGCAGGGCCTCAAAATGGCCAATTATTTGCGTTTCAAGGGCCAGAGCCTTTTCCGACAAATTTTTGGTCAGCGGCTCAATCTTTCTGTTGATAGCTATCTTCGTCTGCAGGTCGCATCCAGATGTCTGCACATGGTGGTGCCAGGCCTTGAAAAGGAGCAGCTCGGGATCCTGTTCAACGTGATCGCGTGGAAGCATACCAATCAAGCGTTCCAGATCCGGCCACTGTTGGTTGTTCATCAGATTATGGCCGTGTCGTGCTACCAACTGTATCGCCGCCGGGATGTCCTCTGCCGCCAGGTAATGCTGGAGTGCTTCTTCAATTATCCCGTCTCCTGCCAGCCAGGCGCCGGCTTGGGCGTGAAGCGCTTTGATTTCCTCGGTGCTGGAGCGACGATTTAACTGATTGACCAAAAGCTTTTGAAACAGATGGTGGTAGCGGAACCATCGTTTTTCAGGGTCCAAAGGAATCACGAATATGTTTTCCTTTATCAGCCATTTGATAAACTCCCACCCACTCATTTCGCATGCAAACGGTTCAGCACCCGGCACACACACAGCCTCGCACAACGGGCCGCAGAATCGATCTAGCACTGCGGTACCCAGAAGGTATCGGCTGATATCCGGAGGCTGGTGGGAGAAGACCTCAGTGAAAAGATATTCCATCACAAATTGAGCGTCCACGTGTGGTTCTAACAATTTGGGATCGATATCAGCCTGCTGCCGCATGGAAAGAGCTGCAAGACGCAAACCCGTCACCCAACCCTCAGTTTTCTTTTCCAAAGCGGCGACTGTGGACGCATCGATCTGAATTCCCAGAAGCCGATTTAGTAACGTCTCCGTTTCCGCTGTTGAAAAGCACAGATCTTCGGTTCGGATCTCTATCAATTGGCTTTGCGCACGAAGTGAAGAAATCGGTAAAGGGGGATCACGCCGGCCAACGATTACCAGACGAAAGAATTGCGGGGGATGTTTCAGTATTGTGGCGATCAGCTTATGGACAGCTATTTCTCTGATGAGGTAATAATCATCCAACACCAGGATGAAGGGCTGCTTGATCCGGTCTAATTCATTCAATAGGCTGGTGCCTAAAGCCTCTAAAGGCGGCAAATCGAGATTTTTCAACAGTGCCTGAGTATTCTGGCAGGCCTCGGGAAAATGTTCATGAACGGCTGCGATAAAATAACTTATAAACGTTCGTAAATCACCGTCGCTTTCACTCAGCGATAACCAAGCTGCGGGATTTTCGTACGTCTCCAAGCCAAGAGCTAATTAGAGCACTTTTGCCGTATCCGGCAGGAGCTGAGACCAAGGTTAGAGGTCTATGGCGGTGCTTATCAAGCTGTGCCAATAGATGCGGCCGATAGACATGGTTCCTATCAACTGAGGGCGGTGCAGCTTGGTATTTATAAGAGGACTATTCAATGTCTTCGCCCCGTAGGAAAATTTTTTGATAAGAAATAGAATATGTAAAAGCGATTCACTAAATAAATATCATAAAAGAAAATTAATAATCAATAAATTAATGTTTAAAAAGAGGCAAATAGGGAATGGGGGTAATTCCATAATTATCGCAGAAGCCGATTGGATCTTACTTATGCCAATCTTTAATATTTTTGGTTGTTTCGAATTGTATAAACCGTGCCTGCATCGCTCATAGCTAATTAACTAAATTTATAGTATATTTGTTCAGATAATCTATCATTTTTCGGAGCGTATTCACTGAATGGATATAGCCGCAATCGAACCTCTCTCTATTTTAGCGATTGCGCATACCTAATATACAATCTGTAATGAAGCCACTCCCCGCGGCAAGCCGCGGAGTATCGGGCCTATTTCCCTAATTAAAGAATAGGATAATGAATCTTCACTGAGCATTAATCCATTCCTTCATTTTTTCTTTTATAATATCCTGAGATTCCTCTAATAGTTGTTCTCCACTCTTCTGATAATAAACACGACCGCGTCTGATGAATATATGATCGATTAAACTGCCTCCTTTTTTTTCTATCGCCTCTCGAAATTTCTCGATCTCCTCGGATTTAAATCGGCTATTGAAAGTATTGAACAGAACTACCTTCTTTTCTTTGAAGTCGTTTATTTCAACGAATGTCCACAAAGGGGGTGCAGGACGATACCACCAGATCGGGGAACCAATAAACACCAGTCGATATTTTTCCATATCAACAACTTCCGGTTTTATTTGAACCATTGTTACTTTATCATCTGCGTCGTTGGCGGCGTTGCGCCAACCCTGATAGTCCAAGGGGTATCTTTCGGCTTCAATCTTTACGATGTCGGCATTGAACTTCCGCGCAACTTCCCTGGCCATGGCTTCCGTGTTCCCTGAACGGGAATAGTAGACAACCAGTACGGTTGAGTCTTTGTCCTGTTTTGGTGAGTAAGGAGGGCTATGGAAATATGTTTGATCTTTTATTTGTATGAGGAGAAATGATGCAATAAAGGCAACGGCGACGATACAGACAGCAAATATTATAGCCTTTCGCTTATGGGTTTTCATAATAGTAAAATTTGGTTTTCCAGCGACCTGGATTCTCCGGCAGAAATTGTTCTAATGGCCGGCAGGCTTTTGACAGGGCATTTATTTTCACAAATACCACAACCCACGCATTGTTTAAGGTCAACAAAGGGTAATTGGACCGCCAATTTTTTCCCACCCGGACCGGACACGGTCTCTTTTTTTAAGTAAATCGCTTTAGGAGAGGTGGGACATACTTCTTCGCAAACGATACAGGGAACGTTTCCTGACCAGGGAAGACAACGCCCCCGGTCCACATAGGCGGAGCCTATTTTTATCGGCCGTTCGATCTTCTCCTTTGTGGTAATATCGGCAATAGCTCCCGTGGGACAAACACTGCCGCACAGGGAGCAGGTGTATTCA
>PVMK01153269.1_pt1 | contig 43360 bp, 39 predicted proteins | sample 1853481 | NCBI WGS metagenome assembly PVMK01 (sample SAMN08533507, study PRJNA380276) | Marine sediment metagenome, whole genome shotgun sequencing project.
CTGCCTGTGCTACTGCCCATGCGTCATCCCTTTCCATTGCTCGGATTTCGTTTTCAGCATCGGCGACGAATGTACTATCGGGAAACTTTTCGATGAACGCGTTATAGCCGGCTCGAGTGTTTCTGAATTCCGCTCGCTCCCAGGCGCCGGATTCTTTCAGGCTTCCGATCCGCTGACGCGCCGCCTCGGCAAAATCGCTGTCCGGATATTTGGCCAGAAATTCCAGGTAGGCGGTTGGTGTGTCGTCCCGTTCGGCCGTGTCCCATGCTCTGTCCGGATTATCACACCCGCCGAGACCGATAACAGTGACCAGGACGAGCAGTCGCAGGTGAATTTTCAAGCCTGCTCCTGCTCGTTGATCCAAAGGGTCGCCTGCTCCAGTTCATTATTCCCGAACGCGTGAAGCTCGCAGGGCAGGGTCAGTCCGATGCCCTTGACCATCGTCACAATCCAGCCGACATCGGAAACAACCGCGACACGCTCAAAGTCAGTCAGATGATGGAATCCGACTTTAGCGTCATCCCAGAGTGCGGTCGTCGTGAACTTTTTAAACTCGGGACCGAGTTGATAGAGCAGCCGAATTTTCTCGTGTGTCGCAAGTGCTTTCTCGATTGCGGGCACCAGGACTGTCTCATAGTCTTCTCCGGTCACCTGGCCGCTGGCCGAAACCGCGACAACGTTAGATGACATGTTCTGTAACAGTTCGATCATCGCTGCAATGGTCTAATAGGCATACGGAAAAATGAGCTGGACGCGCAGCCCGGGCTCATTGTCTGAGAATGTCAGTCGTGCTTTATGACGTTGCGCGATCGCCTGGACAAGGCTGAGCCCTAATCCGGCCCCGGGTTTCGAGCGGCTTTTATCGAGGCGGAAGAATCGTTGCAGGACTTTTTCACGCATATCCAGGGGTATGCCCGGCCCATTGTCGCTTACCCGCAGCACATGCCCCGCGTCATCTGCTGCGAGGCTTACAGATACGAGACCGCCGGTCGGCGTATATTTGATGGCATTGTCCAGAAGATTGGTCAGGGCCTGGAAAATCAAATTTCGATCGCCCTGAATCTTGTTAGCGCCGGGTGCATCGCACTTGAGGGTTATCGATTTCTCCTCGGCCAGGGCCTGATACAGCTCGCACGCGTCTCGAACACTCTGCCCGAGATCGACAATCTTGAGGTTGGCCTCATAAGTGCCGGACTCAATGCGGGCAATACTGAGCAGTGACGCGAAAGTCGACAATAAACCGTCCGCATCCTCGATGCAGGCATCTATTTGCCTGGCTTCAGTACCTTCCGCATTGCGGCCGAGTTCCTCGAGCCGGTTTCGCAGCCGCGTCAGCGGTGTTCGCAGGTCATGGGCGATATTGTCCGAGATATGCTGGATGCTGTTCATCAACGATTCGATCTGATCCATCGTCGCGTTCAGGTTGCGCGCCAGTTCGTCGAATTCGTCGCCCGTGCCGGTCGTCGCGACACGCTGAGACAGGTCTCCTGCCATGATTTTTCTGCTGGTCGCATTGATTGTATTGACGCGATTCAGAACGTTCTGACTCATCAGCAGGCCGCCAATCAGCGCCAGAACCAGGGTGATGCCCATGCCCCAGAATAAAGACCGGTCGAACAGGCGGGTCAATTGATCCAGTGCGCGAACCTGCCGGCCAATCAGCAGTCGCAAATTTTCCTGTGGCAGGAAGATGTGCCCCCTGTAGGGCGTCGTCTCGCCCTTCGCATCGACGTGATCGAATGTGACCCAACCATCCTCGTCCGGTGTGAGATTTGGCCACTGCTTCAAATTACCAAATATAGGTTTCAGATTGGCATCGGCGAGCAAATAAACGCCGGCGCCTTGCGGATCGATGCTGACCCGGGCGCCGATGACTCTGGCGAGACCCTCCAGCCCGTTTTGCTGAAATTGATTGTTGAGCCCAGCAGCCTCGGCTTCTATGGTCTCGTCGGCCTCCTGCTCGAGATAGCCGATGGTGGACCAGTTAATAAACCCGACCAGGATGGTGACGGAAACAAAAAACAACACCATGTAACGCAGCGTCAGAAGGAAGGTTGTCGTTCTGAGCTGGTCAGTCAGTCGCATCTATTTTGTATCCGGCGCCGCGCACCGTCTGGATCAAAGACACGGGAAAGTCCTTATCAATCTTTGCCCGCAATCGGCTGATATGTACATCGATGACATTTGTTTGGGGGTCAAAGTGATAGTCCCAGACATTTTCCAGCAGCATGGTTCGCGTCACCACTTGTCCGGCATGCCGCATGAGGTATTCGAGCAATTGAAAATCGCGCGGTTGCAGCGCAATGATCTTGCCGTCGCGGCGCACTTCCCGCGCGAGCAAATCCATCGTCAGGTCGGCGACGGTCAACGTGGTTTCGGCGGAGGCTTTTCCCTGGGACCGTCTCGACAGCGCCTCCAGCCGCGCCTCCAGTTCACTGAATGCGAATGGCTTGACCAGGTAGTCGTCGCCGCCAGCCTGCAGTCCCTTGACCCGATCGTCGACCTGGCCGAGCGCGCTCAGGATCAGAATCGGCGTGCTGTCATCCGATGCACGCAATGTCCGGATGATCGACAAACCGTCCACGCCGGGCAGCATTCGATCGACCACAAGGACGTCATAGGTCTCGGTCGTCGCCATGAACAGGCCATCCTTACCGTTATCCGCATGATCGATATTATGGCCGGCCTCCCGGAAACCTCGAACAATAAAGTCCGATACCCCGCTGTCATCTTCGATCAATAGAATTTTCATAGGATTTCGTTGGCTGTTTCAGGACCAATAGCCTAGCAAACTCCCGATTCGGCAAAGAACCCGGCTGTATCGGGGTCTTTGCGGCGATCCGGCATAGCGTGATTACTCATAAGCAATTGATTTTGTTAATATTATAACTCTATATCGAACATTACAAGAAATTAATTCTCCGGTAACCGGGCGTATATCACGCAGCCTGTATTGTTCTACCCATAGATCGCAGGAGCACGTGAAAAACGTGGTCCAAAAAGCCGGAAAAGCTCCCCTTAGCGATGACGGCAAACTGATAAAGAATATTATGCTTGTCGCGATCCCAGTTAGACATAGATAGTCTCCAAGTACAAAAAGCGTAGAGTCCGGGTCCCCCACCCGGGCTCTTTTTTTTGCCCGCCGCTTTTTGCGACAAATAATAAGGTATGCCTCTGGCCGTCCCGCTCTCACTGCTCAGGATATATACTCGCTGCGTTATTCTTGTGTCCGGAAAATTATCATCCCGAGGGGCATCCAGTGATAGACGAGACGATGCCGGCGCTATCTGGTGGAAGGCTGAAAATTCGATTTGGTCTGGCGATACTGATCCCGACGGCGATTGCCGTGGCGATTGGGCTGGGTGCCTGTGGCGGTGAGTCAGACTCCGGCCCGCCTGCTGCCGAATCCGACACACATGCGCAAAGTTCTGAATATGTCGGTGCCCAAGCCTGTGCCGGGTGCCATGCAGAACAATCACGGCTCTGGGCCGGCTCTCACCACGATCTGGCAATGCAGGATGCGACTGCAGACACCATCCTGGGGAATTTTTCAGGGGGTGAATTCTCGGGCTCGCTATTCACGCACAATGATGTCCAGACGACCTTCAGCCGTCGTGGCGATCAATTTTATATTGAAACTGAAGGTGCCGATGGGCAGCTCGATGAATTTCCGGTTCGCTATACCTTCGGCGTATATCCGCTGCAGCAGTACCTGGTTGAAATGCCGGACAGCAATTTGCAGGCTTTCAGCGTGGCCTGGGATAGCCGATCCGAACCGGAGGGGGGTCAGCGCTGGTTTCATCTGTACGGTGACGAGCGCATCGATCCGAACGACGTGTTGCATTGGACCCGGCCGAGTCAGAACTGGGCCACCATGTGTGCCGACTGTCATTCAACGGGTTTCGAGAAAACCTTCGATCTCGAAACGGGGTTGTTCGAGACATCCTGGGAGGAAATTGACGTCTCCTGTGAGGCTTGTCACGGGCCCGGGAGTCGTCATGTCGCATGGGTAGCGTCGTCTCGCAAGACAAATGACCCGGGTCTCCGGCCGGTTCTGGATGAACGCCGATCGATCAGTTGGGTACTGAACGAGCAGACGGGTAATAGCCGCCGCAGTGAACCGCGGATAACGAGTAACGAAATCAATACCTGTGCACCGTGCCACTCGCGCCGGGCCCGTATCGCGGAATCGCCAGTTCCCGGCGATGAGTTCTTGAACGGTTATCTGCCGGCCTTGATACAACCGCCGCTTTATCATGTTGACGGTCAGATTCGCGACGAGGTTTATGTCTACGGATCCTTTCTGCAGAGCCGAATGCACGGGCACGGCGTGACCTGCAGCGACTGTCACGAACCGCACAGTCTCACGCTTCGGGCGCCGGGATCGGATGTGTGTCTGCAATGTCACTCGGCCGAAAAATTTTCGTCCGCGGAGCACCACCTGCATCAACCGGAATCTGAGGGCGCGCAATGCATTGGATGCCACATGCCGGAAGCGACCTATATGCAGGTCGATCCGCGCCGGGATCACAGTTTTCGAATTCCGCGTCCGGATCTGAGCGTAGCCTTCGGCACGCCGAATGCCTGCAACAGCTGTCATGCTGATAAAGATGCCGTTTGGGCGCTTGAGGTATTGCGATCGAACGACCGGTACGGTGCGAAAGACGAAATGCATTGGATCACGCGGTTCGCCCAGATTCAGCAATCACAGTCGCCATCGAGGGAACTGTTGCTGGGACTGGTAGCGGATATCGAAGTGCCGGCAATTGTTCGCGCAACGGGAATCACGCAGATTCCGATGGACGGGGACGTGCTGTCGTTGACTATTGTCGGCCAGCGGGCGGAAAGTTCGGATCCAATGATTCGCTGGGCCGTTGCCCGGGCACTGGAATTTGCCCACCCGACCGTCGCCGCCCGTGTCGGCCCCGGGTTACTGGATGATCCGGTAAAGGCTGTTCGCCTTGCCGCGGCGAATGCGCTTGCGCCGTTAAGTCTCGAATTACTGCCGGCGACCGCTTATCCAAAACTCGAAAGAGCATTGGTTGAATATGTCGATGCTCAAATGGTATCGGCCGAGCGTGCCGAGTCGCATGTCAACATTGCGAATCTTCAACGCAAGCTCAGACGTCTGGAGAAATCCGAGCAATCGTATTTGACTGCGGTTCGATTGAACCCTGATTTCGTGCCGGCCTACGTCAACCTCGCGGATCTTTACCGCCTGCAAGAACGTGAGGCAGACGGCGACCGGGTATTGCGCCAGGCTCTCGAGCGCAGGCCGGAACAACCCGCGTTGCATCATTCGCTCGGCCTGTCGCTGGTCCGCCAGGGACGAATGGCTGAAGCGGTGACGGAACTGGAAATCGCTGCCGAATCCGAAAATTCGACCGCGCGTTATGCGACAGCCTATGCGCTGTCAATCGACGCCCAGGGACGAAGCGTCGAAGCAATCACACACCTGCAAAATGCGTTGACCCGTTTCGATGACGATCCGGTACTGGTTGCGACGTTGGCCAATATATACCGCCGCATGGGGAACGAGGAGGCGGCCCGCGCCCTGGCCCAGCGGCTGAATTAGGCGACTTGGTGTCTGACGCCAATTCTTGACAGGATAAAAATGGGGGTCGAACCGGGGTTATTTAAGATCATGCCTCGAGCGCACAAGGGTTTGAAGCCGCATGATGACCTGACCGACAATCCTGACTTTGCCGATTAATTGCAGCGGTGCGCGGGTGTCCGGATCTACATGCATCACGATATCACCGTGCAGACCGAGCAGTTCGAAAAAGTTGTCCTCGCCCTCGCCATCAATGTCCCGGCCGCGAATATTGACCACAATCGCCTGTTTCTTTCCTTTGACCGTCGTGGACAGGGTCTGATCCTCGTAATCGACATCGATAAATTCGCGCCCGGCCACGTCGGCGACCAGGATCACGACCTGGCCGCGAAAATAGGCTGGAATCTCGTACCGGTCGCCCGGGGCATCCAGGTTCGCTGCGCCGATGATGTAAAACAATCCGCCGGGTTCGGTGATGATCGGAAACCGGCCGTCTTCAGGGTACGGCCGGATGTCTTCAGATCGTTGCGACCATTCCGGCCATCGATCCTCCGGCAGTTTCTCTTCCCGGTTGTTCGCCGGTCGCCAGGTTTTCTGGTACGCGCCGATGTCGGTAAAGCGATAAATACGCAGACGCAGGCCGTTGCCGCTGTTATGCGAGGTCCTCTGCAGCGCAGCGCCGGAATTCGAATTCAGTAAAAGACTCATATGCGAATTTCGGCCGAGGCCGTGCGCTTCGAGAAACAGTTCCTGCACCTGGCCATTGGGTTCGATACCGATGCCTTGACCCGGATCGATCAATAGTTTTTCGAGTTCAGTTTCGGTGACATCGCTGACGGATACCGTCGAGCTGATCGACACGAGGAATTTGGTAGCTTTGAATAGCACACTCGACCAGCCGATGCGGGCCGGGTCCAGGGAATAATCGGCCGTGTTGCCGGCTGTGACTGCGGTGCTGACCGTAAAATAAATAAAAAGGAGTGGATAGCCACGCATGGCAATAAAATTCTGGGCCGAATGACCATGACTGTAGCATGGTGCGGATGAACGGCTGATGAATCGTATGATGATTCGCAGGATGATTCGGAGGATTATGGGCCGCCTAACCAGTTGGCAAGGCGATCGAGGCCGTCGAGTACTTTCGGGCAGTGGCGACCGAGGAAATCGTCATTTAAGTCAGCGCCACTCGTCAGTGCGTCGAGCGCAGCGCCGCCATCGAAGTCGACGAGGGCGACGCGCGCGGTCAGATCATCGGGCGCTTGACCGAAGTCGCTCGCCGGCAACATGGCAACGCCCGTTTCCGCGAGAATGCGTTCGCAAAGTTCCGCCGAGCTTTGTGCGGCGGTCGAAAACCGCGGGAACAGGTAGAAACCGCCATCCGCGTCGCACACTGTCGCGCCGGCATCACGCAGCTTGCGCGCCGCCGCAAGAGAGATCGCGTGCAATATTTGGCGGCAGGTGTTGAGGTAGGCCTCGATTTCCACGCCGCCCTCGAACGCCGTAATTGCGGCGTATTGAACGGGCGCCGCGACCGACGAATAGGTCTCGCTGGCGACGGCGGCCATCGCATCACGCAACCAGCCGAGGTTTTCCGGGAAGATAAAAGCGCCGAGTCGCCAGCCACCGGCGCCGCACCACTTGCTCAGGCCATTGCTGACGATCGTGCCCTCCGGGTAATAACGGGCGATGGACGTGTGCGCGCCGGAAAAATGCAAGCCGCTGTATATCTCGTCGGCGAGAACAGTCACACCGTACTCCCGGGCGACGGCGGCAAGTGCTTCGAGTTTTTCGGGCGCGTAGCTGACGCCCGTCGGATTGCCGGGGTAGTTCAATATCAGCAGTCGCGCTCGCTCCGGGTCTGCCCGACAGACATCGGCGAGCTGGCCGGGCGTAATGCACCAGTTGTCGGCGATATCGGTCGGCAGCCAGACGACCTCGCGATTAAACAGACCGGCCTGTGGAGCGTAGGAGACCCAACTCGGTGCGGGAATCAGCACCTCGGCATCGAACACGAGTTGCAGCAGGAACATCAACTCCTTTGATCCCGGCCCGACCATGACCGAATCGGCGCTGACATCGAGCCCCTCGGTGCGCCGGAACCAGGCAGCGATGGCCTCGCGAAGTTCGGGTAAACCCTGCACCGGCAGGTAGGCTTTCTCGTGCGCGTGCCGCCGAAGCGCTGCGACGACCGGATCGGGAACCGGAAACGGTGACTGCCCGAAGCCGAGGCGATAGACCTGTCGACCCTGCGCCAGCAGCCGGGCGCAGCGCTCATTGATCGCGAGGGTCGCGGACGGCGCCAGTCCGCGTACGACCGGATTCAGCCGGCTGTTATGACGGTCGGCACACATAGTCGAGCCTGGTTATTGAAGGTCCACTTCATGCAGACCGGAGGCATGCCCGGGAGTTCCAAAAAAAACCGGCCACCCGTCAGGGTGGCCGGTATTGATCACAGGCTTAACCGGTTCCGTTGCCGAAGCGCATGCTGAGATTCAGGTAGTAGAAAGCACCGTTGAAGCCGAACGGAGTCGTGCGCCGGCTGTACGGGAAGATGCCGTTGAAGTTCGTGGCCGACGTCTGTTGGTCCGGCACCGAGTCGAAAATATTGTCGACACCGCCTGCCAGCTCGATAGCGTCGGTAAACGACCAGCCGACGCGGGCATCGACGAGCCACTTGCCGCCGAAGGTCTGGTCCAGGCAGGTCCCCGTCGATTCGCAGGCGGTGGCCGATGACTCGGTCGACGTGACCTCGCCGAACCAGTTGCCGCGCAGCAGGGCCGACAACTTATTCTTCGCATAGGTGCCGGTCAGGATGTAGTGATCCTTCGGCTGGCCGGACTCCATCCAGATGACTTCCTGCCGGCTGTACAGCGTGTTTTCCGCCCCGGGCGAGTTGATCAGCGTGGTTGGGATACGGATCTGCGTGACGCTCGTGTTGGTCCAGTTCATCCCGGCGTTCATGCCGTACAGGCCACCGTTCCATTCGAAATTATAGTCGATGATCAGGTCGACGCCGGAGGTCTCGGTGTCGATCGCGTTCGAGAAGAACTGCGCAGAATTCACGCCGTTCGGCTCCACGATCGCGCGGATCGGGCAATTCGATGTAGCCGGGTTCGGATCGCCGTCGCAGGCATTGCCATCGTTGCCGACGGACTCTGCCGTGAAGCGCCCGGACAGCACGACACGATCGTCGACCGCGATAAAATACCCGTCCATCGTCAGCGAGAACGCGTCGGTCGGCGCCCAGGTAAAGCCGCCACTGAGGTTGGTGGACTCCTCCTCCTTGAGTTGCGGGATACCGAATCCCTGCTGGACGACGGCGCTGCTGTTGGCGAAGGTGCCGACCTCCGTCGGGACGTTCGCCACGCCCCCGACGGTCACGAACTGTGTGCTCGTGTTATTGAAGAACTGCTGCTGCAACGACGGCGCGCGGAACCCCGTGCTCGCCGAACCGCGCAGCGCGAAGGTGTCGATGACGTTCCAGCGGGTCGCGATCTTGAAGTTCGTCGTATCGCCGAAATCGCTGTAGTCCTCATAGCGGACGGCGAAGTCCACCATCCAGGATTCAAACACATCTATCTCGAAATCGCCGTAAACCGCCCACGCATCGCGGTCCACGTCGACTGCATTGGTCGGCTGGAAGCCCGGGAACACCTGGATACCGGCCGCCGGCGTGCCGCCGTACTGGTTGGGTGCGGTGGCCGTGGGTGTCGTCGTCGGGCCGGCATAAGATGCGAATTCACCCGGGGTGATCTTGTAACCGTCCTCACGCCACTCGAGGCCGTAACTCAGCGACGAGCCTGCGGCGATATCGAAGGCATTGGAGAAATCCAGGTTGCCGACGATCAAATCCGTCGTCAGTGTACCGGCCCTGGCGCTTGTCGGGCTACTCGCCGGACCAATCGCGACGTTGTTCGAATTGTTGATGATGAATTCGAACTCGTTTTCGCCGTAGGTCACGCTGGCATCGTAGATCCAATTGCCACCGCTGGTGCCACCCTTGAGACCCAGTGCGGCCGATATGTCATCGACCTCGCTATTGATCAGCGGCAGGAAACCGTTCGGGTGAATCGAAGGGATCGACCGGCCATCGTAATTGCGCCGGTAAAAACCACCGGACTCGCCTTCACGCGATGCGTAGGTGCCGAAGGTATAGATCTCAAACGTGTCACCGCCTATCGGGAAGCCGGCGTTCCACGTGAAGTAAATGTTCTCGGAATCCGGGTCACCGTAGCGGTGATTCAGGCGATCGAACGAGGATTCACGCGGATCGATCGTACAGGTTCCGCCGGTGTCGCAGATGCCGTCGCCGTCGCTGTCCGCCAGCTGCGGCGCGCCGAGCACCTGCTCGGTGAAGTTGTACTGCTGGCGCGGATCGGGGCCCGCGCGGTTCGTCGCGTCGCGGTCGCGGTACTCGCCGGTCAGATTGATGAACCCCTCGCCGACCGGGAAGCCCGCATTGATGCTGACAACCGTCTGGTCACCGTCACCCTCATAGGTCGAGCCCACTTGCAGGAACGGATCGATGGTTTCGGTCTGGTCTTTGAGCACGATGTTGATGACACCGGCGATCGCGTCGGAGCCGTACTGCGCCGCCGCGCCGTCGCGCAACACTTCGATGCGCGCGATCGAACTCGCAGGAATCGCGTTCAGGTCGACGCCGGCCGTGCCGCGGCCGATCGAACCGTTGACGTGCATGAGCGCCGTGGTGTGGCGACGCTTGCCGTTGACCAGCACGAGCGTCTGGTCGGGCTGCATGCCGCGCAGGGTCGCCGGGCGGACGATGTCCGTGCCGTCACTGACCGTCGATGTCGAGAAGTTGAACGAAGGCGCGGCCATTTGCAGCATCCGGCTCGTTTCAGTCTGGCCCGCACTGCGCAGGGTTTCCGCGCTGAACACGTCCACCGGAACGGCCGAATCGATCACCGACCGTTGCTTGGCGCCGCGGCTGCCCAGTGTGACGAGTTCATCGATCAATTGGTCCTGGGCGATGGCCACGTTGAAGGAAAGTCCGCCAAGAATCGAAGAGATGATGGTTATAAGAGCGATTCGGAGCGCGGATACACGCGAGAAGCGAGATAAAGTCTCGAAAGTCATGGCACAGTTCCCCCTGTGTTGTATAAAAGCTACAACCGGGGCCTACGTACCGGCCTGTATTCCGGTTGGCTGCGACGGATCATACAACGATCGTCAGCGATGTGCGAGTCGTAAATCAGAATGTGATCGCGGGTGCTTATTCCGCGGAATTGCCTTTTTCCGCATGCCTTTTTTCCGCTTCTGCGAGGGCGGCCCCGCAGGGGTCCTTCTTGCGAAAAACCCGCCTGGCTGCCGCCGTGGCGAGCATCGATACGCCAAATGTCACGACGGCGGCGCCCGCCGTGACGGCCGCAGTCGGTGCGTCCAGGGCGATTCTCGGCTTGGCCAGCGTTCCGGCCACCTTGATGAACGGGTTGACGAAATCTGCGGCGCTGATCCCGATGCCTTTTCGTGCACCGGTATTAAAATTGAGATCGATTTTTTCCGTCGTCAGGTCGAGCGTGCCCTTGCTGATGATGTTCATCTTGTCCGTCTGGATGACCAGGCTGGGATCGGCATTAGCGATGCCGTCGTGCACATCGACGAGAAAAGCCGCGCATACCAATTCTGTATATGCTTCCTTTTCTCTGAACGGGTTCACCGCGGCCAAGAGCTCCTCGAAAAATGAACCGTACAGAAGTCCGCCGCCCTGATTCCTGGCCAGGCCGCCGTCACTGGTGAGCTTGATGCGTCCGTTCAACGAAGACGCAATTTCCCTGAGCGTCAGGCCTTGCCCGCTCAGATTGATGTTCGCTGCGTATCTTGGCGCCTGCGCGGTTTCCTCGTCCGACAGGTCAACCAGAATTGCCCAGTAAAGGTCAGTGCCCTCGAAGGTCAGCGCCACCTTCGCGCTATCGTTATCTGGGGTGACAGAAAGTTTGGCGGCAATGTTTCCGCCTTGTCCTCTCGCGGCGATTCGATCGACGGTCAGGGCGCCTTCGTGGACCGCAGCGTGTAGCGCGAAGTCGTGTAAAGCGATTTTCGCGAGCTGCACGACTCGCGCGTCAATCACGACGTCACCATTGAATTGGGTGAGCAGGTCTAAGGGCAGCGGCCAATCCGGAATGACCAATCCGTCATCGTCCGGCTTCGCGGTCTGTGCGATAGCCTGGTCTTCGATCTGTTCGATGATGGGCTCGGAGGTATCGAATTCATCGAGCTCGTCGCTCGATGGGTCGTCTGGTTTCAGGAACGGGCTCAGATCGATCCGGTTCGAGTCGATATCGATATCGATCTCCGGGGGCTCCGTTCCGGTCACGAACGCCAGTCTGCCGGTAAAATCCCCGTCGCTTAATTTTCCGGACAGGTTATCCATCTTGAACATGTCCGGCGTTCCGGAAAATTCCCCGGTAAATTCAAGATTGGTTGCGGGCAGTCGCTGTCCGTTGATCAGACCGAGGTTCGCCAGGCTTGCGATGGCGACATCGAGCTGCAGATGAGTCGACGACCAATCCGGGGGCTGGTCTATCTCTCCACGAAAGGCCAGCGTTTCATCGGCCAGCGTTATCCGGGCAGATTCGAAAATCCAGAGCCCTTTGCGCCAATTTCCCTTGGCCCGCAATGCCGCGCTGGATGCGTCAGGCTCGTAGAACTCCATCTTCGGTAGTACGGCGCTGAGGTCCGGCGCATATGCGGTCAGGTCAAACTGGCCCTTTGAATTCTGCGTATCAGAAAAATCGAGCGGCAACGCGACGACCGCATCGAGGCTGGCCTCGGCTCCACCGGCTTTGAGTTTGACCTGCTCGAGGCGAATCTCGTCCGATGCGAGTTCGAATTTTCCGGATGCTTCGAACGGGCCTTTGACGTGTGACCAGTCCTCAAAACCGGTGACCAGCGGGGCAAGGTCCGGTCCGCTGACCGACAGCTCAATATTCGAGCCGGAGAAATCAGCCGAATTGCTGATCAGCCCATTCGCGGAAATTTTCGCGTCACCGACAGAGCCGAGAAGATTTGTAATCCGGTATCCGCCCGGGACGATTTCGAGATGCCCATCGATGTCGTAGGCCTCCTGCGGCACATTTCTATTCAATCCAGCCATACCGGCGATCTCGGCCAGGCTTGAGCCACGGGCACGAATTTGAACGCTGGTTCCACTCTCCAGTGGAATGAAACTGATCGCTCCATCTATGGACAGCTGATTGTTGCCGACGGTCACTCGCATTGCTTCATCCGTGATGAATTTGTCACCGGTGACCGCGATTTCGCCCTCGATTTCGAACGGCTCTGCGATCAGGCTCGGATAGTTGTAGGTGTCGCCGAATTTTTGCAGGTTCGGACCGCTCCCGGAATATTTCAGGTGGGTGCCGTCGAAGGCGGGCGGCTCGGTGATCGTCCCGCTGATTCTCAGGTCGGCAATTTCCGTTTTGAGATTGACATCAATGAGTTCTTTGCCTTCCGGGGACACCTCTAATTCACCCACGATCTCGAATCGGCCGCCGGCCGCGCCCGGCAGGCCGAATAGCGTCCGGAACCGGTCCAGGTCTTCGCCACCGACCCTGAGGTTCAGATTTGCGCCGTTCAGTTCAGGGAAATTTGCGAGCGTTCCATCAAGGTCAAACTTTGCACCTCCGAGGTTGAGCGTGACCTGATCGATGTCCAGAGCTCCCTTGGAAAGGGTGACTTTGCCGGAAAGGTCGAACGGGTCCTGCGGGATACCGCTCAGCCCGAACCACTCCGTCACGCGGCCGAGATTCGGACCCTCTATCTGCGCGTCAAAATGCAGTCTGTCCAGGTCAGCAAGATCCGAAAAAGCACCGTCCGCGCTGACCCGGTAGCGCCCGAGATTTCCGTCTATGTGTGCCGCGAGTCCGTCGCCCGCCGGTTTAAGTGAACCCTCCAGATCCAGCGTGCCATTGCCGAGGCTCGACAGGCCCAACATTTCGGTCACATGATCAATTTCCGGCCCTTCGATTCGTAAATCGATGCTCGGCCGCCGGAGGCTGAACACGTCGTCCAGGTGACCCTGACTGGTGATCGTCAAGGTATCGAACTGACCGGTGATATCGAAATTCAGGTCCACACCGGTCCGCAGATTCGGGAATGGACCGTATTGGCCGTCAAGCGCAACCGGTTTGCCGTTGATGTTGCCATTGAGGGTCGCCGCCAACATATTATTTTCGGCATGGGATTGCTCGAGAAAATCCAATTTGATATTCAGAGGCTTTAATTGTTGCGGGTTGGTGTAGGTAAAATCGAGATCCCGGATGCGGGCATGGCGGATCAGAAAATCGAGCGCCGCGCTTTCGTCCGCGCGCCCGGTCCGGGCGCCGTCGCCGAACATCCAGTTGTGAACGCCGGTCTCGGAAGTCTCCAGCGCGATGACCGCGCGATCTATTTCCACGAGCTCGATCAGGATCAGCCCGCGGAGCAGGGCCGGGAGGTCCACGATGATCTTGGCCTGGCCAACGCGTACCATATCGGGGGCCTGGCCCCACGTCGCGTTGGCAAAATGAATGTCCGCCGCCGTCAGAGTGGTCTGCCGCCCGACTTCAACCTCGAAGCGGCCATCGATTCGAAATTCCCGCCCGGCCAGGTTCGTAACAAACGTTCCCAGACCGTCCTTGACCGCGCCCGGCGCGAAGGCCAGCAGAGCAGCGGCCGCACCGATCACGAAGAGCACTACTGCGCATAATGCCAGCAGAGTTCTTCCAATCATTCGCATCACGAGGTACCGCCTGAATAGTGGTTACAACATATTCGCTTCTTCGAGAGCGAGTCCTGAAGCGATCGGCTCTTCAATGCGCTTGCCAAAAGCGTCGAGTGTTGGCCCCGCAATCATTTATTGGTGCTCCTTAATAATGGGTCTGGGGTCGGGAATAAACAATGCATAAATGCTGATGACGACGAAAAGAGTCCCGCCGAAGAGCATCGGTGCGTTGGGCTGAATTTTATAAATCGCCGTGCCCAGCAACGGGCCGAGAATGGCTCCGACGGTGTTTGCGGCCGACAGGTAGCCCGCGGCGACGCCCTGTTCATGCGGCTCAACGGTCAGGCTGGCGCTGCCGTTGATTCCCGGTGTCGCGCAGGAAAATGCCACTCCAAGTATGCCGAAAGCGATCATCAGCACGGTGAGGTTGGGTGCGAAGGCCATCGTGAACAGGGAAGCGGAAAAAAACGGGCCGCACAGGCGCAACAGGACCCGCGGCGATATCCGGATCATCTGAAACAGGACACCCTGGATCAGGGTAATGACGATGGCCATGCAGGCTAAAGCGATACTAGCCGTGCGCATGACCTCGGCCATATCCGTGATGCCGAACTTGTCCTGGATGTAAAAGGCCGTGACGAAATTAAGCGAAATAAATACCACGAAGAAACTCGCCCACATGATCATGTAAGGACGCAGTCGCGGGTCTGTTGCTTTCAATGTCGACGCCTTCTTGTTTTTTTGCTTTTTTCGTTCCAGGTGGCGAGCCGGCTCCGCCAGCCAGATGATCGCGGCAAACGCACCGATCAGCGAGATGGCCGCAGCGGCATACATTGGCACCAGCGCGCCGAGAAAGGCCAGTCCACCGCCGATCATCGGGCCCAGGATCGAACCCATACTGTTGGCGCTGCCTATGAGCGCCATGCCCTTCGCGCGGTTTTGCCAATCCGTCACATCGGCAATATAGGCTGACGCAGACGGGTAAATAGCGGAAGCGGTCAGGCCATAGACGACGCGTGAAAACATGATCATCGCGATCAACAAGGCAGTGGACGCCGCTCCGGTCAGTCCGATCTGCAGCGCAATCGCCATGAAAAGAGTGCCGACGGCGCTGCCGAACAGGCCGATGATGAACACGGGCTTGCGTCCCACCGCATCACTTTTCCTACCCCAGAACGGGGCGGCAAATATCAGGGTCACATTGGAAATCGAAAACGCGAGCCCGAATTGCAGCTCTGTCAGCCCGATCGACCGGGCCATCGGCGCCACGATGATGAACAACAGCGACTGTCCGATCGCGAAAATAACCACGCCGCCGGCCAGGATAAACTTTCCGGCGCCATAGTCGTTTTTTTCATCCGTCATGGTTTTCTCAATTCGTCGGCAACGCGAATGCCGTGATGTAGTCCCCGGGTTTCTGATAAATAAACGCATGTCCACCGGACGCGATCACGACGAACTGCCGGCCCTCTACTTCATACGTCATCGGCATGGCGAATGAACCGGTCGGTAATTTTTCGCTCCACAATTCCTCGCCCGTGACGACATCGAAAGCGCGCACGCGATCATCCTGGGTCGCGCCGATAAAGGCGACTCCACCGGCGGTAAGAATCGGACCGCCGAACGATGCGGTTCCCCATCTGAGTGGAATCGGTACCGGCATCAGTGTGTCGAGGACACCCAGTGTATTTCGCCAGAGAATCTTTCCGGCAGTCAGGTCGACGGCGACCATGGCGGCCCATGGCGGTGCATTGCACGGCGTGAACATCGGCGAGACCACCGGCCCCTGTTTCAGTGCATAGGGCGTGCCGAGCAGAGGCGAAGCAGCGCCCATCAGGTTTTCCGCCGAGCCATCGCCGAGGTTCTCGACTTCTTCCACGGGAATCAGCTGCGCATAGTGCGTCATCAGCAGCACCTTCGTGACCAGGATTCCGCTGCGCGGATCCACGGCGACGCCGCCCCAGTTAATTCCACCCGCGGTGGATGGCATGATGACCGTACCTTCCAGGGACGGCGGCGTGTAGATCGGGCCGAAGCGGAATTCGCCGAATTTGTCACGGCAGGCCGCCTTGTCGAGAAACGTCATGCCCCAAAAATCATCCGACGAGAAGTCATGTGGAACGAGCGGCGGCGGCAGGGTCGGAAACGGCTGTGTCGGAGACAGAACCTCACCCGGGACGCCGCCCTGGGGTACCGGCCGTTCCTCGATAGGGAAAAAGGGTTCACCTGTTTCCCGGTGGAAGATAAACAACATGCCGGTTTTTGTCGGCAGAATGACAGCGGGAAACGGCTCGCCGTCTTTTTCCAGGTCGATGAGAGTCGGCTGGGCGCTGTTGTCATAGTCCCAGACGTCGTGATGAATGGTTTGGAAATGCCAGACGACCTTGCCGGTGGAGCCTCGCAACGCAACGATGGAATCAGCATAGCGGTTGTCTCCGGGCCGGGTGCCGCCGAAGAAATCGGGCGAAGGTCCGGAGGTTGGTAGGAAGATCAGGTCGCGCGACGCGTCGACGCTCATCAGGCCCCAGACGTTGCCACCGCCGGTATCTTGTGCGGCCTCGGGCGTCCATTCCTTATAGACGGGGTCGGTCGAGTCGCGTGGGATGGGATCGAAAATCCAGCGCGGCTCGCCCGACCTGACATCGAAAGCGCGGACCGCGCCGCTCGGCGCGTTCCAGCGATGATTGTCGCGGACGGATGTGCCGACGACGACGGTGTCATTAATGATAACGGGTGGCGAAGGAAACTTGACCTCACCGATGGCCGCCGGCGGGTGCGCATTCAGGATCGAAGGTTCGACATTGACCGTGCCGGCATCGCCGAATTGTTCGCACAATTTGCCGTCTCGTGCATCGACCGCGATCAGTTTCAGATCGTGGGTGGCGACCAGGATTCGTTGATCGCACGCTGCCGGTTCCTGCTGTTGCGGATCTTCCCAATACGCGACGCCGCGGCAATTGGCGAACGCGGCGCTTTTGAGTCCCTCCGGATCGTCTTCCGTCGCATAGCCTCCAATTCGGATATTGGGCTCAAACGTCCACCGTTCGATGCCGGTGGCCGGATCCAGCGCGATAATTCGGCTGAAAGGCGTGCATAACACGAGGTGTCCGCCGGCCGATTCGGGCGTCAGGATTGGATTGACCTGTACCTTCGCCGTGGCGTTATGAAAATCCGTTCGGCGCTCCAGTTCTCCGGTGCGATATTGCCAGGCGATTTCCAGATTTTTGACATTGGCTGAATTGATCTGGGTCAGTGGAGAGTACTGCTGGCCACCGGGATCTCCCCCGTAATGGCTCCATTGGGCCTGTGCCGGCAGCGTCGAACTGAGCGACAGAAGTGAGATAGTGATGAGTGCGCGAAGTGACATCCGGATCGATTCTTATGGGTCGAATTACCGCGCAATGGTACGGAGATACGGACTCTATTGCGAACGGCCGGGGCCGCCGTTCTAATACCTGTACAAGCCAAATAACAATCGGGAGCGAGAGCATGAACGTCGTAATTACCGGCAGCACCAAGGGTATCGGATTCGGTATGGCCCGCGAGTTTCTGAAGCGCGGCCATAACGTCATGATCTCGAGCCGCAGGCCCGATGCGGTCGAAAAGTCCGTCGCTGACCTGCGGGCAGATTTTCCAGGCAGAACAATCTCGGGTCAGGTTTGTGATGTTGCTGAATACGAGCAGGTCGAAGTCCTCTGGACGAAATCGGTGGAAGCGCTTGAGCAAGTCGATATCTGGGTCAACAACGCGGGCACGGACGGCAAAAAAGTGCCGTTCTTCGCGTTGCCGAAAGATAATTATGTGCAGACGATCAAGACCAACATGATCGGGATGATGAACTGCAACAGCGTCGTGATACCGGGCATGTACAAACAGGGCAGCGGTTCGATATTCAATATGGAGGGTTTTGGCAGTAATGGGATGACGCGCCCCGGGGCCAGTGTCTATGGCGCCACCAAATATGCGCTGTCTTATTTTACCAAGTCGCTGGTCGCCGAGCTCGAAAACACGCCGGTCAACATGTGCTACCTGAGCCCCGGGATCGTCGTGACCGACATGCTGGTGCCACCGCCCGACCAGCGCGGAGAGGGTTGGGAGCAGGTCAAGAAAATATTGAATGTCCTTGCGGACACGGTCGAGACGGTCACGCCCTTCCTGGTAGACGGCATGTTGAACAATCACGACAATGGTGACGCGGTGCGCTGGTTGACAAAAGGTAAGATCATGCGCCGGTTCTTCATGAATCGATTCAGGAAACGCGACATTTTTACGCCGCTCGGATTATGAACAAGGGGTCTTTGAACAACGGGTTTATGCAGGAGCCAAAAGAATGAGTTCATTGTGGGTCAGCGATTTGCTCGTCAGCCGGCGTTCGGCGATCAAGTCGCTCGCCGGAATGTCGGCCGGTGCGCTGATGCTCGGTAAGGCGGGAGCCGCCGACGCGCTCGATTTCGATGATCCGTACGATAATTTATACGCGTTCGGGAAGATCTGGGCCGGTTACGACAAACCGCAGATCGGCGCCTTTCACGGACTCATGTATGCGCGTATCGGCACCAAGCGGTTGATTCCCTTGTTCGGCTATACCGGCACCGGCGTTATGCAGTCGAAAATCGATGCGGACAGAAACCTGTGGGTCAGAGGCAAGGAGACTGGTTATTTCACGGATCTTGCAACGGGTGAGATACTCGAAACCTGGGATAACCCGTTTACCGGCGAGACCGTCGAGGTATTTAATTTCTACAACTCGAACATGGGCGGAAAACTGACTGCCGAGATGCCGCGATTCGCGATGGGCGCAGCGAAGGACGAGCCGACCTTGATGAACAAAGGTACCGAAAAGGGTGGCCCGGGTACCGTGCCGTTCGTTTTGCCGTTCCAGACCTATGGCAACGACCTGATGCTGGCCTGGGATTACGCGCACGAGTATACGAATCCCGTGACCCCAGAACGCTGGCCGAAGGCTTCGACTGGTCCGCGCATCAACCCGTCTGAACATTTCACGTTCTCGATGTCGCGCGCCCAGGTCGTGGACCGGAGCGAGCCGTCGGTGCGATTTCAGGCCGGATTTTCCAGGGTGTCGCAGTGGTGGCCGTGGATGCGCATGGGTGGGAACGAGTATCAGGACGAGGTCCTGTTCGGCCGCATGTTCAGTCACAAGGGGCTTGACGATTACGGCGACGTGCCGCCGAAGGTGCTGGCCTATATAGAAAAGAATGCACCCGAATACCTCGAACCGCCGGATGACTGGCCACAAGTCATGCCGCGCGGAACCTGGGAGGCGTTTGCAGATGAAGTGCCGCCCGAGAAACCGGAGGCGTAGGCAGCATGGCGGGTAAAGGATCATTTCCGTCCAGTCCGTTCTGGGACTACTCGCTGGGGATTTATCGGAAACCCGGTGTCGCCGACGCGTGTATCGCGTTGCAGGATGAATTCGGCCTGGATGTGAATATGTTGCTCGCCTGCCTGTGGTTCAGCGCGGAGGGTCCCGGGCCGGCTTGACTCGGACCAGATCCGGGAATGTGTGGGGCGAACCCGTGACTGGCAGGACAAGGTCGTCAAGCCGCTGCGCACGGTTCGCCGTTATAGCAAGGCGCAGCCGGCCGGACTCCCCGAAAGTCTGCGTGACGAATTTCGTCCGCGGTTGCAGGCCGTCGAACTCGACGCCGAGCATGTCGAGCAACTGTTGATTGCCGGCGTTTTGCAACCGATTATCGATGGGCGAGACGCAAAATCGCTCGGCGCGGGGAGTCGCACGCAACTCAATCCTGGTGCCGACGCGTCCCAGAATCTGCTGGCTTATCTCGCGTTACTTGGCGTGGCGCTGGAACAGCGAATTACGGAGCGGTTACGTTTGATCGTTGCGGCCGCTTTTTCCGATGCAGACCTGAAGGCGCTGGACGGCGTGGGTAACTAACCCGGCTTTATCGCGAAGATGCCGGCGTTCTCGCGCCCGTCCATTCGTCCGAGACCGCTGAAATCACTGCGATCGATGAAGCTGGTACGCTGGACGGTAAAGCCGGCTTCGGTGCAGATCCGGGTCAACAGATCCGTATCCAGCAGATTCATGAAGGGTGGGCCCTCGATGGGGCGTTCTCTGGGCACTGCGGGCGTCGGCAGGTAGTTCTCCAGCCCGATCATCAGTCCGGGCCAGCGCTCGCCCTTTGCCTTTTTCTGCTCGAAGATCGGAATCAATTTGCGCCAGATGCCATAGGGTGTGTCCGCGATAAGGTAGAGACGGCCGCCGGGCTTGAGCCAGGAATACATGTTTCGGACAGATGCGTCGATCGCGGCGCCATCGAGGAAGTGCAGCACGCGCGAGCACAGCACCGCCCCGAATGACTCTTCGGGGAATTCAATATTCGGCAATTGGCCCGTGACACAGGTGACATTCGCGCGCAGTTTTTCGGGCGTCTTTTCGATCAGGATATCGAGGTGTTGTTGTTCCAGGTCACAGGCCGTAACCGTGGCACCGGCTTCCAGCGCAGCGATCGTCGCGACGCCGTAGGCACAACCGAGGTCGAGTACGGGGTCGTCCGACTGACCGGCGAAGTAGATAAAATCGTCGGCATATTCGTCGAGTATCTTGAACATGAATCCGGTGCTGTTCAGCGTCGGTTCCATGTTCGGCAGATGCCATTTCGGTGCTTCTTTATTGGTTTCGGTCATCGGGCTGAGTTCGAGTGTTTTATCCGCCCCAGTATCCCACTACCGGGGCGAATTACACAATGCGGAAAACGCCTATTGCCATCAATTGCCAGTGCTGGCTGGCTATCACGTGGTCGGCCTGAACGGTTCATTTTCATTGCAGCCGTTCCGTCTCTTTATACTGCGCCTATAAAGCGGCCGCTGCGGTGTGGCCTAAAGAACCTGAAAAGGGAAGGGAGAAATCATGTCGGATCAAGAAACGGCCGGGCCGGAGTTCATCGCGGTTGCCCTGCAGGTCTCGTGCAATGGGGTCAATCTGTGTCCGGACGTGGAATCAGCCCGTACAAGGATTGCAGAAACGATCAAGAAAATTGACGGTTATGCGACGACGGCATCGAATTTCCTGCAGTGGTTCTATGGTGCGCCGGTCAAGCTCGTCGCTTTGCCGGAATACGCGGTCACCGGTTTCCCGATGAAAGAGTCGCCGGCCGAGTGGCGGGAAAAGGCCTGTTTCGCCTACGACGGACCCGAGTATGAGGCGCTCGGGAAGATTGCCCAGGATAACGACATTTACCTGGCCGGCAACGTCTACGAAGTCGATCCGAATTTCCCGGAGCTGTATTTCCAGGTCTGCTTCATCATCGGGCCATCGGGCGACGTCATTCTGCGATATCGCCGCCTGACATCGAGTTTCGAGCCTACGCCCCACGATGTCTGGGACAAGTATCTCGATATTTATGGTTTGGACGGCGTTTTTCCGGTCGCCAAAACCGAAATCGGCAATCTGGCGATGATCGCTTCCGAAGAAATCCTGTATCCGGAATTTACGCGTGCCCATGTTATGCGGGGTGCGGAGGTCATCATTCACCCGACCAGCGAGCCCGGCAGCCCACAGCTCACGATCAAGGAGATTTGCCGGCGTGCACGGGCGGTCGAGAACATGGCTTATGTGATCTCGCCCAACTCCGCCAGCATCGACAACATTCCGATCCCGGCCTATACCTGCAGCGCGATGTCGAAGATCGTCGATATGCACGGGCACGTCCTCGCCGAGGCGGGGCAGGGTGGCGAGAGCATGTCGGCCAATGCCGTGCTTGACGTGGGCGGGTTGCGGCGGGCACGTCGCCGCGTCGGCATGGCCAACATCTTGTCACGGCAGGCCTATGGGCTCTTCGCCGAGAGCTACGCACAGGCCGATTTCCATCGGGGCAATTTCTTGCTGGATGACGGTAAGGTCGTCGAGCCACCCAACCGCGACGTATTCCGTCGGCGCCAGGAGAGAAATGTCGAACGCCTGATTAAAGCCGGCCTGCTATAACGGTGTCTGACACCAGATGCTTTTTTGTTAGGCTTAGCCATTCGATAGATAGGCCCGACATGGGGGAGTGTGAATGAGTGGATTGAGTGCGAATCGGCGTCAGTTTCTGAGCGGAGGTGGGGCTTTGGCCGCCGGCTTGTCGTTAAAGTACGCGCTCCCGATTGCCCATGCCCAGGCCGCGCTGGATCAGCCCTATGGCGCATGGGAAGACGTCATGCGTCAGAAATGGACCTGGGATGCCGTGGTTCACGGCAGCCGCGGGATTAATTGCACCGGTCATTGCGCGTTCAATATCTACGTCAAAGACGGGATTGTCTGGCGCGAAGAGCAGCAGGGCGAATATGGCCGTTCCGGCGACGATACGCCGGACTATGGTCCGCGCGGCTGCCAGAAGGGTGTTCGTCACGCCAAGTACATGTACAGCAAAGGGCGCGTGCTCTACCCGATGAAGCGCGTCGGCGAGCGCGGCGAAGGCAAGTGGGAGCGCATCAGCTGGGACCAGGCGGCGACCGAGATCGCCGACAAATTTATTGATTACGCAACCGAGTTCGGGCCCACGTCGATTACGCTCGCGATGGGCACGGCGATGATCCTGAAACGGGCCTCTTTCGCGTCATTGTTCCGATTCGCCAATCTGACCGGCATCGTAGTGCCTGAAACCTTTGCCGGCGTCGGCGATCTTCCGGTCGGTGCGTATCAGGTTCTCGGATACGAATTACCCGGCGACAATATGGCCGCCGTGTTCAAGTCGAAGACCTGTCTTGTCTGGGTTTGCAATCCCGCGGTGACACGAATTCCGGATGCGCATTTTTTCTGGGAGGCGCGCTATAACGGCACGGAAGTGATAACGATCACGCCGGACTTCAATGGAAGCGCGATGCATTCGTCGAAATGGCTGAACCCGAAACCGGGGACGGACGTCGCGCTGGCGATGTCGATGGTGCAGGTCATGCTTGAAGACCGCACGATCGAATGGGATTACGTGCGTGAACAGACCGACCTGCCGTTCCTCGTGCGCAGGGACAACCGCAAATTTCTTCGCGAGTCCGACATTCCGGGCAGCGAGCCGGGCGAATCGGAATCGGGATTCTTTTTCTGGGACGAGGCGGCCGGCGGCATCGTAAAAGCGCCGGCGACCGGGTTCGGTTCGCCGATTCCCGGCCAGGAAGCGCCCGAGCAGCGAAACGCTCCGGCTCGGCGACCTCAAACCCGCACTCGAGGGCAGCTGGGTTGTCGAGACCAACGAGGGGCCGGTCGAAATCACGACGGTTTTCGAGTTGACGAAGGAATTGGCGCAGGGTTACACGCCGGAACGCGCGGCTAAAGAAACCGGTGTCCATGCAGATGTCATTCGGGAGGTGGCCCGAATATTCGCGACCGCCAAGCCAGGGATGATATTCGCCGGGTATCGGGCCAACAAATGGGTGCACGGTGACCTGCTTCTTCGAGCCTGGTTATTAATGTGCGCGCTGACCGGCAACACCGGCCGCGAAGGCGGCGGTGTCCAGACGACTCAGTTGGCGAACGGCGACGGACTCATGGGTTACGCATTCAACGGCATGGGTCCGCGGCTAAATGTACAGGCGATATCACTGTGGGATTACGTCCATAACGACGGCGCTTCGACGACCCGGGAAATTTACGGCGACAAACTCGCTGATCATTTCGATTCGCATCATCAACAGGCTGTCGACAACCAGTGGATACCGGATTTTTCCAAGACGCCATGGAAGATGGGCTTCATGGTCGGCCACAATCCGGCCAACTGGCGGGCATCGGGTCAGGGCTGGCGCGATACCGCGTTCGGCAGGCTCGAGACCATTGTCTCGGCGACACCGCACATGAGTGTCACGGCGATGTACTCGGATTACGTATTGCCGATCGCCGATCATTACGAACGCGACGATTTCACGATGGAAGGCCGCACGCCGTATGTGCAGGCCATTAGCCAGGCAGTACCGCCACTCGGCGAGTCCGTCGATGACTGGGCCATGCTCGAGCGACTGTCGCGGGCAATCGCCGAGCGCGCAAAGGCGCGCAACATTGAGCCGGTCAAGGGCTTTGCTTTCGGCGCTCCGGTCGAATGGGATTACACGCAATTCAACGAGATATTCACGACGCTGCGTGCGCAAGACGGCTCTGCGATCAAGGTCAGGAGCACGCGCGACGCGGCGAAATTCATCATCCAGAACTCTGGCGGAATGTCCGACGTGACTTTCGACAAGTTACGCGAGAAGGGGTTTGTTCGCGTCGACGATGCGGATGGCGTGCAGTTCGGCCCGAAATCGAACTACAGTTACTATGTTTTGGCGCGCGTAAAGAACAAAAGACCGTACGAAACACTGACCGGCCGCCAGCAATTTTACCTGGATCACGACTGGTTCCTGCAGGAAGGCGAAGCATTGCCCGAGTATCACGCGCCGTTCAAGATCAAGGGTTATGATCTGCGGTTGACGATGGGTCATGCGCGGCACGGTATTCACAGCATGTACCGAGACGATTCGCTGCTGGTCAGTTTGCAGCGAGGCGAACCGGACGTGTTCCTGAATCCGGATGACGCCGGGCAACGGGGCGTGAACGATGGCGAGATGGTTCGGGTGTTTAATTCCTTCGGGTCATTCGTTGCCCAGGCGCATGTCAGTTCGGCGCTGCAGCCCAAGACGCTGTTTATGTATCACGGCTGGGATCCGATGATGTTCGAAGGCCGGCAGAATTTCGGGTCGGTGATACCGACGAATGGTCTGCTGAAGCCGACGGCCCTCGTCGGTGGCTATGGCCATATGTCTTATCGTCCACCCGGAAACGTACCGAACCAGACCTTTCACGACTGCACGGTCGAGTTTGAAAAGTACGTGGAAGCGTGATCGAGATGGGTATAGTAAGAATTCGCTGAATCAGTAGCTATTTAGAAGAGTACAGGCGCGAGGAGCAAAGATTATGGGCATGCAGGTCTCGATGGTGATCGATCTGAACAAGTGCATCGGTTGCCAGGCGTGCACGGCGGCTTGCAAGTCGTTGTGGACAGATGAGGAAGGTCAGGAGTCCATGTTGTGGAATAACGTGGAGACCAAGCCAGGACCCGGGTACCCGAAGAATTGGGAAGAAAAGGGTGCGAAATCGGGTTGGAAAGATGGGGAACTGCAATTCGGTGGCCTGCACCCGGACGAGGAGTTCGGCGGCGAGAAGCCGCTGAACCATATGGAGGTCTATTTCGAGGGTACGGAAACGCGCCTGCAGCAGAAAGAGCCGATGGGCTATGGGGCGAACTGGGATGAAGACACCAGTTCCGGTGACTACCCCAACAACTACCATTTCTACCTGCCGAGATTGTGTAATCACTGCACGAAGCCGGCCTGCCTGGAAGCTTGCCCGGTGCGCGCGATATACAAGCGCGAGCAGGACGGGATCGTGCTCGTGGATCAGGACAAGTGCCAGGGCACGCGGCTGTGTAACCAGGCCTGTCCGTACGACAAGGTGTATTTCAATTACGTCAAGAACGTATCGGAGAAGTGCATCTTCTGTTTCCCGCGCATCGAGCAGGGCATTGCGCCGGCCTGTGCGCGGCAGTGTCCGGGACGGCTGCGGTTTGTCGGGTTCCTCGAGGACGAAGATGGCCCGATCTGGAAACTCGTCAATGAATGGAAGGTCGCGCTGCCGCTGCATCCGGAATTTGGCACCGAGCCGAATGTGTTCTATGTACCGCCCATTTTGCCGCCGTCCTTCGATGAGGAAGGCCGATTTTCGGATGAGCCGCGGATTCCGATGGATTACCTGAGGTATTTGTTCGGTCCCGAAGTCGATGAGGCGCTGATCACGATCATGAATGAAATGGAGAATACGAAAAACGGCAAGCCGTCGGAATTGATGGATCTCCTGATCGCCCGCGACTGGAAGTCTCTGTTCAATATCAAGGATGTTCAGGTTGCCGGCAAGGACGCGAACATTCGGCCCATGCTGGCTTGAGATGAGATTTACATGCGGCGTCGCGCATCCGCGATCGCTCTCCGCTCGCAGGATGTGACCCGCGTATATTTTCGATCGACCTCGTCGCGGTGTTCCTGAGTGAAACCGATTGCGCGCGCAGCCTGTCGCTGGGTTTCCGAGCCGATGTTAAAATTTGCATTGTCCCCGATACCCGCGCCCATGCTGGCCAGTGCGTTCTCCAGTGCTTTCAATGCCTGAATGCTCTGCCAATCCTTGACTTCCTGTTCCGTCAGCTCACCGCATTGTTCCATGAGCCAGTCATGGTGGCTCGGCGCATTTGCACCGGTTGCCGCGACAACCTGCTGGCGGGTCATCGGTAGCTCTGCGGGATTCAGAACGCCCAGGATCACGTCCTCGGGCACCTCCATCTCCTCAAGGTAGGCGCGAACCGATCGGGTCTGACTGGCATTTTCGGTAGCCAGTCTTATATTCATGTTGCCTTGCGCCACGCGATTTACCCCGCCCACCCAGGCCAGGAAACAGGCGCCGTTGCAGGCCCTGAGGGAGTCCACCGGTATCATGTTGGTGCGGATAACCCGCCCGATATCCATGCTCGCGTCAATGTCGCCGCCGTCCGATTCCAGGTAAATGCTCGCCGGGACACCTCCCCTGCGTTCGAACGTTGCGGTGAGCCGGTCTTTGTCATCCGGTGCGATCAGCCCGACGATCCGGATTCGATAAGTACCGGCAAAACTGATCGCCTTAAGATCTGCAGCATCGACCATCTGCGCCACCAGCAGGAAGGCCAGCGGGATGCCGATAAAAGAACTTCTGATTCGCATATTTATTGTGCCGGCACGTTAAGTGAACTCGATCAATTCAACTACATTTCCGTCGGGATCTCGACCGTATACGACATAACCGGTCTCTTGAGTCAGAGGAGGGCTCATAAACTGCATTCCCGCGGCCTTCATCCGATCATGCTCTTCGTGGAGATTCCGCACCTGCAGGCAAATATGCGTAATCCCGTGATCGCACACCGGTCGCGCGGCGTCTCCGGATTGCGGTACCGGAGAGCTGAACTCAAAGAGTTCGAGATAGCTCTCGCCAAGTTGTAACATGACAGCACGCGCCGCGGAGTCTTTCAAGCCAGTCATCGCGTCCGCGGCTTCACTGCCCGCGTCCCAGCTGAACGCCCACGCTTCCCGGCAGCCGACGACATCCGTGTAAAAACGTATGCTGCGATCGAGATCCGGTGTGGATATTGCGGCGTGGTGAAAGCCGATTATCATTAGGTAAATCCTGTCGTGCTGCCCAGGCGGTATATTCTAGTATGAATCAAAGAGGCTGATTAAATGACTGAACTGAAAAAAGAAATAGAGCAATTGTTCCGGGATTACGAGGCGATTTGGGATTCTCAGGACTATGGTCGGCTGAAGGAATATTGGGATGCGGACGATCCCGACCCCTTTTATCTCGCGGAAGAACAGGAGGACTGGCGCTTTGGCTGGGATGCCGTCGAGCGTTACTGGGTGCCGACGCCCGGGAAAAGTGCGCTGGAATCAATCCGAATGCGCTACCGGGATATTCGCGTAAAGCACATCGCTCCCGACCTCGCCATCGCGGCGTGCTGGGTCAGACACGATATGAAGCTGCGGGGTCCGATGAAGGCAACCGGCGGTGACGCACGTGTCATGTCTGTGTTTCGACGAAAACCGGAGGGTTGGCGCTTCATCGCCTATGCCGAAGGACCGATGACACCGGTCTTGTTCATGCACAAACTCTACGAGATGAATGTTTCGCCGGAATTTCCCGAATATAACGAGCGAGCGATGGAAGAAAAGCGGAAGAAGTGAAGGCCGCTCCGGAATATCGCTAATCCAGGACGTGCGACACGAGGCCGTCCGCCAATTTGGGTTCGAACCAGGTCGACTTCGTCGGCATGACCTCATTCGCGTCGGCGACGGCCATCAGTGATTCCATGCTCGTCGGGTAGAGCGCGAACGCAATCTTCATCTCGCCGCTGTCCACTCGCCGCTCCAGTTCCATGAGACCCCGAATGCCTCCGACAAAATCAATTCGGTCGTCGGTACGTTCATCTTCAATTCCGAGTAGCGGGCCAATCAGGTATTTCTGCAGCAAGCTGATATCGAGACTGGCGACCGGAGCGTCTGCCGGGATCAGTTCCGGCCGAATTTCCAGCCGATACCATTGTTTGTCCAGGTACATGCCGAATTGCGCGGGTCGGTCAGGGTGTGCTCTTTCGTTTACCGGGACAACTGAGAATTGCTCGCCGATCTTTTGCAACAGCGCTGCACTCGTATGGCCGTTCAAATCGTTGATGACGCGGTTGTAGTCCAGAATCTGCGTCTCGTCGTGCGGGAACGCCACGCACAGAAAATAGTTGTAATTTTCATCGCCGGTGTGAGCCGGATTGTCCGCGTTACGCGCCGCCGCGACCCGCGATGCCGAAGCTGAGCGATGGTGTCCGTCTGCAATGTATAGTGCGTTCATGTTGTCGAACAACGACGTCAGGCGTTCGATAAACTCCGGGTTGTCGATCATCCATAACCGGTGTCCGATGCCATCATCGGCCACCAGGTCGTATAAAGGTTCGCCGCCTGTAACTTCTTCCAGTATCGATTTAACCTCATCCGAACTTCTGTAAGTCAACAGCACGGGCCCGGTTTGAGCGTTCAGCGCCGTAATCTGGCGAACGCGGTCGTCTTCTTTTTTGGGTTGTGTTAATTCATGCTTTCGAATGCGATTCGTGTCGTAGTCGGCAACGCTGGCGACGCACACGAGTCCGGTTTGAGCATGCGCCCCCATCGTCAGTCGATAGGCGTAATAACATCGGGAGTCGTCCCGGATCAGAGCCCCTTCATCGATCAGGTGTCGAAGATTTTCGGCACCTTTGGCATAGACTTCGGGAGAATAGGGGTTCGTTCCCGCCGGCAGGTCGATCTCCGGTTTCGAAATGTGCAGAAAGCTGAGCGGCCGGCCGCTCACGCGCTGACGCGCTTCCTCGGTGTTCAGCACGTCATAGGGCGGCGCGGCAACATCCGCGGCGCTGTCCGGAACTGGCCGAAGGCCTCGAAAGGGTTTGATCAGGGTGGTCATCTTCTGTTCTTTTCCAATGCCGGTTATCGCAAGCGGCGGACATGTTAACCTGCTTTGATAATCGGTGCCGGTGGTAACTTATGTAACTTATTTGCAAAATCGGTAAAAGTCGGTCTGCTGGTAAATTAAGTTGCATAAGTTACCACCGGCACCCATTCAGAGGAATTTTGAATGAAAGGTATTGAAGCGGTCGCGGCCCAGGTGGAGATTCGGTGGCCGGTAGCCACGTGGGTCCTCGGCGCGCATCTTTATGCCATCCTGGTGCCGTTCGCCCTGTGTATCGCCGTAAACCATCACTGGGAGTACCTTTCCGCACAGACTTACAATCCGTTTCTGTTCTACATCGTGGCCGGCCTGTTCTGTGCCGGCAGTGCGTTCGAGGTGGCGCAGAATGCCATGGATCGATGGTACCTGACCCGCGAATGCGCCAGTGCGCTGGGGTCGGGGTTTAACGACATGCTGGCGTTCTGGTTTATGACGGCCGGGCAGGCCCTGATGGCGGTCGCGATCGGCGGCGATCGATGGTGGGTGGCTTTTATTGCGATACTGGCGGTGCTGGTGTTCCCGGTTTTTTACCTGGCCGAAAAGGCGGTTTTCCTGCCGATGGCCATCGTCGGTATCCTGACCGCGCTGCTTGGATACCTGGCGTTTGGCGATCCGGTTATTTTTCTGCAGCTTTTACTGGCGCAGGCCACGATGTTTTTCTTCAATGCGCTGCTCGAGACCGGCGCCCAGGTATTGCACGGATTTACGACGGCCACGGCGTCCTCCGGTCTCTGGTTTCTGATCTGGGCCATCAGCGATGGTGCCGCGGGTACGCCGATGAGCTGGATATTCGTGATCGGCGTGGTCGTTGCAGCCGTGATCCTGCGTTTCCTGCTGTGGCCGATGTTGATCCGTTTGCCGCAGAGCCCGAGGATCGTTAGATAAGTCCGGCACCTTTTTTATAGAATATCCATGACCTCGAGCGCGACGCGTTCTCCGGATTCCATCGCGCCTTCCATGCCCCTGTTCGACACGGCAGTGTGTTCACCACAGAAATGAATCGGACCATGCGGTGTCGCGACGTGCGCGGCGAATTCACTGACCTGGCCGGGTTGCCAGACAGCCCAGTCTCCGGCGGAAAAGGGGTCGCGATACCATGACTTGTATGCGAGCACTTCGAGTTGGCCTTTCGCGGCCGGACGCAGGCGCTCTATATCCGCGATGACCGCCGCGATCGCCTGTTGCTCATCGGTCTGATCCATCCACGCCGCATTGTGGCCGCGAATCCAGGCCGTCAAACTCGTGATTTCTTCGGGCCGCTCACCCTTGTGCTCCGCCAACACCATGCCGCAGAGGCTGTTCGTGAACATGTTCGGCGTCCGGCCGTCTTGTTCCCAGAACGGTTTTTTTGCGACGAAGTGGACCTGGTTAATGACCTGCGATTCGAGTGTGTTTACGGCTTTGGCCTGCACACCGGTCAGCATCGGCTCGATCCGGATGCGCTTGAGAACGGAGAACGGCACTGAGCATACGATGCGGTCGGCCCGATAGACCGTACCATCCGCGCAATGCACTTCGCCGCCATTGTTCGTGGAGCGAATGCCGATGACCTTCTGATTCAAGCGCACTTCGGTCTTTAAGGCCGCGGCCATGGCTTCCGGAATCGCCTGGTTGCCCCCCCTCGCGGTATAACCCATGACTTTTCCGCCTGCCGCGAGTTGTCGTTGCATGGTAGAAAAGGCGTAGGCGGACAACGGCATCAGCGCCGACACGTCGTAGCTCGAGCTGCCCCACTGCGGGTTCGTATTGTAGGCGAGTTCTATCGTCGCGTCGGACTGGCCGTTTTGCGTCAGGTACTCGTGCAGCGGAATATCGAGGCCCGCATTTTCCGGCGCCAGCCAGGCATCGCCGGTTTTCAACGGATTGGACCGGCCGATCAGCATCGGCAGGTACATCCACGGCATGATGGTCTTTGCGGATTCCGGAAATGGATTCTTCGCATGGGTGGGCCAGGCGTCGGTGGAAATGAATTCGTCGTCCAGTACGAGCTGGCGATCGAAAAAGAACGGCACGATCGGCGTGATGTCGATCAATTCAACGCCGCGGGTTCGGGCCGCATCGACCAGCCGCGCATAACCCGGGCCGAACGCAGTGCCGCCGGCTTCCGGGGTCCCCGGGAATATTTCTGAACGATTGCACGCGGCCGCCGATACGATTCCGGCCCTCGATGACCTGCACGTTCGCGCCGGTTTCTTCGAGCAACAACGCCGCGGCCAGTCCGGACAACCCGGCGCCGATGACGATGACGTCGGATTTGTTCTGTGCCCGCAGCAGCCGCGGTGTCGCGGCCGCGAAGGATGCCGCGCCGATGGCTTTGATAATGCTGCGACGATTAAGGCCGGAGCGATTCGGGTGTCGTGGCCTCATATTCATCTGACTGTCAATCTGTAGATCGCGTTCTCGATATCGGAGCTGACATAAACACGATACTGTTCGTCGACAGAAATCCCGGTCGGAATGAATGGCGCCGGCATATCCTCTCCGGCGGCCAGCCCCATCGGAATGTTTCCGATGACAACCGGGGCCTGGCCGTCGACCGGCAAAATCCATACCTTGTTGGTTCCGGTCTCGGCGACATACAGCCCGCCGGCGATGTCTGTTGCGAGCCCTTCGGGCTTATCAAGATCTGTAATAACGCTTTCTGTTTTTTCGCACTCCTGGGTAACGTCCTGGCTGCAAATCACGCGGCCCAGCGGGAACCGGATAACAGCTCCGCTGTTGTACTCACTGACGTAAACCCAGTTCATTCTCTCGTTGACGGCTAATCCCACGGGACCGTCCAGGTTATCGACGAGCACAGCCTTGTCGCGCGATTTGCCGGCTGCGATATGGAGTACCTGGCCCTTCTTGTAATCGGCGACCAGCAGGCTCCCGTCATCGAGGAACGCCATGCCATACGGCGCGCCGACCGCGACTCTCTTGGCTAATTTGTTCGTCGCGCGTTCGACGACGTAGACGACGCCGAACGGCCAGATCGACGAAACCGCATAATAGTCATCCGATATCGCGATGCTGGCAGAGGCCGTAACACCCTGCGGCGGCGGAAATCGTGTCAGCTCGCCGCTGTCCGGGTCCGCGAACCGGTTGCCCCAGAAATCCGCGATAAACAAAGCATCCTCAGCTCCATTGCTGCCCATCGCGATATCGCCGGGCAAACTCAGGTTGCCCTCGACGATGATCCGGGTCGCCCCGGTATCCGGATCGATCTCGGTAATGCGATTGAATGCCGGATTAGAGACGTAGACCCAACCCCGGTCGTCGATCGCGAGGTTGTCCAGCGGCGGGTCGAGTGTGGCGATAATGGAACGCTCGCCGTCGGACATGCGAATACGCGTCACTTCACCCGTCGCGTAATCGACGACATAGAGGTTGCCGTTCTGATCGATATTGACGGCCGCCGGTGTCGTCAAGCCGTCGGCAAAATCCCGGACCTCGCCGGTCTCGATATCGACTTCGACGATTTTCTTCTTGAAGAACAGCGGGCCATAGAGTTTGTTGTCGCCGTGACTTCAAAGCCATTCAGGCCGCCGAGTTTTTTCGCGACCAGCCGCGGTGGTTCCTGGCCTGCGACATCGATTTCGTAGAGATGATCACCGCCAAACACACGGGTGATAAAAAGGCGGCCGTCCGGCGAGAAATTGACCGAGTTCACGCCGGCCAGGTCTTCCGCCAGAGTCACAATTTCACCGTCCGGCCTGCGGGCGTAAATTGCCGAATACGCACCGGCGGTCCAGACGAGTGTCCCGTCCGGCCCGAAGGCCAGGTCGTCTGAGTTACCTGAAAACGGTCCGACCTCGGTCGTCACTTTGCCGGTGTCACGCCGAATGTGGTAGATCGAATAGCCCGCCAGGCTTGCACCGTAGAGTTCGCCCGCCGCATCGAACGCCAGTCCGTGAACGCCATGCATTTCGGATCCCGGAATCAGCAGATCGGCTTGGTAACCGTTCATGCCCGATGGCCCTGACACGCAGGCGCCGACAAACAGTGCGAAGGCTGAAATCAGCAGATTCGCGGTTCTTGAAACATATGAGTTCTTGATCTTATTTCTCCATCAATACCGATACTTGGCGGAAAACTGAAATTGCACGGCATCTCCCGTCTGGCCATCATGATTCCTGCGCTGGCCCCAGAGCATTTCTCCGCCAATATCGACACGGGCCGTCGGCGACCAGATGAGGTTGCCGCTCGATCGCCAGGTATTATTATAGGCATCGGCTGCCTGGTAGCCGAAATTGCGGATGTCGACGTAACTGATATTGAAATTCGACCGGAGCGCATCGCCCCACCACTTTTGTAGCGCGATGTAGTAGGCCAGCACCTTGAAACCATCGAGGTTGCCGTTCGGGTCGAAGATCGCGTCGAAGCCATCGCCGGTCTGTGAGCCGATCGTGCCGAGGTCATTGATATAGCGGCCGTACCCGTCGCCGTAATTGAGCTGGAACAGGAAGTTGTCGCGCTGGTCCCACCACGGCACGGGTGTCGTGCCACTGGCGGTCAGGCCCCAGCCGATGACCGAGTCCTCGAGCGGGTTGTTGGGATCGGGTGACTGGTCCCATGTGGCCTCGATATTCCGGACGAGCAGGGCGGTCTTTATATGGAAAAGATCGAACCAGGTGCGCCGCATGCTGGCCACGAAATCGGGCCACTGGCTGATCCCGGTACCGCCGGTGACCTGCGGGTCCGGGTTTTCCAGCGCCATCAGCAGGTTCATCTTCTGGCCAATCTCGGGGAAATAACGAATCTCCGGCTGCCGTACGTTAATGCGTCCGTTGATGCCTTCGAAATCGAGTTCCTCCGGGCTCGCCTCGGCATCCATGAATGTGCTCCAGGTCTGGCCTGCCAGGAAAGATTTGAATTGGCCGTACGCGTGGCGCAACCTGAAAACGGTTTCCTCACCGGCAAAGTCGCCTTCGATGAACGCGCGCAATGGGCCAAATGAAGTTTTTTCACGCAGATCGAAATTGAGCCGCGACTGGTCCACCGTAAGCGAGGACTCGGCTCTTGCGCTCTCCTGGGGGACCGGAATAGTGCCGACGATAAACCGGTCTTTACTGACGATCGGACTGACGTTCTCGACAATATTCATCTTTACGTATCCGCCGATTCGAATTGCGGCGGATGTACCGGGAAGGGCAATCGATCCGGGAAAGGAGGTCGTGTCGTACTGTGTATTCGCGGACTCTTCACTGGCCTTGAGCGACTCCTGGATCGTCTGCAACTGCTCGCGGGTCTTGATCTCTTCATCAGACAATTGACTGGGATCGACGGCAGCCAATTGATCGACCTGCGTCTGCATGCCCTGCATCGATTTTCTTTGCGCTTCGATCTGCGCCTTCTGGTCCGCAATCTGCTGTTCCTGCTCAGCGATTTTCTGCTGTTGATTTTGCAGCGTCTTGAGTTGTTCTTCCTGCTGGTCCAGTTGCGCCTGCTGCTTTTTCAGCATCTCCATGAGTTGGTCGAGGCTGACACTGGCCGCCGCCGCGGCATCGGTCGCTTTCTTCGCCTCTTCTTTTGCCGACTTGGCATCGTCGGCGGCGGATTCGGCTTTGGCTTTGGCGTCAGACGCGGCTTTCGTGGCTTCTTCGGCCGCGGTGGCCGGCGTACCAGTTAAAAAGGCTATCAGCGCAATAATGATGACTGCAAAGCGGATCATTGCCCGATCATGCTCTGTTTTTTTTCGTTTCATTCTTTCCAGGTCAGGTGTTCGAGAACGGCGGGACTCGATCAATCCCCGGCGCGCCACAGGCGGCATTTTGCCCGCACCGGAGTCCGCATAACTTTACGGCAGTCGTCAGGAAATGCAATGCAAAAAGGGCGGGTGTTTCCACCCGCCCTTTGATATGAGCTGCTTGAATTTTCTGGCGCTGCCTATCTGCGATCTTTGAATATCGCGAATTCGGGGATGCCCCAACGCAGGCCGATAAAATACTTCGTCGTCAGATCGGTCCAGTCCACGCCGCCCTGAATCTGCAGGTTGCCGACGAGGCGATAAAGGAGGCGTCCTTCAATCGTTAATTCGCCGTCCAGATTCTCAAACTTCTCGAAGCCGGCACTGCCGATGAACTCCAGCCGCGTGTGATTGATTGCCCTGAAACCAAGGTCCAACGCATAGCCATTCGAGTCCACTCCGGGGCTGTCGATCTTCAGATATTGCCCATCGAGAAACACTGAGAATCGGTCAGAAAAGCTCCTGTAGTCACGGTCTACACGGCCGGCCGATAATGCCGTATTGATGCCGATGCCGGCGCCCAATGTATCGATATCATCGAGTGGCCTGACCTTGGCGGGGTAGATGAATTGTCGACGAGATCGTCCAGGCTAGTATGGTCAAAGGTGCCGAATACATAGATGTTCTCCTGTATCGCCACCGACACTTCGAACCGCGCGCCATTGCCGTCGACGTCTGGTTGGCCGGCCGGCGAAAACTTGGAGCCCTGAAAGGAGCCTTCGAAGTAGGTATATGGGGTGGACGCCAACTGAGCCTGTGCGGCCGCGGTCAGGAAAAGAAAGCCTGTCAACGCGACTAGACAGATGACCCGATGTTTCATCTTGGACTCCTTGAATTTAGTGTCCCCAGAGGTTGCGCACAATGGGAATCAACGCGAAACATGGCACGCAAAGCCTCCGAAAGCAATGAGACAGACCCCAATTTGGCCGATCCTAATGCAAAATGTGACGCAGGCCGCATTGACGCCTATTTTCTCAGGACGGGTCCGGTAGTTTCCTGATCCGCAGGCCCAGCCACAGCATCCATAACGGCAAGAGCTGTATATAGGCGAAGCCGATCGGCGGGAAAATCAGGCTCGCCACACCGGGCAACACATTAATATATCCGTATATCCGAAATCCCCGCGAGAATGAGGCCGTTCGTGCCGAGCACCATGCGACCTGGCCGGCGAACCAGCCGAGCCCGACGATCGCGAGGACATTGACCATGCCGCGAAAGATCGTGACCATGAGCAAAATATCCGTGTTGTAGTCCGGATTCATGCCTCTGAGCAGGCCGCCGTAGACCGTACCCGGGATGTCCGAAATGCCGGTCATGAGAAAACCGAGACCCGACAGCATGGATGCGATAAAAACAAGTTTGGCGCCGATCGGGGTCGTGGCGCGAAAAAACTCGCTGAGGTACAGGCCGAGGATCATCATCGAGAAGCCGACGAAAATGTGCGCGGTGCCGCTGGATGTGAATGAAAACGACCAGATCGCATTCTCGATCTTGGCCATGTCGGCATAGTCTTTGCCCTTGTCTTCGAACCCGAGCGTGTAGGGCTCCAGGTACAACGCGTTCAGATTATGGATCAACAATCCGGCGACGATAATAAATGCGGCGATACTGGCTGCCTGCCTGAGCTGCTTCATGTTCGATTCCCTCGCGTGAGTAACGTCAACAGAGTTTGGCAGCTACCGGCGATGAAACTGTCACGGTATGCTGTCCGTTCAGAAAGCGCTGGCCGATTTTGGCAGACGCGCACAAACACGACAATGGCTGCCCAAGGTAAAACCGGAATTTAAACAGTGGATCCACTGACTCACGCTGCCCTCGGGGCCACGATCGGGCGCTCCTGTTTTTACCGTCACCTGGGCCCCCGGGCAGTCGTGTGTGGCGCCGTCATGGCGGTCATCCCGGACCTGGATCTTTTGTACGGTGCGCTCCAGGGGCCATTCGACCGGCTCGTTTCGCATCGGGGCATCACTCATTCACTGTTTTTCGGGCCGGTCGTCGGCACGTTGGCCGGATGGGGCTATTGGCGCTGGCTCAAAAAACGCGGGGGTGGGATAGAGCAGAAATCGGCCGGACCACCGCTGTGGATCGCATTGTTCGTGCTCGCCATGCTTTCCCATCCGTTGCTGGACCTGTGCACGACCTACGGAATCCAGTTGTTGATGCCTTTTTCACGCGAACGTTTCGCGCTCGACGCCATAGCCATCGTTGATCCGGCCTATTCGCTGATGCTCGTCGCGGGACTGATTGGCAGTTCGCTGACGCGTGAGTGGCGCTATTCCGCGTGGTGCAGCGGCACCGCATTAATGCTGACGACGGCCTACCTGTTTTTCGGATTGCGGCTGAACGGATTCGCCGAGTCAGAAGCCAGGTACCAACTCGAGATGGCGGGTATCGAGGTCACCGAGGTGCACGCCTATCCGACGATGCTGCAGCTTCCGCACCGGCGCCTGGTCGCGTTTTCACCGTCGGAAATCCGCGTCGGTTTTATTTCGATGTGGCATCCGTGCCCGGTGCAGTGGGGAAGCGCGCCGATATTGGAAAACGCGTATACGCGAACACTCCGCGCGACGCGTGAAGGCCAGATCTACGAGTGGTTTTCCGGCGGCCTGCTGGCCACCCGGATCGTGACCGTGGACGACCGGGTGCAGGTCGATCTGGTCGATCTTCGTTATGGATATGAACCTGATACACTCGCCGGAATGTGGGGCATCAGGGGGGTTTTCGACACCGACGGGAACCTGGTCAAACCGCCCGAGCGATATATGGACCGACCCGAGGTCTCGTGGGAAAATATTTCTGGCCTCTGGGCCGACGCATTTCCCAAAGCCTGTCACCGGTTGGCCGATGCCGATTTCTGAATCTGCCGCGGACACGTCACGTGTCCCGGACCCGCGTTTTATGCGCTGGTTATGGATTGTCCCGCTGTTACTGACGGCTGCCGTCTATGCCCCGGCGTATTGGGCCGAACTGGTCTGGGATGATCTGTTAATAGTCGATCAGCAACTCCCCCAGTTCGTTTCGCTGGCCGATGCCATGAAGCCGTCACTCGAAGTCGCGGCGAGCATGGGGCATTACTACCGGCCGGTCGTTTTTCTGAGTCTAATGCTGGACCGGGCGATATTCGGTGCGAATTCCGCGTTCGGATTTCATTTATCCAATGTCCTTTATCATGTTGCCACGACTTTTTTTGTATGGCTGCTGGCGCGCCGGTTGCTGAGGCATCTGCCCTACGGTGCCGTCGGAGCGCTTGTCGCGGCGACGGTGTTCGGGGTCCACCCGATTCATGCCGAGTCGGTCAGCTGGATTTCCGGCCGCACGGATGTCATTGCTTCGATGCTGCTGATCCCGAGCATCTTGCTGGCCCTGCATTGGCGGGACAAACAGGCCTGGTGGGCGCTGGGCCTTGGAGCGATGCTATTTCTGCTCGCGTTACTGGCGAAGGAGGTCGTGATTGCCGCCCTGGTCATCATTCCCGCCGCGCTGATTCTTGTTGCGCGCGAAACCGAAGATTCAGACGGGGCGCAAGTCCAATCGACCGGTAATCCGTGGGTATGGCTCGGTCTTGCCATGGCCTATATCGCCGCTTTGTGCATTTACTTCGCACTGCGCATCGAGGCACAGAGCGTCGAGATCAGTGTGCTGCCCATGAACTGGACGGCGCAGTTCGAATTGCTGGTCCGATCCACGGCTTTCTATTTTTATAAGGCGCTGATTCCGTGGCCACAGTACAGCACCGTCATTGCGACGATGTTGCCCGGGCTGATCGTCGCCGTCGTCTTGCTGTCGGCGGGTGCTGCGCTGGGGATCGCCGGTGTCGTGCGTCGTCGTCGCAGCGGCGAGGGCCTGTTGTTGTTCGCCGTGCTGTGGTTCGGCGCGGCAATCGCGCCTTCGCTATTGATCGCAATCAATGGATATACGACGACGCCGGTCGCCGAACGTTATCTGTACCTGCCGACGGTGGCCGTTGCAGTGCTGCTGGGAGCGGTCGTTTGCCGGGCGTTGTTGTGGCCAAAACTGAAGCCCGCTGTATGGGTTATTGCGGTGCTCACGACGGCTTATGCAGCATCAACGGTCGAAAGAAGCATTGTCTGGCAGACGTCGCTGAACCTGTGGACCGATGCAACGGAAAAAAGCCCCGACCTCGCGTTTCCATGGCACCAACTGGGGGCGATCTACGCGCGGCAGGGGGACATGGACAAGGCGCTCGAACTGTATCTTCACTCGCTCGAGGGCCGCGATGATTCGGTCACCCATGCCTGGAGTCACTCCAATATCGGCACCATTTATCTTCAGACGGGGCGCTTGCAGGATGCGGAAACACATTTCCTGGCTTCGCTGAGCGGTTGGCCCAAGCGGCAGGAAGCGCACTGGAATCTCGGTAACCTGTACGGACAGATGATGATTACGGTGCCGGAGGGTGGCGGGGCGGCGGCGGAACGCGTCAAATATTTCAATAAGGCGGTCGGGTATTACCGGTCGGCGCTCGAATACGGGCGGCCAGTTCAGAGCCTGAGGTGGGAACTGATCATGCTGTTTGCGAATAGCGGCGCATTTTTGCAGGCGCAAGGCGATTCGGCTGGCGCGGCCCGTCAATATCGGATTGCGCTGACCCAAATCGATGAAATGATTGCGCTATATCCTGCGGCCGCCGATCGCCAGGAAGTCAGGGCGACAAGAGATCAGCTCGAGATACGGCTCAGCAATTAGAGCCGTTAGCGCAGCCCGCAAATGGGTTGAAAATCAGGCTGATTAATTTTGGTTAACTTACGCAATGCAATAGGGTATTTTTAGGCGCACGGTTCCGGAGATCAGGGCGCTCACGCCAGGGCCGGTTTTTTGCAGGGGGCACAAGAGATGATTAAGGGGCTCTTTAAACTAATCGGCGTCGCTGTCGTAATCGCTATTGTGGGCCGGGTTTGTCCCCTCAACGATGGGTTATTACGGACTGTATTGGGAGCGATGGTCGACATCCTTGCTCGGCAATCCGCTCGATCCCGAATTCCAGTGGTATAAGCCGCTCGAAAAGGTGCCCGGCGACTTTTCCCAGCCGGTCCCAAAGGCGTCGGCTGAAGAAAATCCGTTCCCGGAAAGTTTGTTCACCGTGGCGGCCGACTATGCCGGCAACCACGCCAGTGAATCCCTGATCATTGTCTACCGCGGGAAACGGGTTTTCGAAAAGTACTGGAATTACCAGGCCGCCGACAGTTTGTTTCCCGCGCATTCGATGACCAAGGTCTTTCCGGCGATTCTTATCGGGCACGCGATCGCGGATGGATTTATCGAGTCGCCGGATATTTCCGCGTCGGTGTTTCTGCCCGAATGGGATGACGTGAAGCGCCGGGGCATCACGATTCGGCATTTGCTGAACATGTCCAGCGGCGTGCAGGAGAGTTACGATTTCAGGCCGACATCGATGCGGATGCAGCGCGTGATGGGGCTGGACATCACGACAGCGAATCTGGCCGTTCCAATTCGGCACGAGCCGGGCGAGGTTTTCTCTCACCTCAATCCGAATCCACAGTTACTCGGAATCATCATCGAGCGCGCGACCGGGCAACGTTTCGGAGAGTACCTTTCGGACAAGCTCTGGCGTCCGATCGGCGCGCACGACGCCTATCTTTTTATGGATAGCCCGGGCGGCATGGCACATACGGACTGTTGTAGTTGGACAGCCATCGTGGACTGGATTCGTATCGGTGAATTGCTGCGCAACAGAGGCGTCTACAACGGCCGGCAAATTATTCCGGCGGGATGGGTCGACGAGATGCTGACACCCTCGTCTGCGAATCCGAATTACGGCATGCAGGTCTGGCTGGGCAACGAATACGAGGAATATCGGCGCTACGATCCGGACACCTCGACATTCGCCAATTATCATGCCGAGCCCTTCGCCGCGGACGATGTGTTTTTCCTCGACGGGCTGGGCAAAAAACGTCTCTACGTCGTGCCGTCCCGCGAGTTGATCATACTCCGGACCGGGCCAAACGATTCGGAATGGGATGATTCGCGGTTGCCGAATATGTTTATCAATGCGCTCGACGAGATAAAGGTTCGCCAGGCGGAGGCGGCCGCGAATGTCGTCGTAAAACCGGCAATAGAGATCATCGCGGACCCGGAGACCATTGAGGTCAGGGGCGATGAGGAGGAGGGCTCGGAAACCAGCGGCACCACGGGTACGGCGGGTAGTATCGCGGTTCCCGAGGTCAAGGTAGACTCGCAGGCCATGGAGGTCCCGGCCGAGGCGGAAACGCCGGAAGTTGAGGACGTTGTTGAGGACGTTAATGAATAGATTCTTTATTGTTGGCTTGATGTTGTTGACGCTGGCGGCTTGCGGCGGCAAACCGGCCGAGCCGGGTGTCGATGTTGATGGCGAGCGCCTGGCCGTGGTCGATGTGCACCTGCATACGGGGCTCTGGAAGTGGATGCCGCCGGTGTTTCAGGACCGTTTGTCGGCCCGGTCTCCGCGTGGTTTCAAGTGGATCACCGGAATCCTGGGCGACCGCTGGCTCAGCGGTCAGGGGATTCTCGGCCAGCTCGACAGCGCGGGTATAAGCGCCGCCGGCGTGTTCTCGGTCTATAGTCCCCATACGACCGGGCTCGCGCCGAATGCGTTTGTCGCCGAGCAGGTCGCAGTGGACCCCGAGAGATTGTTCGGCTTCGCCAGCATCCGTGTCGATCAATGGAACGTCGACAGCGTGGAGCAGCTCGCGCAGTTTGAAGATGCACTGACGAATCTCGACAACATGATCGGCATCAAGCTGGCACACGCGCATCAGCAGTTCCGCTTTGACGATTCAAGGTATTACGGCATCTACGAAATCGCGGGCCGTCTCGGCAAGCCGATGTATCTGCACACGGCCACGAGTCCCAATCCGGGCGTGCGCCTCGAACCGCCGTATACGGACCCGTATTACCTCGAGGATGCGATCCGCCGTTACCCGAAAACAATTTTTATTCTCGGGCACTCGGGTTGGGATACGTTCAACCGCGAGCTGACCTATGTCAATGCCTGCATCGATCTCGCGCAACGCTATGACAACGTCTATCTCGAGCCGGGTGCGATGGGCGCGGAGCGCGCGGCCGAAAAGCTGCCTGAGTTCGTGCGGCGAATCAAGGACGGCAACGTGACGCACAAAATGATCTACGGTTCAGACGGCCCGCAGTATCCGGGCTACATCGGCCGCCACCTCGAAGCCTATGTGGCGGCGATGAAAGATGCGGATTACACCGTCGACGAGATGCGCAACGTGCTTGCGGATAATTTCAGCCGGGTGTTCGGATTGCCGAAGTTTCAGCCATGAAAAACTTTACTAAAAGCGCCGGTGCAGTGGGCTGGATTCTTGCCGTGACATTGCTGATCGCCGGATGCAGTGCGCCGGAGGTGCAGACCACGCGGGTCACGGTCAGCGGAAACATCCAGGTCGCCGACGGAGTCGGCAGCGACGGCGTGGTGCATGTCGCGCTGTACCATGCGTGGGCACTGGACGGCGTGCTGCGCCACCCGGTGGAATTTATCGAATCGTTCGAGAGCGGGGTCGGCTCTTTCTCAGTTGACGTCGACTACCCGGTCGACAAGGGCGAAGGCCTGCTGGTCTATGCCTGGATCGACCTCGATGGCGATGGTGTGTTGTGTACGCCGACAGGCAGGAGCGATCTCGCCGGGTTGACCGAAGCCGAGGGGTTTCCGGCTGCAGAGGTCACAGTCAACGTCTGGCTCGTCGCGCCGTGCGCGGGGCCGGACTGGTTCTATCCGCCCGCTTCGGGCTAATGGCTGCGCCACCGCTGATTATTCACGGCCCAAATCAATGGGTATAGAATACGCCTGAATGCGGAACTGGCGATTGTTTCCCAACGACAATTCAGAAGCGCATCAGCTTCGATTTGATGCATGCGTGCTGAAGTGGCTGAATCGCGGGAAGCCAAGGAGAGTAATGATGAATTTTTCAGTTTATACATTAATCGGTAGCGCACTATTGCTTGTCATCACCACGGCGAATGCCGATGATTCGTTCCGGTGCGGGACACACATTATTGATGTCGGCGATCAGCGTGAAGAGGTGCTGGAGCATTGCGGTCAACCGACGACCGAAGAGGGCTGGACCTGGACTTATGACCGGGGCCCCGAGCAGATGCGCGTGCTTGTACATTTCGAGGCGGACGGCACCGTTGGCCGCATCGAAGAGGGTGACGCGATGTAGCCCCTCGTTAAAGGCTGAATTGGGTTCGTTTTTTTGATGTAGGGAGAATTCGAATGGATCGTCGCAGCGCGCTGGCCACTATCGGCCTATCTTCTCTTGCGGG
>PVMK01188029.1_pt1 | contig 43360 bp, 42 predicted proteins | sample 1853481 | NCBI WGS metagenome assembly PVMK01 (sample SAMN08533507, study PRJNA380276) | Marine sediment metagenome, whole genome shotgun sequencing project.
AAAACTATGTTCCTCTGTCATTTCGAGGAGGCAAGACGAGAAATCTTACGGCATTGCATACGTTACAGATTTCACCCTTTGGTCGATATGACAAAGCAGGGGCTTTTCAATATAAAAACGGCTTGGGGTCAGGCCTTGAAAATGTCCATGTCTGATCTCTTTTTTTCACTTTCAAGCCCTGACTCCTTTGCCTTTTATTTTTTAGGCAGATATCTCAATATGAAGTGTGACAAGACGGAAGAGCACTACTTTAAAAGATCCTCAAGTCCAAGCCAAAAAGCTCGGTCGCTTCAGCGACCTTCTGTTGCTGACACTACGAGAAGTAAAAGCTGTAAAGCGTACAGGATCGATTCCGGACCCCGAAGTATCGGGATCTCCGCTTTGCTACGACAAGTACGTAATGACGAACTGCAACTGCATTCGCATTATTCTCTTTCCAGTCCCAGCCTGTCCCACATCCAGGAAAGGTCAAAAAACGGTTCGCCGTCTCTTTTATTCTGTTCTTCTCTATTTTCAATTGACTTCAGAAGCTCAACAACTTTAGTTCTTCCTTCTTCTGTCTTTACAGCCTGCTCAGGTGTTCTGCCGTCAAGGGCGGGAATCTTGTCCGTGATCCATTTTTCATAATGATTTTTCATAAATTCATCATAGACATGCTGCTGGATCTCAATCGGAATTTCATTATCATCTTTCTTGGCAGGCTCATTTCTCAAAGACTTTACAGCCTCCATAGGGTCCTGATATGTGTCTACTTTGTGAATAAGCGCATCAGGTATATTCTTGAGGATAAGCTTCTTGCCTTTTTCGAGACGCTTCTTTGAGTTGCATGAAAGAATCAATTTACTGCCTTTAACATCAACATTGCCGAGTATTGTCGCGCTGCCTTCCTTGCTGCGTTTGTCAAGCCATACGAAACCTTCTTCATCCGGCTCAAATGCTTTTATCTTTTTCAAGCTGTTCATGGCAACAGTTTTATCTTTAATTTCAAATACGGCTTTTGATAACAGGAACGGCTCGCCTGTTGTTGTGGCAAGGTTCAAGGGAATCGGGTTCTGAATAATGTCATACCAGTAAAAATTGAAAAGCCAACTGTTTTCCTTCAGAAAGTCATCCAACGCAGCCTCAGGATAGTCAAGCCGGTAATCTGCATACTCTGCGAGGAGGTCTTCACGTATTTCCTCTTTCCGCTTAATGTGGTAGGGATACACGGAGCCACTCATGATATACGCTCCGTCAACATGCAGAAGTCTTGTCGCAAAGATGTCCCACTTATTCAGGCTTTCTGTTGCAGCTTTTTCTTTTACGTCGTATTCATTGCCAAGCAGAAGGTCTTTCAGAAGCAATCCCTTTCCCGGAAACACTTCCTGCACCTCATAAAGGCTTATGATTGAGTGCTTCATCATAGTCAATACCCTGTGCTCGTCAGAAGTTAATTTCCTGTTTCTTTCCATATAGAGGTCTATCAGGGTCTTTTCATTTTCTTCATCGATCAGATAATCATGGACAATCCATTCCCAGAAATTTATGTCTGCAAGAGGAAGAGTGTTTTCATCCAGCTGCTCATCAGGGTTGAAATCTTCCCAGAATTCAGGGTAGGCATCATCCAGGCTGTCTTCATAATTTTTGTTGAAGAATTTCAGCAGGTCCTGAACAAGCATTTCCCTGATGGAATCTTCTTTGCCCTTTTGGACGTAAGTAGAACTAAGGCAGCACTTCTTGTACTTCTTCCCGCTCCCGCAGGGGCAGGGGTCATTTCTTCCTGTTGTCATAAATTACTCTTCACTCCGTATTCCGCATTCTGAAATCCATATTATAGTTTATCTTCACTAATACTGTAGTTAAACTATTATTTGGTGGCTGTCCATAAAGTGCCTTTTTTATGAATAAATGAACTTGAATACCCCGTTTTGTAAATGGAGATGAAAAGTTTTCCCTTCAAGTCTCCCACTTTGGAAAAGGGGGATTTTACGAATATTTTCTTTAAAAAATCTCCCCTGCCCCCTCTTTGCCAAAGAGGGGAATAAAGATTGAATTATCATTAATGACGGCTCAGTGTATGATAGCTTAAATTGACAATTGACCTTTCATATCTGATACTCATACTGCATATTTGCCAGGGAATCTTTACGTAAAAGATACTTTGTCTTATCTTCAGCAATCATGCGAAAGGCGTGTTTGATTATCTCTTTATAAAACTCACAGAACTCTGCCTTCTGATACATATTGCCCCGGCTATGCATCTCTGCCGGACAGGGAGAGCCGCAAAGATTCCTGAAGTCGCAGGTGTCACATTCGTCTATCTTCTCTACAGTGCGGGCACGAATTTCCTTAAAGGGTTTTGAGTTCATTGCCTTAGCAATCGATGTCTTGAATATATTACCGCCTGAGAACTCCTTCATGCTGATGAACTCTCCACAGGGCACCATCTCCCCATCTGACGTTACTGTAAGAAAGGTCCTGCCTCCTCCACAGGGAGATATGTCGCACATCATTCTTCGGGCAGTAGGAGCGATTATGGCCAGTATTGTATTTGCAAAATTACCGACCACGATCTGACGTCGTGACTTCTTTGACAGCTCTACCGCAGTTTCAACGGCTTCAATCAGGTTACTCGCAAAGACATGATCATCAGCCTTGAGTTTCAGGGCAGGCTTCTGGGTCACTCTTACCGCGTTAAGAAGTACACAGGGGACTTTTTTCTCGTCGAGAAACTTTACCAGGTCAGACAGGTTATGCACATTATATTTGGTAACTGTACAAATCACATTCAGACCTTCGTATCCCTTGAACCAGTCCAGTGCCTGCACAGCTTTGTCGAAATTTCCTTTACCTCTTGTAGTAGTCCGGGAGCGGTTATTGACAGCTTCATTATCAGCATCCAGGGATATGCCGATTCCGACCTTGTATTTTTTTATAAATGCTACATCTTCTTTTTCAAGGAGCAAAGCATTTGTCTGTATGCCGAATAGCAGTTTTTTGTGGTACTTCTTTATTGCATCAAATAAAATATCTTTTACTAGTAACGGCTCAGCAGCATGGAAAACAATGACAGGTTTTTTCTTAACGTCCTTGAAATGGGCGACCACTTTTTTCAGGGTTGTATCCAGGTCCTCTGCGCTCATCTGGGTGCCCTCTTTTCTGATCTTTGACGGTATATAACAGTAGGGGCAGTTGGCGTTGCAACGATCGGTGGGATCTATGTATACACAGTTAAGGTCTGCATTAAACCTGAAGTCATGCATCTCCTTATCAAGGTGCTTACGCTCTTTTTTATAAAGCTCTATCAGATCATCAGGCAGGGTGAAGTTTCCGTTGTTACGTGGAAGTAGACCCCAGAATACGTTCTCCGGATCAAGGGCCAGTTTCCATTCAGAGTCAATATCGGAAAATGAGATACCGCGGTCGTTCGAGTTGTTTTTTGACATTAAAATATGCTCCTTTTTTATTTATTGAAATTATTCAAACGGTCAAGACCGCTCAAGCCGTTATAATCCGACCGGCTTGAACGATTTTTACAGCTTGAAAAAATATTACAAAGGCATCTTCTTCTTTGGCACGTCACCATACATCACAAAGTGGGTGAGGCCGTTGGCTGTCTGTACACATTTCATATGAAAAGAAATCGCATTGACTTTTGCTTTAGAAGCATTTTTCTTCACGGTCTTTGTTTTTCCTCTGCTCATGCATTACACCTCCTTTCCCTTGAAAATCAAGATTATTAATCAGTGGCTGATTTGATTCTTTCCAGAATTACCTCTGCCAGTTTTTTATGAGCACCCAATGGTTCGGTATATACAAATTCAATATCAGGGAATTCCTTCCTCGCCATTTCAATTGTTTCCGGGATATTCTTCGTAACATGATATCCGCTGCTCAGCAGAAAGGGGTGCACAATAATTTTCCCGGCACCTCCGGATGCAGCTTCCTCTATTGCCTTTTTGAGATCAGGCTCCATAAACTGAAGGTAGGCTACTCGGATGCAATCCCTGCTGCAGTCCATGTGCATTATTTCATGCAGTTGCTCTGCTACAATGGCCGTATTGTCTGCCCCATCTTCCGAACTGCCATGTCCTACAATTATTATTATCTCTTGCATAGATCTGATAGCTCCTTAATTAATTGTTGATTGTCCCTGCCGGATTTAACAGCCACTCTTATGTATGAATCATCCAGCCCCTGAAAGTTTGAACAGTCCCTTACAAGGATGCCCTTTTGTCTTAATTCCCGGCTTATAGCTTTGGCCTGATTTATTTTCAGTAAATAAAAATTGGCTTCTGATGCAATAAACTCTATTCCAAGTTCTTTAAAAGCGTTCTCAAGGAACTCTTTTTCCTGCCCCATAAGCTCCATGGTTTCTTTTGCATATTCACTATCACCGAGGGCTGTCAAAGCTGCTTTCTGGGCCAGGCTGTTTACTGTCCAGGGTTCTTTGAATTTCAGTATTTGATCAGTCAAGTGTTCAGGGATAACACCATATCCAATACGAAGTCCGGTCAATGCATAAAACTTTGTCATGGACCTCAGAACTATGAGATAAGGATTGCCGGCTACTTCTTCAATTACCGAGTATTCAGGAATAAAATCAATAAAGGCTTCATCAATTACCAGAACACACTTGATCTTCCTGGCTGCATCAGCAATTTCTAAAACTTCATCCTTACTTAGAACACTGCCGGTAGGATTGTTGGGATTGCATAAAAAAAGTCATCTCACAGCCTTGCATAGCTTCAATAAATTCATCAGGTCTTATTCTGAAATTGTCTTTCTGTTGTAACTCGTAATTCGTAATTTGTAACCTGCCTGCCGGTAGGCAAGGTTCGTAATTCAATAAACATGCTCTTTCATATTCAGAAAAAGTAGGGGCAGTGATTAGCACTTTCTCAGGTTTTAATGCCCGGGGCAATAGATAAATCAATTCTGTGCTTCCGTTACCGCAGATAATTGAATCGCTTTCAATGCCATGATGTTTTGCCAGAAATTGCCTGAGTAATTGCGTATCTGGATCAGGATAATGTACAAGGCTGTCCAACTCATCTCTTATGACATTCTTTACATTGTCTGCTATGCCAAGAGGATTGATGGATGCACTGAAGTCAATAATTGCATTTTCAGGAATGCCCAGTTCCAGTGCTGCTTCGTAAATATTACCACCATGGATTGAGACAGAGGATTGTCTGCTTTGTTTCATAAAGCTCTCCGCAACAGTAAGACTATAATTGCACAGCAAAGACCCAACCATGAAACTATCTTAATAATAGAGACACTCCCCTGGGATGCCACTGAATAACGCATTTCTGTACTTAACTGATTTTCCCCGATATATGGTTTATCTACAGTGACACCATCATAGGTAGAAGGACCTCCCAGTCTGATACCCAGGGCGCCTGCCATTGCCGCTTCCGGTATTCCGCTATTTGGACTTGTATGGTTCCTGCCGTCACGGCGCATAATTTTATAAGCGTTCAAACTGTTCAAGCCGTTCAAACCGTTCAAACGAGTTAAAGACTTAACAATAAAAGTTGCAGCCACTATTAATACGCCGGTTATACGTGCAGGGATATAATTTGCAATGTCATCCAGCCTGGCCGAGGCCCAGCCAAAGTCCCTGTATCTTTCATTTTTATACCCAACCATGGAATCAAGTGTATTGATTGCCTTGTAGGCCATTGCAAGGGGAAGGCCGCCTAATGAATAATAAAAAAGAGGAGCTATTATCCCGTCAGAGGCATTTTCCGCTACTGTTTCGATAGTTGCTTTCCTGATGTCATCTTTCTCAAGACCGGTTGTGTCCCTGCCCACGATCATGCCAAGTTTACTTCGTGCTTTCTCCAGATTGCCTGCCTCAAGCTCGTTAATCACAGACATTGCTGACCTTACAAGTTCACCAGTTGCCAGAACAGCAAAGGTAAAGTAAAGAATAATGACAAATAATAATAAAGATAGAAGAGTAGAGTGGTTATGATCGAAATAAAGCATATTGACTATATAAAAAATAATGTATGTGATGCTTACAATTTTAACGGTTAGTAATGTTCCAGCTTTTTTTTCTTCTTTAATCAGGTCCCTGAAAAAGAGTTCTCCTCTTGCTATTGCCGATCCGATCCATCTTACAGGATGGGGAAAGTTATCAGGATCTCCAATGATTCTGTCGAGAACATATGCTAATGTGAGAATAGTTATTTCAGTCATATTCGTAGTTGTATTTGCTACTTATCTGTCTTCAGACAGGCATCCATCCCACCTGTCTTAAAATAAAACAGATGTCTACTTTGGATTTTAAAATGTCTGCCCACCTGTCTATGGCCTTTTCCTTTTCAGCAGCGTAATTGACGGTGCTTTCTCGTGGCTTCAGGCCTTTCTTCATCCTCAGGGATTTTATCAGTGCTGTCCTTTGACCATTATTGTCAAAGATCCCGTGAATATATGTACCCCAGACATTGTCTTTGGCAGAACCATCTAAAACAGGTTCTGGGTTCTGGGTTCTGGGTTCTGGGTTTGAGGAAGTCCGCATTAATTTAAATAATCCCACATCTCCTGTCGTGTTACCCATATGAATTTCATAACCTTTCAGATGATCCACTTTTGAACTATTTTGAGCCATGTTGAACAATATTGAACAATCGGCGACAGCCGAGATTTGGCAGGTTGTCTTTGTTTTATCAAGTGTAGTAACAATGTCCAGAAGACCCATGCCATTTATCTCTTTTTTATCGCTTTCAACGCCGAATGGATCAAGGATTTTATTTCCAAGTATCTGATAGCCGCCGCAGATACCGATCAGGGAGGTGTTGTTTTTCACCGCTGTCTTTACTGCATCTTCAATTCCGTTTTCACGTAAATAAAGAAGATCGCTAACGGTATTTTTTGAACCCGGGATGATTATCAGGTCTGCGCTGTTGATGTCTGCTTCTTCAAGGGAGTACTTGATCTCAACGTCATCCTCATATATAAAAGGATCAAAGTCTGTAAAGTTTGAAATGTAACGCAGGCCAAGCACTACAATCTTGATGGGTTTATGAATATCACTTCTGTATTTTGTAGCCATCCTCTCAACAGGAATCGCATCCTCTTCATCCAGTCCGAGGTCACCCATATAATGAATAGTACCTATAACCGGTTTTCCTGTCTTATCTTCAATCAGTCGCAATCCGGGGCGCAGGATTTCTATATCACCACGGAATTTGTTCACAATAAATGCCTTTATATAATCAGCATCTGTCTTATCGGGTGGAGGTTGTCCGTTGATACCGTCTTTCAACAGTTCAACAGTTCCATGAAAGGCAGCAAAGACCCCGCCTTTGTCAATATCTCCAACCAGTATTACAGGAGCATCAGCATAACGGGCAACTTTCATATTAACTACTTCTTCTTCCCTGAGATTAATCTCTGCAGGACTGCCTGCCCCCTCGATTACAATCAGATCATATTCCTTTGCAAGCCTGTCATAAGCAGTTGTTACAGTATCCCAGGCTTTTTTCTTGATGTCGTAATATTCAGTTGCCTTCATGTTTGCATATACTTTTCCATCAAGAATTACCTGGCATCCTGACTCAGACGTGGCTTTAAGAAGTACTGGATTCATATCATTTGAAGGGTCAACGCCTGCAGCCTCTGCCTGAAAGGCCTGGGCGCGTCCGATCTCTCCACCTTCTTTTGTGATAAAAGAATTGAGGGCCATGTTCTGCCCCTTGAAAGGCGCAACTTTTATCCCCAGGTCTCTAAATATCCTGCACAGCCCGGCAACTATAACGCTCTTTCCGGCGCCGGAGCCGGTTCCCTGTATCATTATTGCTTTAGACATAATTAAACCTTAGCTCAACAATTGCTTAACAGTAGTTCAAAATAGCTCAAGAGAAGCTCAACAATTGCTTAATGTTAGTTATATTTATCTCCTTTATATTTACTGCCTCTTAATGCTTTGATAAAATTGCTTAGTTTGACAGATAAATTCTTTGCTAGTTCATATAAGCTTTGATGCTTTGAATCATTTATATAATTCTGGTCATGAGCCACATATAATTGCGATCGTACTTCACCACATGAGGCTTTTGCTATATATAAGAACTGAATAAATTCTTTATTGCCTCCTCTTTCAAAACCTTCTGCAATATTTGACATTATCGAAACAGATGCACGTCTTATCTGGTCCTTTAAGCCGAAGTCTCTGGCAAATATCCCATCATTACTGAGACTATACATTTCTTTAGTTAATACCCTTGATAACTTCCAAACTTCAAGTTCTTCAAAACTTTTCCCTCCCATAATCTGTCCCCTTTCTTAAATGGCTAAACAATGGTTCAACATAGTTCAACGGTAGCTCAACCGTTGAGCAATTATTGAGCAACTGTTAAGCCATGTTGAGCCACAGTTGATCAATGTTAAGCTACTTTTTAAGCAGTGTAGTTAATCTTTTTAACTACTGGATAATCCCATAATTCGATTATGTTTAATGCTGCAAAATCCTGTTCAATGCGAAAAATATTTTCCAGCGGCATGCCGAGCATTTCACATAGAATAACTCTGGTTATTCCACCATGAGAAACTATTGCTATCTCTTCATCTTTATGGTTTTTAATAATTTCATTAAAAGCTTTCATTGCCCTTTCCTTAATTTCCAGAGTATTCTCTCCTTCCATAGGGCTGAACTTCAAAGGGTTCTCAGCCCAGGCATTAAATGCATCAGGCCATTTCTCTTTTATCTCATCAAAGGTCATACCTTCCCATACACCAAAGCTGCGCTCTTTCAGATCCTCAATAATAACCGGCTTTAAACCAAAGGGCGTGGCAATTATCTCAGCACTTTTCAGGGCACGGCTTAATCCAGAACAGTAAACAGCTTTTAATCCAGGACTTTCAAATCCCCCCTTGCCCCCCTTTTCTAAAGGGGGGATGGGGGGATTATGTTTGTTTCTTATGTTCTGAGACAGGTACTCGGCCAGCCTTTCAAGCTGCTTAATACCGTTTTCAGAAAGAGGGACATCAATATGCCCCTTATAACGCCTTGAATCCGCGTCAACTGTTTCTCCGTGTCTTATCAGGTAGATTGTTGTAGCCATAGTAATGATGTAATTAAAAATAAAAGTTTAGCAATTTCGTTAACTGCCCCGAATATGTCACCCGTTAATCCTTCAAAATGTATATTTGAAAACCATACCGTTAAAAGACAGAATGCGTATAAAACCGGGAAATTCATCATGCAGAAAGAAACAAACAGGTCAATGTCTGAAAAGACAAGAGCATAAATCATCACAATCACAAACATTAGCAGCGTAGAATATATAAGGTCTTTAAGACCCGTATATTCTATAAATGCTCTGCCCAATCCTTCCTGTCTGGCCGATTTTCCGTAGAAAATAGCAGGCACCATTGCCCAGCGGGACACAACTGGCATGAGCAAAACTATCCCGAAGTAAATGTCTTTTGCTGCGAGAAAATGAACAGCATTAAGCAGTACATAATTGAACAGCAATGTAATTACTATTGATATAACTCCTGCCGGTCCAATGGAGCTGTCTTTCATTATGGCAAGTTTCCTGTCTTTATCCCCTCTTGCGGCAATGGCATCAAAGGTATCGGCAAGGCCGTCAAGGTGAAGACCTCCATTTAATATTGTCATTACAAGCACCAGCATTGCACTCACAACTTCTGCGGGTAGAATTTTTAAAAGCAGGAATGCCAGACCGGCAAGTATTGCTCCTTCAGCAAGCCCCACTAGAGGAAAAGTGGCAGCCACACTGCCCATCTCCTCGTCAGGGATTTTACCCGTATCTTTCACGGGGATGATTGTTAGAAACTGAAATGCAAGTATTAATTTATTCATAGTCAATTACGGTTGTTTAACAATAGCTTAACAATGGTTCAACATTGCTCAACAGTAGCTCAACAGTAGCCAAAAAATGCTCAAACGCTTAACAGTAGTTCAACTATAGTTCAACAGTTGAGCAACAGTTAAGCAATGTTGAGCTACTGTGTTTTATCTATTCTTTATTCGATACTGCTGCCTCTTCAAAGGTTGCCATTTCTTTGTATATCTTTAAACCGGCCTCAATCAGAAGCATTGCCAAAGCTGAACCTGTTCCCTCACCAAGTCTGAGATCAAGATCTATTATTGGCCTGAGTCCCATTTTATCCAGCATTGCAGTATGTCCAACTTCCTGGGACTTGTGGGCAGCAAACATATAATCCCTTGTTTTGGGATTGATACAGTATGCTATTAAAGCGCCTGCTGTGGAAATAAATCCATCAACTACCACAGGGACTTTGTTTGCTGCAGCACCAAGAATAAGCCCTGCAATGCCGCCTATCTCTGCACCGCCTATCTTTGCAAGCACATCAACAGGGTCTGATGTATCGGGCTTATTTATCTCAATAGCATCCTTGATAACCTGCACCTTGTTCTTCCATGTCTCATTATTAATGCCGGTGCCTCTTCCTGTAATGTCTTCAACAGACACGCCTGTCAGCACATTAGTTATGGCGCTTGAAGGAGTGGTGTTTGCTATACCCATATCTCCTGTTCCGAAGATCTTATAACCCTTCTCTGCATAATCGTTTGCCAGTTTCATTCCCACTTCAATGCACTTGAGAGCCTCTTCCCTTGTCATTGCCGGGCCTTTTCTCATGTTCTTTGTGCCTGATACTACTTTGCTGGAAACAAAGCCTTTACTCTGAAGATCACCGAAATCATGATCTACGCCAATATCTACTACAACTACCTCAGCGCCTGCATGACGTGCAAGTACATTAATTCCTGCTCCGCCATTAACAAAATTAAGGACCATCTGGGGAGTTACCTCTTTTGGAAATGCAGATACCCCTTCATCTGCAACACCGTGGTCACCTGCAAAAGTGAAAACAACCTTTTTATCCAGTTCAGGCATTTTCTGTTCTGTAATTGTAACCAGCTGCTTTGCAAACTCCTCAAGTCTTCCAAGACTGCCCTGGGGTTTGGTAAGGCTGTCCAGCCTCTGCTGAGCCTCTTCTCCGAATTTACCATTTGTATGAGTGATTCTTTCTGATAATGAATTTAAGTCCATAATATCCTCCTATAAATATTGTTTAACAGTAGTTCAAAAAAAGCTCAACAATAGCTGAACAGTTGCTTAACGATTGCTCAACAGTTGAACTATTGTTGAACAATGTTGAGCTATTGTTGAGCCTTTCTTTGTCTATTTAATTTTCATTGGTATCCCTGCAGTTACAAGATATACCTCATCTGCGATTGCTGCGACCTTTTGATTCAGAAAACCTGTCAGGTCCCTGAACTCCCTTGCCATTGCATTCTCAGGCACAATGCCCATTCCTAGTTCATTGGAAACAATATAAAGGTTCAAGCCGTTTGAACTGTTCGAACTGTTTAAACTTTCTAATGTTTGCAATAAGCTATTAACCTGAACTGTTGTATCTTGGTGTTGCAACATAATGTTTGAAAGCCAAAGCGTGAGGCAGTCAATAACTACCGCGCTGTATTTATCTTTAATGTCTGACAGGATATTTACTATTTCAACCGGTTCCTCGTAAGTGGTCCACTCCGGGCCTCTGTCTTCCTTATGCTTTCTGATGCGGTCCTGCATTTCATCATCCAGCGCTTCTCCGGTTGCGATGTATGCTCTCGTACCCTCAAGCTTTGAGACCTCATCGAGAACAAAAGAGCTTTTTCCGCTTCTTGCTCCACCTATGACAAATGTTATTTTTACTGACATCTATAAACCTTTCTGATCACTTTCTGAGCCTGTAAGCAACAGGCACCCAACTCTGTTTTTGATGTGAGGGTAGGGTCCTGCTTTTTTTACCACCTTTACAGTGGCTGAATCAAGAATTCTGTGACCCGAGCTTTTTAAAATCTCAATTTCATCAGGGCTGCCGCTTTTATTAATCCTGAAGCTCACATACACCGTACCTTCCATACCTCTTTTTCTTGCAAGGACCGGATAGGTCTTTGCCCTTTCTATTGCATTGCCTATAAAATCGATTATTGCCGGTGACAGGCCTGATCTGGCTGAGCCATTCCTGAGCCCTTTGCTTTCAGAGAAAGAACCTGATATAGCAGCCTGCACTATTTCTTCCTGATCTTCAGATGTTTCAATGATTTTCTCCGATGTAGGTTTTTCATCAGTCTTTGCACTATCAAGACTCTCTTGAAGCAATTCATCATCCTCAATGGTCTTTGCTTCCAGAGGCTCAGGAGCTTTTTCCAGGGCAACCTCTGGTTTAACTATTTCAGGCGGTCGTTCAGTAACCACCTGATGTTTTTTCTTTTGTTTTACTACCACAACTTTTTTTGGCACGGATTCTTTCTTTTCAGAAATGAACTCGTTATTGTTCGCCTGATTGCTCTCGACAGCAAGTTTTACGAAAAAAACTTTCTCATCAGGACTATTTCCGCTGCCCTTGAATAATCCTGCGGAAAATAAAAGGGCAGCAGATAATAAACAGATGTGAAACACTATAGAGATTGTTATTGTTTTTTTAAAAGTCATCGTGCAAACGTTCCACTATATTAAATTGAAAGTTTTACTCCTCCAAAGGCTGACAATCCGGGGGTGTTAAAATCTCCCGCGGTCTCATAATCTTTATCAAATAAATTATCTATTCGTACAAAGAATTTCACGCTATCGGATACAGCATAGCTTCCGCTCAGGTTAACAAGTGAATATGAATCCAGGTCTCTCTTGGAGGATGAATCATATACATCACCAACGTAAATATAAGTTGCAGCTAAAGATAATGATTTGTGTGAGCAGTCTGCTGACAGGGTAAACTTGTCATCAGGTCTCCTTGTCAGTCTCTTGCCGGTGTCTTTATCTTCTGTATCAATATGGGTATAAGAAGATTGAACTCTAAAGTTATCTGTAATTCTTGCATTGATATCTGCTTCAATCCCTTTGACTTCTGCTTTAGATATATTCTGAGGTGAAAACTGCCATGAGCCCGGAGGAGATTCAACCCATTCTATCAGGTTTTCATAGTCCTGTTCAAAATAGGTCACAGTAAGAAAGGCCCTGTCTTTCACAAGGGTTTTCTCGATTCCTGCTTCCCATGAACTGCTGGTTTCGGGATTTAAATTTACATTTCCACTGCTGCCCCAGGCATCATTGTAAAAGAGTTCATTTAAAGTTGGAGCCCTGAATCCTGTACCATAACTGCCTTTGATTTTGAGCATTGCCTTCCTTACATTATAGATTCCACCCACTCTATATGTAGTTTTATCTCCAAAAGTCTCGTGGTCGTCATATCTTGTTCCTGCATTAATGATAAGGTCATCTTCCAGTAACTTTAGTTTGCTGTTAAAGTATATCGCCTTGTTATCTACAGACTTGTCAAACACACCTTTATTTTCACCCTTTTCATCTCTGTACTCTGCCCCAAGCGTAAAAATATACTCATCAGAGACATAGAGGTTATTCTGCCAATCGACGGTATTTATTGCCGTATCTATTTCAGCATTATTAAAAGCTGTATCAGGATCTGTAAAGTCCAGCGAATCACTGACCCTGGACAGGGAAAATATCTGTTCCCAATTATCTAACAGAAAGATCGTCCCCTTACCGGAAAGAATATAATGATTTCCTTCCTGCACATAATTAAGATCATCAGCTCCAAAGGCATCCAGCTCAGAGCGGTCATGATAATATTTGCCCGTTACTTCAAACTCAACATTATCATCCGGTCTAAATCCAAACTTGCCTGATATAGATGAATTTTCATATCCATCTTTCTCAGAACCTGATTTTGCCGATGATATTCCATCAGTAAAATATTTGGAACCGGTAATCCTGTAATCTAATTTGCCAGACCCTCCTGATATTGTTACAGAAGGGTTGAACGTGCCATGTGATCCTGCTTCAATTGAGGCTTCTGTTCTGGTTTTGCCACTGCCTTTTTTCGTTATTATATTAATAACACCGGCCATTGCTTCAGATCCGTAAATCGTACTCTGCGGGCCTTTCACTATTTCTATCCGCTCTATGTCATCACTGGTTATGCCCGCAAAATCAAAGGTTCCCAGGGTCGTACTTTTAACTTTCACCCCATCGACCATAACAAGTATCTGAGATGAGCTGCCGCCTCGAAGAATGACAGTTGCCTGTTTACCCGTTCCGCCATTCTGGATGATGTTTAACTCAGACACCCTTTTCAGCACGTCCGGAATAAACTCAACATGCATTTTTCTTATGGATTCTTCATTTATAATTTTTACACTGCTTGTTGTTTCCTCTACTGATTCTTCTATTTTTGTTGCGCTTACCACAACCTCTCTTATTTCTACAGTTTCATCAACTGCATATACTGATGACGCTGTCATAACCAAAATCAATAAAAAACATAATCTATACATTAAAGGTAATCTCCTTTTGTCTTTAGCAAGTTCATTGTGTATTCAGTTTAAAATTTTCCACTCCAACTCTTGCGTCAACTCGTATCCTGTCGCATTAAATCCTCCTCTTCCCTCGAAGGGGTCAGTTATATTCCGAATACTCAGGGTCTCCTGACTCAGGGCTACCTACTTGCCCGCCTTCCCGATCAATACGACCAGTGGCTTCAGTAAGGGCGTATCGTAATACGCCCCTACAGCGGGCTTTCGTTCCCATCACAGTTGCGGGGCAGTTCCCGTTTTCCACGGGATTCCCCTGTGGTATCCGATGGACCTATCGGTCCTGTTTATAAGAAATTAAATTTAGTACCTTATATATACTCCTCCTGAATCTTCCTTCTTCAGTTCTATATCTATGTCAAATGCTTTTTTAAGCATCTCCTTTGTCAGCATTTCTTCAGGTTCACCGCTGCCAATAATACTGCCTTCCTTAACCAGGAGTAACCTGTCAAACTGAAAAGCTATGTTTATGTCATGAAGCGCCATTACTGCTGTAATATTTCTTTTGGCCCCAAGGTCTTTGAGAAGTTTGATCAGCTCTATCTGGTATTTGATGTCCAGATTGGCCAGAGGTTCGTCCAGCAGCACAAGCCCTGCCCCCTGTAAAAGAGTCATGGCTATGTAGACTCTTCTTCTCTCCCCACCGCTTATGTTTGTAATAAATGATTCAGAATATTCTGTAAGTCCCACCATTCCTATTGCATCATCAACAGTCAGTTCGGGCTTGGTGTCATATGGATAAAGCCCCATTCCAACAAATTCCTTCACTGTGAAAGGGATGTTCATATCCAGAAATTGCGGCAGGTAGCTCAAAAGCTTTGCCCTGTCCCTGTTTGGAAAAGATCCCAGATCCTTTCCCCAGAGATGTACCTGTCCTGATAAAGGTTCTAAAATACCGCTTGCCAGTTTAAGTATTGTTGATTTGCCTGAGCCGTTTGCGCCGAGAAGGCCGATAAATTCCCCATTCTTGATCGAAAGTGATATATCCTTTATAAAGGGCGTTCCCTTTTCATAAGCAAAGTCGACATTTTCAAAGTCAAGTATAGGTCTGTCAGAAGCTGAGAACATCTTTCCTCCTTAAGAGATAAAGAAAATAGGGCGCGCCCAGTATTGCTGTGATTATTCCTGCCGGCAGTTCCATAGGTGAAACGATGGATTTCCCGATCAGGTCTGCTATGCAGAGTAATACTCCTCCGCCCAATGCTGAAACCGGTATAAGTATGCGGTTGTCAGAACCGATCGCAAATCTTCCAATGTGAGGAATAAGAAGGCCTATGAATCCGATCATGCCACCCATTGAAACAGAGGCTGCAGTCATTAATCCTACTGATATGAAAAGTATGAACCTCTCTTTTTTTGGGGAAAACCCCAGGCTGTGTGACAGGTCGTCTCCCAGAACCAGGCTGTTAAGGGCCTTTGAGCGTAACATCGATATCCCCAGACCAACAGCAATAAAAATAAATCCATAGGGAATAATTGACCAGTCAGATATTGAGAGATCACCGAATATCCAGAGCGTTGCACGCTTAAGGCCTTCATTGCTTGAAATGCTCATCACAAGCATCAGCAGTGCTGAAAAGAGAAACCCTAACCCCACACCAGCCAGTAAAAGTCTGTCAGGCCAGAAGCCTCCCCTTTTCCATCCCATTGCCCCGACAAATATACCTGTAAAGAGGGCCCCGGCAAATGCAAGGACAGGGATTGTGAAAATTCCGAAGAACGTAATCCCCGAAATTATGCCTGTAACAGCTACTAATGAAGCTCCACTGGAGATACCCAGTATATAAGGATCTGCAAGGGGATTTCTTAGAATTCCCTGAAGAACTGCACCTGAAGCTCCCAGCGCCATACCCATTAAAATAGAAATTACTACCCTGGGCAGTCTTATTGAAAAAAGTATTTGCCTGTCCATTTCGCTAAGGCCAAATGGACTGATCGGTTTTGGTCCTATAAATAATGCCGTAACGAATATGGCGAGAGAACTAAGAAATATGAGTATCAATTTTAATTTCATAATGTACAATTGCTTAACATTGTTCAAAAGTGGTTCAACGATTGCTTAACAATGGCTCAAAATTGCTCAACAGTTAAGCTACGGTTGAGCAATGTTGATCTATTTTTTTAGATATTCTGCCAACTCCTTTATTCCCGGAATTATGCGCGGTCCAAGTCTGTATAACCCGTCACTAACGAAATAGACTTTATTGTTTTTTACTGCCGATATATATGAGATTCTTTTCAGGAGGCCGGCAGAGGTTTTCTGCATATCCATTCCTGATGCCTTGCCTATAAATATAATGTCAGGTGAACGGCGCACAATCTCTTCAATTGAGTATTTGGGATACTGGATCATTGCATCCTCAGCAATATTAGTTGCGCCCAGGAGATTTATTGCATCGTCTATTGCCGTACCCGGACCTGCTACCATCAAGGGTTCCGGCCATATCATAAAAAGGACTTTCTTATTGATTGTCTTCTTTTGACTGCTGAAATTACGCATTGCAGTTTCTATTTCCATAGCTAATTTATTAAATTTCACTTCTTCCTCAAGCTCCTGTCCAAGTTGTCTGATACCGTCAGGCAGCTGGGCAATTGTCCGTGCCCTGAACACATAAGTCCTGATATTCATTGAGTGAAGTCTCTGCTCAAACTCCCTGGGGTTTCCATCGGTGGTCATGAGCACAATATCAGGTTTTAAAGTAACCACGGCTTCAATCGAGGGGTTGGTCATTCCCCCCGATTTTTGGTTTATTCAAGGCTTCCTCGGGGTAATCGCAAAAACTCGTTACTCCCAATAATTCTGTCTCCCAGACCTGCGGCAAACACTATTTCAGTCATGCTTGGAGCAAGGGTTATTATTCGTTTTGGAGATTCAGCAAAGACAGTGCCGGTAAATAACAAATAACAAATGACAAATAACAGATGACGTACAACGAGTAACGAGTGACGAGTGACCTGCCTGCCGGTAGGCATGGCGAGTGACGAGTAACGAATAAAAGGCGAGATGCCTTTGACTTGAATGCATGTTGATCGATTTTTGTGTGGTTTCAGCTTATTCATAAAATAAAAAACCCCGACCTTCGATAGAAAGCCGGGGATAAAAGCCAAAACCTTTACCCTCACAACCTTGTACCACGAAGGTTCCTCGTGAGGCATGTCCAGGCAGGTCTTCTGGCTCTCCCGATCCCTACTTGCCTTCCCTTCCCTTGTTATAGAGAAAGTGGCGTACAGTGAGTAGAGACTGAAATTCCGAAATAAGTGGAAACCGGGATTACAGCGGCGGGTCCGCTCCAGTATTTAACTGGATTCCCCATTAAGCCCTTTCGGGCGCCTGAACTAAATATGTCAGACATTATAACTGATATGACTGATGAGTAGTCAAGGGAATTGAGGATTCAAGGATTCGAGTGAAAAACAAATCCCTCACTTGAATCCTTGGCTCTTTGACCCCATGAATCCTATAATTTGTTTTATTTTTATCAAGAAATAGGGGATTAGTTTATTTTATTCAGGACGAGTAAAGAGGGAAAAGGTGAATTAAATTTAGGTAACCAGTTGTTTTATATATTGATTTGAATTAAATAAGCAAAGATAATAAAGAAATTTAAATTTTTATATTGACACTGTCCCTGAAACTTCCATATTATAATGTTTCATTAATTCTTTCTTCTTGCAATATTTACTGGTAATTACCACATAACATTACTTAAACATTACCAAAAAAGACTTATTTACAGTACGTTACGATGCAGGCAGGTATTGCTATCTGTTAATACTATGAAAAGGAGAAACATATGAGACTTGTTTTATTAGGTGCTCCGGGGGCAGGGAAAGGGACCCAGGCAAAGAAACTTATTGAAAAATATAGCATTCCTCAAATCTCAACCGGAGATATTCTCAGAAAGGCCGTAGCAGACGGCACCCAACTTGGAAAAGAAGCAAAATCATACATGGATTCAGGCGGACTCGTTCCTGATTCAGTTGTTATAGGGCTTGTAAAAGAGAGACTTGCCCAGGATGATTGCAAGGCAGGTTATATCCTTGATGGTTTTCCCAGAACAACACCTCAGGCTGAAGAGCTTGACAATGTATTGGTTGCAATGGGCTCACCGCTTGATACGGCTTTAAGTGTTGATGTCGATCCCGACATTCTTATGAAAAGGCTTACCGGCAGAAGGACCTGCAAGAGCTGTCAGCAGATGTACAATATACATTTTGGCGCACCCCAGAAGGAAGGAGTTTGTGATAAATGCGGTGGAGAACTCTTTCAGAGGGATGATGATAAAGAAGATACAATAAAAAACAGGCTTGAAGTTTATGAGAAATCCACGGCCCCCCTTATCGATTATTACGAAAAGAAAAATATCCTTAAATCAGTTGAAGGCATGGGTAGTGTTGACGATATATTCAATAAAGTTTGTTCGATACTTGAAGCATAATACAAGTAAAAATTGATTGTTCAATTAAGGAGGAAGAAATGGCATTAATTAAACCACACGGTTCAGACGAACTGAATCCACTATTTGTATATGACACGGCTGAAAATGACGCCCTGCAGAAAGAGGCTGAAGGGCTGACTTCTATTCTTGTGAGCTCAGCTACTGCAGCTAATGCAGTTATGATGGGTGCCGGTTACTTCAACCCATTAACAGGCTACATGAATAAAGCCGATGCTCTGTCTGTTGCTACAGACATGAAAACAGCATCTGGTCTGTTCTGGCCAACACCTATAATGAATCTGGTTAAAGATGCAGGTTCTATCAAAGCCGGTGACCGTATTGCACTGAAAGATCCAAACGTTGAAGGCAATCCAATTCTTGCAGTTATGGATGTAGAAGCGGTTGAAGAATTCAGTGATGAAGATATGGCGTTGATCTCTGAAAAAATTTATGCGCCAAGGGACGAAGCTCACCCTGGTGTTGATGCATTCAACGCTCAGGGTAAAGTTTGTCTTTCCGGTCCGATCAAAGTACTGAACTTCTCTTACTTCCAGGATGAATTCCCGGATACTTTCCGTACTGCAGTTGAAATTCGTAACGAAATCACTGAGCATGGCTGGAAGAAAATTGTTGCTTTCCAGACTCGTAATCCCATGCATCTGGCCCACGAAGAACTGTGCCACATGGCAATGAAGCGTTGTGAATGTGATGGTCTGGTTATTCACATGCTGTTAGGTAAGCTGAAGCCTGGCGATATCCCGGCACCTGTTCGTGATGCTGCGATCCGTAAAATGGTTGAGCTCTACTTCCCGCCAAACAGTGCAATGGTTACCGGTTACGGTTTCGATATGCTTTATGCCGGTCCACGCGAAGGTGTATTGCACGCTGTATTCCGTCAGAATATGGGTGCAACTCACTTCATCGTTGGTCGTGACCATGCAGGTGTTGGTGACCACTACGGTGCATTCGACGCGCAAACTATCTTCAAAGACCAGGTACCTGTCGGCGCTCTGGAAATTGAAATCTTCAATGCTGACCACACTGCATACTCGAAGAAACTGGACAAGGTTGTGATGATGTGTGAAGCACCTGATCATAAAAAAGAAGACTTTGTTCTGCTTTCAGGTACAAAGGTTCGTGAAATGTTAGGTAAGGGTATTGCACCACCTAAAGAATTCTCACGTCCTGAAGTGGCTGATATTCTGATTGGTTATTATCAGAGCATTGCAAAATAAATTTATGTCTTATCAAAGGCAATTCACAAAGACTTATTTTAAGTCTAAAAAATCCAAAGATATTTTGGAAAGGAGGAAGTAAAAAATGCCAAGTTTTGTAATCGCGGAAAAATGTGACGGTTGTAAGGCTCAGGACAAGACTGCATGTCAGTATATCTGTCCTAATGACCTCATGGCTCTTAACAGAGACCTCATGAAGGCGTATAACCAGGAGCCCGAACAGTGCTGGGAGTGCTACAACTGCGTAAAGATCTGCCCGACGCAGGCGATTGAAGTCAGGGGTTATGCGGACTTTGTCCCGCTAAATGCCAGTGTTATTCCCCTGAGGGGAACTGACTCAATTATGTGGACTGTAAAGTTCCGCAACGGTATTCTGAAAAGGTTTAAGTTCCCGATCAGGACAACTGCAGAAGCTTCAATTGACTGCTATGGCGGCAAGCCTGAAGCAGATATGTCAAAAATTAAAGAGAGTGGCTTTTTTAACTACGAAGCCAGGAAAGAATAAAGAGGAGGGATAAAATGGAAAAAGAAACTTGTACTTTTTCATATTGCGAGAAGCCGGAAATTGTTGAGCATGAAACAGATCTGCTCCTTATCGGTGGCGGAATGGCATGCTGTGGCGCTGCATATGAAGCAACACAGTGGGCAAAAGCAAACAACCATAAGATTACTATGATTGATAAAGCTGCAGCAGACAGAAGCGGCGCGGTCGCTATGGGTCTGTCAGCTATCAATACATATATTGGTGAGAACACATGTGAAGACTATGTCAGATACGTAAGGGCCGACCTTATGGGTATCACAAGGGACGACCTTGTATACGACCTCGGCAGACACGTTGACGATAGTGTTCAATTGTTTGAGGAATGGGGACTTCCGATCTGGAAAAAAGGCGATGACGGCTTTTCTCTGGACGGTTTCCAGGCTCAGGATGCCGGAAAAACTTCATTAAGAGACGGCGGTAAACCTGTAAGATCAGGTAAATGGCAGATCATGATCAACGGTGAGTCTTACAAGGCAATCGTTGCAGAAGCTGCTAAAAAAGCCCTTGAGGAAAACAGGGTATCAACCGGTGTTGACCAGAATCTTTTTGAAAGGGTTTTTATTGTTAGACTTTTCAAAGATTCCAACGATCCTAACAGGGTTGCAGCAGCAGTTGGTTTCAGCGTCAGAGAGAACAAGATGTACATCTTTAAAGCCAAAGCAATGATCTTGGCTGCCGGTGGAGCGGTTAACTGCTTCAGACCCAGATCTACCGCCGAAGGTCAGGGCCGTGCATGGTATCCGGTATGGAACTCAGGTTCCGGTTATGCATTAGGAATGCAGGCTGGTGCTGAGCTGACCCTTATGGAAAACAGGATGGTCCCCGCAAGGTTTAAAGACGGTTACGGACCTGTAGGCGCATGGTTCCTCTTTTTCAAGGCAAAAGCAACGAACAGCCTCGGTGAAGACTACTGCGCGAACGAAGAGTATCTTAAAGATGCAAGGGAAAAATACGGCGCTAAGTACGTTGACAAGATGGGTACAACTATCAGGAACCACATGATGCTGAATGACATGAAAGCAGGTAAAGGTCCTATCCTCATGAGGACTGACGAGGCCATGACCAAGATAAACGAGACCTTCCTCGAGCAACTCGGTGAAAAAGCAGGCAAGAAGAAAATTAAACACCTTGAAGCAGAAGCATGGGAAGACTTCCTCGACATGTGTATCGGTCAGGCCGGACTCTGGGCAGGCAAGAACGTTGAGCCTGACAAGACTCCTTCAGAGATCATGCCCACAGAGCCATATCTCCTCGGTTCACACGCAGGCTGCGCAGGATTCTGGTGCTCAGGCCCCAGCGATATTCCTGGCACGCCGGACCACTACCACTGGGGTTACAACAGGATGTCAACAGTACCGGGCCTCTTCATGGCCGGTGACATCTGCGGCGCTTCAGGTCACAAGTTCTCATCAGGTTCTCATGCAGAAGGAAGAATTGCTGCAAAAGCTGCATTAGCCTTTATCATTGATAATCCGGATTACTCACCGGCTACAAGGAAGACAGCCGATGAGATGGCAGCAGAGCTTTACATGCCGTTTGAGATCTTTGAGAAGAACAAAACCTACTCAACAGATCCGGCAGTCAATCCTTATTACATTAAACCGGACATGCTCCAGGCAAGACTGCAGAAGATCGGTGACGAGTACTTCGCCGGTATCTCAACATACTACATGACATCAAAGACCATGCTTGACGAAGGTCTGAAGCAGCTTACACTGCTTAAGGAAGACTCCAGCAAGATGGGCGCAGCCAATCTGCACGAGCTCCTGAGATGCTGGGAGAACTACCACAGGATACTCTCACTTGAAGCGCATGCCCGCCACATTCTCTACAGAGAAGAGACCAGGTACCCTGGCTATTACTACAGGGGTGACTTCAATTTCATTGATGATGATAAGTGGAAATTATTCACATGTTCCAAGTACGATTTGGAAACAGGTGAGTTCACAATGTCCACGAAAGAACACAAGAACATTTGGCCTGATTAATCAGGTAAGTAGCAATTAACTTTCTCCGGGTGCCCTCTGGGCATCCGGGGAGTTATTTAAGTTATTGGGCAATTAAGTTATTAATATTTCTAATGAATTTCCCGGAATATTTTATTGTCTTGCAATAATGATTTGTAGTAAAGTATATGCCATTTAGTCGAACTGCTGGCCTACATCCAGGCAGGTAAATGGCAGGCCTGTCTGCCGACAGGCGCTTGATAACTTAACTAACTCTCTTGAAATGGAGGCATAGTATGTCAGAGCATGAAAAAAACATTTTAGTAATAGGAGGAGGCATTAGCGGCCTGACCACTGCATGTGAAGCAGCAGAGGCCGGCTATAATGTAGTCCTGGTGGAAAAGGACCCGTTCCTTGGCGGAAGAGTGTCGAGGATGAACCAATATTTCCCCAAACTCTGTCCTCCTGCCTGTGGACTTGAGATCAACTTCAGAAGGGTCAAATTCAGCGACCGTATTACCTACTATACAATGGCTGAAATCGAAAACATCTCAGGTCAGCCTGGAAATTATGTTGCAACACTTAAAGTAAAACCTCGCTATGTAAATGACAAATGCACTTCATGTGGCGCCTGTGCAGATGCCTGTCCTGTTGAGGTCCCGAATGATTTCAATGCCGGTCTCAGTACCAGAAAGGCTGCCTATCTTCCTTATGAACAGGCATTCCCGATGCAATATGTTATAGATGAAGGGGCCTGCAAAAAAGGTGATTGTACAGCCTGTAAAGACGCATGTAAATATGATGCCGTTGAACTGGACATGAAGCCCGACACAATAGCGGTAGAGGCCAGCGCAATAGTACTGGCAACAGGCTGGAAACCATACGATGCCAGCAAGATAGATAACCTTGGATTTGGAACGAGCAAGAACATTATCACAAATGTAATGATGGAGAGAATTGCATCGGGCAACGGGCCTACAGGCGGTAAGATAACAAGACCGTCTGATGGTAAGGAAGCCAAGAGGGACGCATTAGTACAGTGCGCAGGGTCCCGTGAAGAAAACCACCTTGCATATTGTTCCGCAGTATGCTGCCTTGCTTCGTTAAAGCAGGCAACATATGTAAGGGAACAGTATAAGGACTCTGAAGTTTCCATGTTCTATATAGACATCAGGACACCGGGAACTTCCTACGAGCGGTTCTTAAACAAGATAAAAGAAGATGAGAATGTAAAGCTTATTAAAGGTAAAGTTGCCAAGGTCCATGAAGACCCTGCAACAGGAGGTGTAATAGTTGAGGCAGAAGACATCTATGGAGGGGGCAAGATCAGGGAATCCTTTGACCTCTGCGTACTTGCTACCGGCATGGAGCCAATGATCGGCGATGTAAAGCTTCCGTCTGATGTCAAAATCAATGAAAACGGTTTTGCTGTAATGGGTAAAGACCAAAAAGGAATTTATGCGGTTGGCTGCACCAAAGACCCTGTAGATGTAGCAAAATCAGTACAGAGTGCATCAGCAGCAGCGCTTAAAGCTATTCAGACTGTAGGGAGGTTATCCTGATGGAAGAGAAAATGGAAAAGAAAATCGGAGTATATATATGTAAAGGCTGCGGAATTGATGAAGCAGTTGAGGTAGACAAGTTCGAAGAAGTGGCGACCAAGGAGATGAAGGTCCCTGTATACAAGACCCATGATGCCCTCTGCAGTCCAGAGGGAATTGATCTTATCAAGGCTGATATAGAGGGCGAAGGAGTTAATACTGTTGTAGTAACTGCCTGTTCCCCAAGGGTCAAGCACAAAGAGTTTGTTTTCCCCGGTTGTATAGTTGAAAGGGCAAATATAAGGGAGTTTGTTGCCTGGACCCAGGAGCCAAAGACAGAAGACACACAGGCCCTGGCCGAGGACTATCTCAGGCTTGGAGTTTCAAGAGCGAGAAGTACTGAACTGCCGGAACCTTTTCTGCTTGACGAGACAGAGATGTCTGTTCTTGTTGTGGGCGGAGGAATTTCAGGAATGTCTTCAGCTCTTGGTGCTGCAGATGCAGGTTACAGTGTGGCCCTGGTCGAAAAGAGCGATGCACTTGGCGGATGGGCAAAGAAAATGTATAAACAGCTTCCCCAGAGCTATCCCTTTGAAACACCTGAAGAACCTACTATCAATGCAACAATTGATAAAGTAAATTCACACGATAAAATAAAAGTCTATATCTCATCAGAGATCGAGAAGATAGCCGGTGTTCCGGGGATGTATGATGTAACGGTCAAGACCAATGGCGGATCAGAGCAGTTCAAGTCAGGCTCTGTTATCATGGCCGCAGGCTGGAGACCTTATGATGCAAGCAAACTTGATCATCTTGGAGCCGGTAATCCAAATGTTATAACAAATGTTCAGATGGAAGAGATGGCCAAAAGCGGAAAGATCGTTAGACCTTCTGACGGCAAAGAAGCAAAGAGGGTGGCATTTATACAGTGCGCCGGTTCAAGGGACGCTAACCATCTGCCCTACTGTTCATCCTACTGCTGCCTGACATCTTTAAAGCAGGCCGCATATGTGAGGGAGAAAAACCCTGATGCCATGGCCTATATCCTCTATAAAGATATGAGGACACCGGGCCAGTATGAACTTTTTTACAAGAGCATGCAGAATGATCCGGGAGTGATGCTTACCAAGGGTGATGTAACAGGTGTAAGTGAGGCCCCTGGTGGCAGTCTTTATGTAAGTCTGAAGGATACATTACTAGGCGAAGAGATAAAGATAGAGGCTGATCTGGTTGTTCTTGCAACCGGAATGGTCCCGAACTCTAGAATTGAGGTAGAGGAACTGGCTGAATGGAAGACAAAATTCGATGAGAAACTTACGGCATCAGGCGGCAAGCCTGATCCCAATGCAGTGCTTGAGCCCCATAAGGTCCCGAATATTCTTAACCTTGATTATAAACAGGGTCCTGAGCTTCCTGTTCTTGAGGAAGCTTACGGGTTTACAGATTCAAATTATATCTGTTTCCAGTATGAATCACTCAGAACAGGTATTTATACTGCTGGAAGCATAAGACAGCCGATGCATATGATGGGCAGCATTGAGGACGGCATGGGTGCAAGTCTGAAGGCGATCCAGGTTGTTGAGGCGACAAAAAAAGGATATTCTGTTCATCCAAGGGCATGGGACCAGACCTATCCGGAAGTTAATATGCAGAAATGTACTTCGTGCAAGAGATGTACTGAGGAGTGTCCCTTCAGCGCTATTGAAGAGGATGAAAAGGGCACGCCATTTCATAAAATGTCACGTTGCCGCAGGTGCGGTACCTGTCTTGGGTCATGTCCTGAAAGGGTCATTAACTTCAAGGACTTCAGCATTAATATGATCTCAACACTCTTTAAGGATATGGATGTCCCTGACGAGGGACTGAGGATTGTCGCTCTTATCTGTGAAAATGACGCATATCCTGCACTGGATGCAGCGGCATTTAACAGGGCAAAGATCAATCCTGCATTCAGGTTTATCTCTGTAAGGTGTCTGGGCAACCTGAACCTTGCATGGGTTGCTGATGCGCTCTCAAAGGGTATAGACGGTATGCTTCTTGTTGGTTGCAAGTTCGGAGAGAATTATCAGTGCCACTTTGTAAAGGGCAGTGAGCTTGCTGAGGAAAGACTGAGCAAGGTCCAGGAGACTTTGGGAAGGCTTATGCTTGAGTCCGAGAGGGTACAATTGATGCAGCTCGGGATCCAGGATTACGATAAGCTGCCGGATATGTTGAATGAATTTGCTGAGCAACTCGGAGAAATGGAACCGAACCCGTTTAAAGAATTCTAATTATGTAGGGGCACGGCATGCCGTGCCCCTACTACCATTATATTGGAGGTTATAGATGGCAGAGCAAGTTATTAAACCTGATTTAGATTTTGTAAAGGGCATTATTGCCGGTGGCGGCGAATCCCTTAAGAAATGCTATCAGTGTGCCACATGTTCAGTGGTTTGTAATGTTACTCCTGATCAGAACCCCTTTCCGAGAAAGGAAATGGTATGGGCACAGTGGGGACTGAAGGAAAAATTTCAAGGCAACCCTGATGTATGGCTTTGCCATCAGTGTAATGACTGTACGGTATACTGCCCCAGGGGAGCAAAGCCAGGAGAGGTGCTGGGAGCTATCAGGAAGCAGACGATAGCGCAGTATTCATCACCGGCGCTCTTGTCAACCTGGTTAACAACAGGAAGTTTATGCCCTTCCTGTTTTTGATCCCGGCCATTTTGCTGGCAGTCGTTATCTCAGCAACAGGCACCTTTGGCATTCCTGAAGGCGATATTGTATTTACCAAGTTTATGCCAGTAATGCCGATCCAGATAGTTTTTACCCTTGCACTGATTTTTGGTGTTGGCACAGGCATTATGGGGATGATGAAATTCTGGAAAGATATGAAAACAGCAAACAATGTTACAACTGGAGATCTTAAAGGCAGCGTAATAGAGATGTTCAAGGAACTGATGTTCCATGACAAGTTTAAGGAATGTGATGTAAGCAAGGACAGGGCAACTTCTCATCTGCTGGTGTTCTACAGCTTTATCGCCCTTGGCATTGCAACGGGACTTGGTGTTCTGTACATTGATATACTGCACCTGGAATCGCCTTTCCGATTTGGATATGGAACACCGATCAAGGTATTCGGAACTGTCGGTGCTGTGGCCATCATAGCAGGAACATTCCTGATGATGAGCAACCGCTTTAAAAACGCAGACAAGGTCGGAGTGGGAAGCTATTTTGACTGGCTGCTGATCGGCCTTATCGGGACAATAGGGGTATCAGGAACTCTTGCATGGCTTGCAAGGGTAGCAGGAATTTCCGGGCTGGCATATCCGATCTACTTTATACATCTTGTAGTTGTATTATCATTATTTACCTATCTTCCGTTCTCAAAGCTGTCCCATATGTTTTACAGGGGAGCGGCATTGAGTTTCAATAAATACTCGGGAAGAGAAGCACAGGCAGAGGCACAGCCCGCAGTTGAGGTTGAGGCAGCTCCAGGTGAGGCTCCTTCTGAAGCAGAAAAGACAGAAACAGAAACAGAAACCAAGCAGGAAACAGGTAAGGAGTAAAATAAATGAATTGTAAAATCTTTAAATCTATTTTAAGGGGGTACTGTTTATGAGTAGTACAATTATATTCGCACTCATCTGTGGAGCAGCAGGCGTTGTATACGCCCTGATGACAGCAGGATGGATCACAAAGCAGGATGCTGGAAATGAACGTATGCAGGAGATTGCAAATGCGATTAAAGAAGGCGCTACGGCATTCCTTAAGCGCGAGTACAGGGCAGTTGCAATGGTAGCTGCAGTATTGTTTGTCCTTTTATTCTTCCTGGGCAAATGGATTGCCTTCGGATTTATAATCGGAGTGGCCGGATCAGCTCTCGCAGGCTATATCGGGATGATGGTTTCGGTCCGTGCAAATGTCCGTACAGCACAGGCTGCACACGGCGGTATTCAGCCTGCGCTTTCAGTTGCCTTTAAAGGCGGCTCTGTTACCGGTGTAATGGTAGTAGGTCTCGGCCTTTTAGGCCTTGCCGGTTACTATTATATAGCCAGATCATATGCTGGCGCAGAGGTGTTCCACGCACTTATCGGACTTGGCTTCGGCTGTTCGCTTATGAGCGTGTTCGCACGTATTGCCGGAGGTATCTACACAAAGGCCGCTGATGTAGGCGCTGATATCGTTGGTAAGGTTGAGGCAGGAATTCCTGAGGATGATCCAAGGAATCCGGCAGTTATAGCTGATAATGTTGGCGATAATGTTGGTGACTGCGCAGGAATGGCAGCCGACCTTTATGAAACATACACAGTTACACTTGTAGCGGCAATGCTTCTTGCAAAGACAATTTTCGGCCCTGAAAGCGCCTGGATAGAGTTCCCGCTGATGCTGGGCGGTGTTTCAATCATTGCATCAATCGTTGGTACCTACTTTGTAAAACTCGGACCCAAAGAGTACATTATGGGTGCACTTTATAAAGGCCTTGCGGTTTCAGGTGTCCTTGCGGCAATCGCATTTTATATTGTATCCGCTTCGTTTATAGGAGGCCTTTCTGAGGCAGAAGCCGGCGGATTTACTGCGGGCAGCGTATTCGGAGCTGCATTGATCGGGCTTATTTTAACAGGCTTGATCGTATGGATCACCGAATATTTTACTTCCACAAGCCACAATCCTGTCAAACACATTGCAGCAGCCAGTCAGACAGGCGCGGGTACAAACGTCATAGCAGGTCTTGCAGTGAGTATGAAATCAACAGCAATGCCTGTTATTGTTATAGTGGCAGCCATAATTGGATCCTACTCACTTGGCGGTGGTTTTGACGGCAATACGGGCGGAGGACTTTTTTCAATTGCCCTTTCAGCGGTCTCAATGCTTTCCATGACCGGAATAATTGTGGCCATTGATTCTTACGGACCGATTACCGACAATGCTGGTGGTATCGCGGAGATGGCAGAGCTTCCTGAAGAAATCCGTAACATAACCGATCCTCTTGATGCAGTTGGTAACACTACAAAGGCTGTTACAAAGGGTTATGCTATCGGTTCTGCAGCGCTTGCAGCGCTGGTTCTCTTTGCTGAGTACTCAAGGTCGTTTTCCGAAGAACTTACATTTGACCTTTCAAACCCGATGGTTCTGTCAGGTCTGTTTATCGGCGGAATTCTTACCTATTATTATGGAGCGCTTCTCATGGAGGCTGTTGGTAAGGCAGCCGGTGGTGTTGTTGAAGAAGTAAGACGTCAGTTCAGGGAGATTCCCGGAATTATGGAAGGCACTGCAAAACCTGAGTATGGCAAGTGTGTTGATATTGTTACACAGTCAGCTATCAAGCAGATGATGGTTCCTGCCCTGATACCTGTAGTTGCACCGATACTTGTTGGTGTGCTTTTAGGCAGAGAGGCCCTTGGCGGAGTACTGATCGGAGTTATAGTCACAGGTCTTTTCCAGGCCATTGCCATGACAAGTGGTGGTGGTGCATGGGACAACGCCAAGAAGTATATCGAAGACGGTATCTATGGCGGTAAGGGTTCTGACGCTCACATGGCAGCAGTTACCGGTGATACAGTTGGTGATCCTTACAAAGATACAGCAGGTCCTGCGATTAACCCGATGATCAAGGTCATCAATATCGTTGCACTGCTTATCGTTCCACTTATATAATCAGTTGTAAGGGCACGGCATGCCGTGCCCCTACATTTTCCCCTCCCTTGAGGGGGTGAGGGGAGAGAGGTTAGAATATTTAAAGGGCTGTACCTGATTGGGTACAGCCCTTTTTTTTATTTGTCATCCTCCGACTTGATCGGGGGATCCAGATTTCCCCTCTTTGGCAAAGAGGGGTTAGGGGAGATTTTTTGATGAAAATCATTATTAAACAATCCCCCTTAATCCCCCTTTTTTTATTTTTGAAATAATTAATGATTTTTGTTTTCTGTCATTCCCGCGGAGGCGGGAATCCAGCTTTTTTTTGTTTATTATATTTTTTCACAACCTTTGCCCTTCAGGCGGAGTTACTTTCTTTGGACCAGCATAAGAAAGTAACCAAAGAAACTGGCCCTGATAATTTCTTAACGGTCCATTCAGTCGATCTCCGGTAAATTTATTCTAACTCCCCTGTACCGATCCTGGTACAGAGTCAAACACGAATAAATTTTTAACCCTGCAATCTCCTTCACTCCCCTAAAATTATCAATGGGGATTTAAAACAATCTACTCTGCCATCCTCATTTTGGTAAACTCTCTTCACCTGAAAGTACTTAATTACTAGTTTCTACTAATTTGTACTAGTTTAGTAGTTTAGGCTCTAACTGTCTGAATTATAATGATATGATTAAACGTAGAGCTAATTACTAATTACTACTAATTGCTACTAAATTAGTAGTTAAGCTCTAACTCATCATAAAATAAATGAATTTATTAATTGCCTGGTAGTATATGTCCCTAGGAAGTGAAAGTTGACAAACAGTCCTATTACTAATATAATTAGTAATAGTAATTAGAATAATGGATAAAATAGCAGCCATAAAGATACCGGAAAAAGCGCCTGATATAGAATCTCTTAACAGGGATGATTGGGATGAGGTTATAAATCTGACGCTGTCTAAAGATTTTAAGGAAATTGCAAAAAAAGCAAACGTGGAATATCTCTACTGGGACAGGTTTAAGTACTTTCGCTTACCTGATGAGATAAAGCCAGATATAGCCTGGCATGCGCTTAAGTTGATAAGAGGCGGGTCAACAAAAACTATTCCTTTGGCGTGGTCTGAAGAAAAATTATTCAGCTATTGGTTGCCTGATATGGCTTTATCAGCATTACACTTCATAGATCAAAATGCATCAGGAAATATATTGGTTGATGCTCCCAATATTAATAGAAAAGAAAAAGAATATTACCTAATGACTTCAATAGTGGAAGAAGCTATTGCATCCAGCATGATAGAAGGTGCAGTTACTACCAGGAAAAAAGCAAGGGAGATGTTTAAAAAGGGACGGAAGCCAAAAGATCGATCAGAACAAATGATATACAATAACTACCTTACTATCAGTCAAATTAAAGAATTAATTAATGAGCCGCTTACACCTGAATTGCTAGTACAATTTCAAGGTGCAATGACAAAAGACACTCTGGAGAATCCAGAGTATGAGGGAAGATTCAGGACAGAAAAGGATGAGCCTATTGAGGTGGCAGATATGTCAGGGCAGGTATTGCATACGCCCCTGCCGGCGAAAGAGATACCAGAATTAATTGATCAATTATGTAAATTTGCCAATACAGAAAATGAAGAAGATTTTATTCATCCCCTTTTAAAAGGGATTATATTGCACTTCTGGCTAGCATATGTTCATCCCTTTATGGATGGCAATGGTCGTACTTCAAGGGCAATATTTTATTGGTATCTTTTGAAAAAGAAATATTGGCTATTTGAATATCTTTCAATTTCAAGAATCATCTTAAGGGCCCCTGCACAGTACTATCGTTCATTTCTGTATTCTGAAATTGATGATGGTGATATGTCATATTTTATACGTTTTCATTTGCGAGCTATTAATCTTGCCATTAAAGAGTTAAGAAGGTATTTGGAGAGAAAGCAGAAAGAAGCTATCGATATAGCAAAACGCCTTGTTAGATATCCAGATATGAATTATCGACAGAAAGCATTGATCACACATGCATTAAGTCATCCCGACGCTGAATTTACCCCACGTTCACATATGCAAGCTCATAGCGTTGTATATGAAACTGCGAGAAATGATCTTCTTGTATTAACCAATAGAGGGTTTCTTGAGAAAATTAAAATTGGCAGAGGGTTTTCTTTTCTTCCCGCTAATGAACTTGAAGATAAAATTAAAAGCGAATGAGCCTGATCTAATTCATTAAATCCCTGCAGTACTATTTTATTATTCTGTCATCCTCATTATGGTATACCCTATACACTTAGGGGAGAGGGACAGGGTGAGGGAGTATAATTAATGGTCTTTGTTTTCTGTCATTCCCGCGAAGGCGGGAATCCAGAACGAGTGTATTGCTATACGCCCGACAATCGAACTTTGGAATGACTCAAAACATACTGATTCCCCTCCATTTGCCCCCACCCCCCAAGTAATATATAATTCTCTTAAAGACCAATGACCTGGCATAAATGATGAGACGAACAACGCGACATACGAGGTTTAAGAGATTCATTAAAGATATCTCTACTCACACTCCCTTTACAAAAATGATATTTCTATTGATCACACTGTGGTTGATTTTTTCCGCTGGATTGTACCTTGCTGAGCATAATATTGAAGGAGCAGCCATAACTTCATATGGAAAAGCACTGTATTGGGGAATAGCAGCATTCTCTACAGCAGGGATTGCTGATACCCCGAAATCCAGTATAGCTCAATTATTAGGAGGCATATGGATAGTAATTGGTTCAGTGCTCTTTTTCGGAACTATTGTGGCAACTGTTACCACCTACTTTATGCGTCCAATGCAGCGCCCTCATAAAAAGATAATCGATACGATAGAGTACAACCTTGAACAGTTAAATGATCTGACAATTGACGAACTCGATCTACTAAAGGAAACAGTTGATACGCTTATCGATCATGTTGAACGTTTAAAAGAAAAACAATCAAAAGAAAAGAAATCTGATTAATATATATTTTTTATTAAAGAACAGGAAAGGAGATCAACAATGACAAACCAAAACGAATCTCCATATAAATGTCACATATTTGTCTGCACAAACGACAGGCAGGGCAAGCGCAAGTCCTGTGCTGACGATAACGGTGCCGGGATCAGACAGCTTTTAAAAGAAGAGGTTGCAAACAGGGGATGGAAGCCAAAAGTAAGAGTTTCACAATGCGGTTGTCTGGGTTTATGCGCAGACGGGCCAAATGTTATTCTCTATCCTCAGAAGATCTGGTTTTCCAGAGTTTCAGAAGGAGATGTGAGTGAGGTGGTTGAGGCAGTTGAGGGAATTGTTAATAAATAAAGGGTTCAAGGTTTCGAGGGGTCAGGGGGCTAGGGTTCAAGGGTTTAAGGGTTCAAATAAAGAAAAAGACACAATTTGTCATCCTCGGGCTTGACCCGGGGATCCAGAGTTTTTAATTGCATTATGGATTCCGCATCAAGTGCGGAATGACAGCAAAAGCGAAGTCCCTAAAAAAATCCATATTTATTTATAATAATGAGATAGAGTTATTAAGTATTACCTTCAGGAAATACTATTTACTCCAATAAATGCAATAAGGAGCAAACTAATTGAATACTGACACGCAGGAAGACGAAGAGAAAAAAGATCCTCACTGGACATGGTTTCTTTTTTCATTTAAGGGAAGAGTAACGAGAAAGCAGTTCTGGATATTTAATATTATTATTTTTGCTGCCGGACTTATGCTTGGAGTTCTTACAGGGGCACCGGAAGAGTTCGGGGAATTTACAAAACCACAGCTTATGTTCATGCTATGGATTTTCTGGCCAAGTCTTGCTGTTCAGGCAAAACGGTGGCACGATATTAACAAATCTGCCTGGTGGCTGCTGATCAATGTCATTCCCCTGGCAGGACCAATCTGGGCTTTTATTCAAAACGGTTTTTTGCCGGGTACTCCCGGAGATAACAAATTCGGACCGCCTCCTCTGGAACCGAGCAGTCAGTGAAACTGCTATTCTCTAATCTGCTTTTATTTTTCATTTTATCATTATTAATCCCATCCAGTATATCTGCCCGAAGCGGTTCAGAAATCATACCTGCATCTGACGAGCTTGTCTCAAAAGTGGTGAAGGCTTATGGAGGAGCAGAGGTTATAGAGATGACCAGGGCTATTTATGCACGGGGAAAGATAAAGGCCATTGTCAGACAGGATGAGGGGACCTACACCAGATATTTTATGAGGGGCAGGAAGTTAAGGGTGGAGATAAAGTACAGCCGTTCACGGGAGACAAGGATATTTAATGGAAGCAGGGGATGGAGAGGGACAGACAAGAAACCATTGCAGGAGGTAACAGGACACAGGCTCTTTGCAATGGTTTACCAGTATAAACAGCTTGATATTGTTTATGGCCTGCTAAAGAATAAATATACAATTAAATATACCGGAGAAAGGACTCTGGGCGAAAAAAAGTTTGCCGTCATGGAGTTAATGGATAAAGAAGGTCCTTTGATAGAGGTCTTTGTTGATCTGGACAATTACCTGATCATATATGTAGCCGGACACTTTAAGATAAAGAATAATGTTGTTGTGTTGTCGGTGGTCTTTAGTGACTTTAGAATGGTAGAAGGCATGCCCATGCCGTATAAAATATCCAATTTTTCCGGTGAGGTAAGAACAGGGGAGAACTTGATAGAAGAGTACCTGATAAATCCTGAGATGGGTCCTGATCTTTTCAAGCCTAAAGCAACTCATTTGTTATGAATAGTAAAGACTATAAGGGGTCAAGGAAACGGTGACTTTGTCACATACAGGGCGAGTGATTTCTGATATTCTGTATTTAGAGAAACAGTTAATAAGGGAAGGAGGAATATTATGAACACTAATGTTGGTAATATAGACAGAACAGTCAGAATAATCGCAGGTCTGCTCATAATAGGACTTGGTGTATATTTCCAGAGCTGGTGGGGTGCTATCGGTGCTGTGCCTCTTCTTACGGCATTTGTTCGCTGGTGCCCGGCATACAGTATTCTGGGGATATCCAGTTGTGGTAAGTCAGCATGCGGCTGCTCCCATGATGAGCATGCCCACACTACTTAGCCCGCAGCAGCCTGTAAAGAACCTGAAAGGCCTATTCCAGTATGGAGTAGACCTTTTTTTTGACTTGTTATTCTCCGGCTTTCGGCTCTGGTAGAAACATGCTGCTATTTGATTTAATAACAGCGGGTTGATTAAACTTACTGCACTAAATTACAAAGGAGTTTTATTATGAATGTTGAGCTTTTTGCGCTGTGTGATGCAGCAGCTGACTATAACGGCAAACTGAGTATACTTGGAGCATTTGATGCCATATGGGCAAGGACAGCCCCTGCAGTACATCCCCAGTGTGCAGTTGCGCTGAGAATGCGCTTTTCTAAAATAGAAGAGGGTGAACATAAAGTTAAGATTAATATTGTTGATGCAGATGGAAAGTCTGTTGTTAAGCCTTTTGAAACTGCGGCAAATATTCAGTATCAGAAAGATGTCACATCAATTGCGGCAAATATGATATTGAATCTGCATGGTATTAAATTTCCGGTCTTTGGCGATTACTCTATAGACCTGACTGTGGATGGTAAACATGAGTCATCGCTCCCCCTTTATGTAAATCAGCTCCCGGCCCCGGCCTGACAGTAATCTTATGAAAACAAGGATAACGGAAAAACAGCTTGAAAGATTCTACCGCCTTCTGTCAGTGAAGATGACAGATTTTGACTGCGGTAAGTTCTGTGCGCCCAAGAATGATGGCATACCTTTCTGCTGTGAAAATGAATTTGTAACTCCCCTGCTGTTTCATGAGGAGTACAGATGGCTCAGGCAAAAGAGCAAATTCTGGAAACGGGCTTCGATAAAAAATAAAGACATAAAAAAAATGGTCGAAGACTCAGCCTCTTATTATGTCTATGCCTTCTGTCCCGGTCCAGGTGAATGCCAGAGGACCAGGCGTTCGATAGTATGCAGAATATTCCCCTTTGAACCTCAGCTTAATAAAGAAGGCGAAGTCCTTGGTCTGGTTTATGTCAATTCCGGGACAGAAAACTGCTCATTAATCGGGCAGCCCAGGAAAGTGTATAATTCCAAATATATATCCAATTCGATCAAGTTCTGGAAGGAATTGCTTGAACTCTATCCTGCTGAAAAAGAGCTTTATATTGATGAATCAAGAAAGCGTGTACGCAGACTGAAGCGTCAGGGTAAAAAGCTTAATATATTTAGCTGAATGAATTTGTCGGGTCGTTTTATGTAGGGGCGAGGTTGCCTCGCCCTAATCATTATTCATCATTCTTATATAAAGGGCGGGGAGACCCCGCCCCTACAATTTCCCCGTCTTACCCGTTGAAAAACAATAAAATATTCAGTATAAGATTGTTTATCATTTTCCTTTGCAATCCTGACAATAAGAGTTTATAATTTGCATATAATAGTTAGTTTTTATTAATTTTCATTCTAATTTTTATGCGGGCTTATGTCTGCAAAGGAGGATAATATTATGGCAACTGTTAAACAACTCCTGGAATCAAAAGATAATCATGTATGGTCTATATCTCCTGAGACTACTGTGTTTGAAGGACTTCAGTTTATGGCAGAAAAAAATATAGGAGCTCTGTTGGTGACCAGGGATGATAAACTGATCGGTATATTTTCAGAAAGAGATTATGCACGCAAAGTAATTTTAAAAGGCAAGGCTTCCAAAGATACAACTATTGGCGAGCTGATGACCAGGGAAGTAGTTTATACTACCCCTGAAGATTCTCTTGATGAGTGTATGGCATTAATGACTGCCAAACATATCCGACATTTGCCCATCCTCAATAATGACAAATTAATAGGCTTGTTAACACTTGGTGACCTGGTTAAACAGATCATGTCGAATCAGGAGTTTAAGATTCAGGAATTGGAGAAATATATTTCAGGGAGTTTATAATTCTAAAATAGGGGTCGAAGGGTCAAGGGACAGATTTTTAATGAATTGATTTAAGACACTTTTTCTCTCTTTATCAAGATCTATAAACATCAATCCCGTTTCGTAACGGTCTGCAGAATTGACCATGCCTTTTCTCATGGAGGCGGACCATACTACTACTGCTGATAGAGAAAACACTTTGGCATTGTCAGAATGAATTTTAACGCTGTAAATATTATCTTTCTTTAGCATATAAGGCGTGACTACACATATGCCGTTGCTGCTGATATTTCTTATCATTGAACTGTCCGAGACAATAAGCTCCGCAACATAATCATTCCCTGTGTTGACTCGTTCGCTTTTGCGATTATCTTTCCCATCAGGTTCAGGAGAGAGTTCATCGAGCTTATGGCTTTTATGTTCGTACATTAATTTATCCGCTTCTGCAAGAAGGTCATCGATTGACTGAGGATTTGAAGGGTCAAAGTGTGAAATGCCCATACTGATTGATAATTGATAGGGACGGTCTGACTGGTCATTGAAGGTTTGCAGGCTGTTCATAAAATTATTTGTAATGGTTTTATCGATGTCAGTGTCGGGTTCGTTGATCAGAACGGTGAATTCATCCCCCCCGATGCGGGCTATGATGTCTGAAGATCTGAAGCTCTTTTTTAAAAGATCTGCAAGATCTGTCAGTGCCTGATCACCTTTCTTGTGTCCAAAATTATCATTGATCTGCTTCATTTCATTCAGGTCCAGAAAGAGAATTGAAAATCTGCGTTTGTATCTTTTTGAGACCTGCATCTGTTTTTCTGACAGTGTTATGAATCCACGCCGGTTTAGCAGTCCTGTCAGTTCATCAGTTAATGAGGCTTCCAGAAGTTTCTGTTCAAGTTTTCTGCGGCGCGTAATATCCCTGATTATAGCTGTAAAAAAAATATCATCTTTTCTTTCCCAGCTTGAAAGCGACAGCTCTACAGGAAACTCTTTGCCGTCTTTCCTGCGTGCTGTTACTTCATGATTTTTACCTACTACTTTGGATTTTCCTGTTGACACATATCTTGAAATCCCTTTTTTATGGGCCGCCCTGTATTTCTCAGGCATTAAGATGGTCACCTTGTTTCCGACAGCCTCTTCTGCTGTATAACCAAACATCTTTTCAGCAGTCTGGTTCCACAATACTATATTGTCCTCTTTATCGATCGACACTATGGCATCTGTAGCTGATTCTGTGATGGCGCGGAAAATATTTTCACTGTCAAGCAGGGCTTCCTGTGTTAATTTGCGTACACTTATGTCACGAATTACATCAACAGTGCCGATCCTGTCACCTGATGAGTTGAAAAGCGGTGTGGCGGTGAAAGTATAATGACAGTCAAGATGTTTTTCATAAGCTTCTGCTATCTGCTCTGTTTCAGTTGAATCTGACTGTATGCAGGGACAATATCCAGGAGCTTTATCCAGGTTGTGGATGATTTCATAACAGGGTTTGCCCAGAAGTGCTTCACTGTCAATGCCAAGCTTAAGGGTCAGGGACCTGTTTGCCATCACTATTTTATGATGGTTATCTATGACAATGATAATGTCGGGAATGGCATCAAAGGTTTGCTGCCACTCTGTAATTTCCTCAAAAAACGCTTTTCCGGAAGATTTATTATCTTGAAAGTCACTCATGATTCTTATTTATTGTACACTTTTCATATTATGGTGTGAAGCAAGTGTGATAATGAGCGGGGGAATGAAAAAGATAGGCGGTTACTGATTAGTAAGTCTTGATTATTCTATTGATAGAGAAGATAAGTTTTTTTACGTCCAGCGGCCTGTAAACAAAATCATTAATACCGAGCTTGAACCCTTCATGTTCATGTTCTTTATAGGCTTCGTCTGCAAGACAGATAATCGGGGTATAGGCGAACTGGGATATATTGCGGATCTCTTTTAAATGGTCCAGTTTTTCCTGGGAGTTATTGGAAATAATCAGCATGGGGTTTTCCTGTTTGGTCATCTCCAGCATTTCCCCATTGGTAGAGTAAACAACATCATATCCGTTTTCTTCAAGTGCAGACCGGATTGTACTGATTTCCTCTTCATCATTATCAAAGATCAGGACTTTATGATTATCATTTTTATTAGCGCTACTTTCATCATTATCCAGTTCAGTCTGCTGAAATGGGATTTTGGATAATACTTCTTCAAAGGTTGTTTCACCATTCATTATTTTTAACCATGCATCTTCGAACATGGTCTTGCTTCCCGATTCTGCTAAACATCTCCACAGGTCATCTTCTGTAAATGATTTAGAGATAAGACGCTTGAGCTTTGTGTCCATTCTTAAGATCTCATAAACACCAACCCTGCCTTTATATCCGGTGTCGTTGCACTTTTTACATCCAGTCCCTTTATAGAATTGAGGCACATGTGGAAGATCGTACTGGTCAATATTCTCTGGAGGATCGGTCTCGGTCTTGCATTCAGAGCATATCCGCCTGATCAGTCTCTGGGCTATTATCCCGGATACAGCTGAAGTAACAAGAAAAGGCTGAAGACCGATGTCTATCAGACGTGATATGGTTGCAACAGTATCATTTGTATGAAGAGTACTTAATACAAAGTGACCGGTGAGGGCTGCCCTTGTGGCGATCTCAGCTGTATCAAGGTCCCTGATCTCTCCAAGCATAACAATGTCAGGGTCCTGCCTGAGAACTGATCTTAGAGCGTTGGCAAATGTGAAACCAATGCCTTCGTTTATCGGAACCTGTGTAATTTCAGCCAGCTTATACTCTACAGGGTCTTCAAGGGTTATGATATTTTTTGTTTCTTTTCTGAGCTGCTGAAGTATTGAATAGAGCGAAGTTGTTTTACCGCTTCCTGTAGGACCGGTGACAAGCAGCATGCCCTGGGGCTGGGCAATGATTTCTGTCAGGGGCGTAAGTATGTGCTCAGAGATACCCAGTTTGCTCAGGGCGATCAGACCGGTTGTTGCGTCAAGCAGCCTGAGAACTATCTTCTCACCATAAACAGATGGCAGTGTTGATATTCTGAGGTCCACGGTTTCTTTTCGAGACGCAGGGCACTTCTGCCGTCCTGTGGAAACCTTTTGTTTGTTATATCCAGGTTGGAAATAATTTTTACCCTTGATATGACCGCCTCCTGGATCTGCTTTGGATAGGCCTGTATATTTTTCAGGGCCCCGTCTATTCTGTACCTGACCATAACATTATTCTCTCTTGGTTCTATATGAATATCACTTGCGCCTGACTTCACAGCATCAGCAATTACCATGGTTACCAGTCTGACAATAGGAGGGGCCTCACTGTTCTGATACATGGCCTGAAAATTCATTGAAGCGCTGTCGTCTTTTTCATCTTCCTTTACAAATTCAACATTATCGTAAGAAGGCATCTCCTTAATGACATCCCATGTTTCATCTGAAGAGCCATAATGCTCCTCAATGGCACCGAGAATATTGTTTTCTGAAGATATTGCAACGGATAACTTGAGGCCTGTTATAAATGAGAGATCTTCGATTGTTTCCCAGTCAAGGGGGTTGGCCATTGCCACTTTCAGGTTTTTGCCTTTCAGTTCCAGAGGGAATACGAGTTTTCCTTCAGCTGTTTCTCTTGGCACTAATGCAATCAGCTCTTCCGTAGGTGTGTAGTCATTGCAGTCGACCATCTGGAGAGAAAGCTGTTTTGTCAGAGATTCAGCGACCTGTATATCAGTTATATAGCCAAGCTCTATAAGGACTTTACCTAGCTTTTTGTTTTTGCCTTTTTGGGCTACAAGGGCATTTTCAAGCTGTTCGTCAGAAATATACCCTTTATCTATAAGTATTTCGCCCAGTTTTTTCTTTCTCATAAACTTAGATCCTCAAGGCATCTGGCGTTATCCATGTAAGGTGTATCACATATTGATTTCATCTTCCGGCCTTTAACTCATTAGAATTAAATATGTATGAATAGTCATAATTCATATATCATTTCGGTTTAAAATTATTTAATCTTTAGATAGTATGGAAATAGTTAATAATTGAGATTATTCCAGGTGTTAAACCTGCTTAATGCCATAAGGGGGATAATAAGGGTAATCTGAGCTGATTTTATATGTAACCTTTATACAGTTTTTCTTTTCTTCACCAGGTTTGTGGTTTAAATAGCATAATTATGCTGAAATAGTTTATAATTATCTCGCATTATTTCTGTCATAGGTCTCCTGTTAGTATTCCCGGTTAATCATCAAATACAGCAGTGGTTCAGTTGATTTCGAATGACAATCAAGAATTGTCATTTGAGCTTATAAATACAGGTTAGATAATGTGTTTGTTTAGTAAGAAGCAAAAAAATATATGATTGAAGGTGAAATAACTTATGAAACGTGAAAATATTAGAAACATAGCCATTATTGCCCATGTTGATCATGGCAAGACGACCCTTGTTGACGGCATGCTCCAGCAGGCGGGCATATTCCGCGCAAATGAGAAGGTGCAGGAGAGGGTAATGGACAGCAACGACCTTGAACGTGAAAAGGGCATAACTATTATGGCGAAGAACACCGCTATTGATTACAACGGGATCAAGATAAACATAATCGACACTCCGGGACATGCCGACTTTGGTGGCGAGGTTGAAAGGACAATGAAGATGTCAGACGGTGTACTGCTGCTGGTTGATTCTTCAGAAGGACCTTTACCCCAGACAAGATTTGTGCTGAATAAGGCCCTTGAGCTTAATCTGCCGCCTATTCTTGTAATAAACAAAATAGACCGGCCTGATGCCAGGATTCAGGAGGTGCTTAATGAAGTGTATGATCTCTTTATCGACCTTGACGCTACAGAGGAGCAGCTTGATTTTCCAATAGTTTACACAAATGCAAAGGCAGGAACATCAACGCTCGATCTTAATGAGGAACCGGAAGACCTGAAGCCCCTCTTTGACACAGTGCTGAGCACTGTTCCGGCGCCTGAGGGAGACGTGGACGCTCCTTTGCAGCTTCTTGTAACCAATATTGACTACAACGACTATGTGGGCAGGCTGGCTATCGGCAGGATTTTTTCAGGATCAGTAAAAGTCGGGGACACTGTAGCTGTAGTCAACAGTAACAATGAAGAAGTGAAGACAAAGATAACATCTATTTATACTTTCTCCGGCCTTGCAAGGGAAGATGCGAAGGATGCATCTGTAGGTGACATAATAGCACTGGCAGGGATAGAAGGAATTAATATAGGGGACACTATTACAGATATTGACAACCCGGCGCCTCTGCCGCGGATTAAAGTAGATGAACCAACCATTTCAATGGTATTTTCGATTAATACTTCACCTTTTGCAGGTCAGGACGGGAAATATGTTACATCAAGGAATCTGAGGGACAGACTTAAGAAGGAGCTTCTCTACAATGTCTCGATAAAAGTAGATTTTGACAAAGCCGACTCCTTCAAGGTAATGGGCAGGGGAGAACTGCAGCTTGCAATTCTGATCGAAATGATACGGCGTGAAGGTTATGAGCTTTCCGTAGCCATGCCCGAGACTATTACAAAAGAGATAGACGGCAAAAAACATGAGCCCATGGAACTTCTTATAATTGACGTGCCCGAGGATTTTGTTGGAGTGGTTACTCAGCAGGTCGGTATGAGAAAAGGAAAGATGCAGAAGATGCAGAACAACGGAAGCGGCAGGGTAAGACTTGAGTACAGGATACCTTCCCGTGGTCTTATAGGCTTCAGGTCGCAGTTTCTTACAGCCACACGGGGCACAGGGCTTCTCAATCATCTCTTTGACGGGTATGAGCCATGGCATGGACCTATGTCAGTGAGGCAGACAGGCGCGCTTGTGTCGGACAGAAAGGGCTCATCCACTACATATGCATTACATCATCTTCAGCCAAGAGGGGTCCTTTTTATTAAAGAAGGAGTCCGGTCTATGAAGGTATGGTAATCGGTGAGAATTCCCGTGAAAATGATCTTGATGTTAATGTGACAAAAGAGAAGAAGCAAACCAATATGCGTGCATCAGGTTCTGACGAGGCGCTGCAGCTTTTCCCTCCCAGGCTGCTGACCCTTGAGCAGTCAATCGAGTTTATCAAGGAAGATGAGCTTATAGAAGTGACCCCTCAGTCTGTCAGACTTAGGAAGAGGGTGATTCAGGCCAATCAAAGGCCGAAGTGGAAGAAATAAATACCTGATAAAAAAACGGGCAGATGATTTAATTAAAACGTCATAAATCATCTGCCCTGATTATTTTTATCCTGTTTATAATCTATTAAAGCTTACTATTATTTTCTGCCGGCAGCAGCGTCCTTAAGACCTTTACCTGCCTTGAATCTTGGAGCCTTGGTTGCTTTGATTTTAATTGTCTCTCCAGTTTGAGGATTCCTTCCGTTTCTTGCTTTTCTTTTGACGACGTCAAAGCTTCCAAAGTTAGGGATACTAACTGAGTTACCTTTCTTTAAAGTTGCTTTGATTGTGTCAAACACCAGATTGACTGCCGAGGATGCACTGGATTTTGTGAGAGATGTTGCTGAAGCAATCTTCTCGATTAACTCGGTTTTGGATAGAGTTTTCTTTGCTGCCATAGTTGTTACCTCCCTTTATAGATTTTAATTACTAAATTTACATTATTTAACCGATGAAAGCAACAAAAAAATGCATGTGTGGCAGCTCAATATTTTTAAAGTACATACCCTGAGTTGTTTTTTTTTTTTTTTTTATTTATGTGAAGGCTACAAAT
>PVMK01148135.1_pt1 | contig 43358 bp, 38 predicted proteins | sample 1853481 | NCBI WGS metagenome assembly PVMK01 (sample SAMN08533507, study PRJNA380276) | Marine sediment metagenome, whole genome shotgun sequencing project.
TTGGGAGCATGTCTCGTCCCAACCAACGCCAACAAAAACAGCGTCATACTCTTTCTGGAGTTTTTCAAAAGTTATATTTTTTCCTATTTCAACTCCTGTTTGCAATTCAACGCCGTGATTTATTATCCAATTTATTTCGTTCAAAGCGTCATCGGATTGAAGTTTATATGGTGCTACGCCAGAAGTATTTAACCCGCCGGGTAAATTACTTTTTTCAAATACAACTGGTTTTACACCGTTTATTGCAAGAAAGAAGGCACAGGACATTGACGCGGGTCCTGCCCCAATTAGTGCTACTTTTTTTTCTGATAATTTTTTTATTGTGAATATCTTTCTACCATGATAATCTGTATTTAAAACAAAATTATTAGTGGCGAAGTATTGTAACTGACCAATCTGTATGGGGGTTTTGTTCAGCTTATTCAAAACACAGGCGCCAACGCAAAGCACTTCTACCGAACAGACTTTTCCACATGAGCAACCTAATGCATTTGCTGATAAAATTGTTTCAGCACTACCGAATAAATTGTTAGTAGCTATTTTTTTTATGAAGGAAGGAATATCAATTTCAGTAGGGCAGGCTTTAGTACAAGGAGCATCATAACAGTATAGACATCTGTTGGCTTCAATTGATGCTTCTGATGCTGTCAGCACTGGTTTAGCATCTGAAAATTTTTTTTCTAGACGTTGCTTGGGTAAACCGAAAAAAGTTGAATTGGATTTCATTTTTAGATAATCAATTTACATTCATTGCATTAAAAGAATCGTCGAGCATCTCTAAAGCACTTTCAATTTCAACTTTATTAATATTCAGGGGCGGTGAGATTCTGATGGCATTCCCGTATAAACCGCCACGGCCGATCAGTAATCCTCTTTTTTTTGTTTCTTCCAAAAGTTGATCAGCAGCTTGTGTATTGGGAGTCCTATCAAATTTTGTCTCATCAATTACCAATTCGAATGCCTGCATCAAACCCATCCCCCTTACGTCACCAATTACTTTTGGATATTTACCCTTTAATGATTCTAAACCATTACGTAGGATAGTCCCCATTGCCATACTGTTTTTAGCTAATTCATCTCTTATGATTATTTCAATAGTCTTTTTAGCCGCCACACAGCTCACAGGATTACCACCAAAAGTGGAAATTGTATTTTTTGTAAGTGATTCCGCAATTTCATTGGTAGTGATAACTGCGCTTATCGGGAATCCATTGGCAATTCCTTTTGCCATTGTTATAATGTCAGGTTCTACGCGTAAAGTGTTCGATGCCCCACATCTTGCCGGTTCGCCCGAACCTGTCTGAACTTCGTCAGAAATAAAGATTCCACCATGCTCTCTGATTATTCGGCAACGATCTTGAAATATTCTTTGGGAGCGTAATAAATCCACCGACACCTTGAATTGGTTCTACCAATATTCCGCAATACTTCCGGTAGTTGTTGTTGAGATAAGCTCTTTTACATCTTCAGCACAGGCAACCCCACATTCGGGGTATTTTAACTTCAATGGGCATCGATAACAATATGGGGACAATGCATGTTTAATTGAGGCGACTTGCGTCGGAATTGCTCTCCAGGAAGAATGAGCTGTGAGTGATTGCGCCAATAATGAACGTCCGGAATAACCATACCGAAGTGCGATGAGTTCAGAGTTACCGGTATAAAGTTGAGCCAACATAACAGCTGTTTCATCAGCCTCAGTTCCAGAGGCGGTGAAAAAGCACTGTTCCAGTTTGGCAGGAGCAATACTTACAAGTTTTTCTGCAAGCTCAACTATCGGAATTGTAGGATAGAGTGAGGACACATGAATTAACTTATCAATTTGCTCTTTTACGGCATTATTAACTTCATTGTTACAATGTCCAACGGAAACTGTCAATATTCCGCCAAAAAAATCAAGGTAGGAATTGTCATCCATATCTTTTACATAAGCATTTTTACCATCAACAATAACTACTGACTCTTTATAGAAATTCTTTACAGCAGGGAAAAGATACTGTTTGTGTTTTTTGCGAATCGTATCACTATTCATTACAATTTTCTCCAGATTTATAAATTTGTTAGTTTATCATAAGTCTCCGGTCGTCTATCGCGGAAAAATTGCCATGTTGCACGAACTTCATCAATCATATCCAGGTCAAACTCAGCAACCAGTAATTCATCCTTATCTTCAGAAGCGATAGAGAAAATCTCACCACGGGGATCTACAAAGTATGAACTACCGTAAAATTTTCCAAGATTCCATGGTTTTTCTACTCCTACGCGGTTAATGCAACCCATAAAATATCCGTTAGCAACAGCATGTGCGGGCTGTTCAAGTTTCCATAGATATTGTGACAATCCGGCTACAGTAGCCGATGGATTGTACACTATTTCTGCACCGTTTAATCCCAGTGCCCTTGCACCTTCGGGGAAGTGCCGATCATAGCAAATATAAACACCAACTTTAGCATATCGTGTTTCAAAAACCGGATAACCTAAATTGCCCGGACGGAAGAAAAATTTTTCCCAGAACCCTGAAGTATGTGGTATATGATGTTTTCGGTATTTTCCCAGATACGATCCGTCTGCATCAATCACTGCAGCTGTGTTGTAGAGCACACCAGGTTGCGCCTTCTCATAGATTGGTGCAATTATGACCATCTCGTATTTCTTGGCGTATTCGCTTATGCGTTCTATAGTTGGACCTGGGACTGGTTCGGCAGATTCATACCAAGCACTATCCTGTCCAGGACAAAAATATGGTGTATTAAAAATTTCCTGAAGACACAAAATCTGAACACCTTGTTTTCCTGCGTTTTCGATAAACGGGATATGTTTTTTAAACATAGCTTCTTTGATTTCTTTAATTGTTCCTTCTCCTTCCGTCATGGGAAGACTCATCTGGATCAATCCGGATTTTATTTTTCTAGGCATTTTATCCTCCTTATGCTAACGAATAGTGGGTTTCCGTTTGATAAATTTCCCATATCCAATATTACCTGTGAACCGACCTTCTTTTGCAATTATTTTTCCTCTTAGAATAGTTAAGCTGGGATAACCTTTGAGTTTCCTCCCTTGATATGGTGACCAATCACAATTCGTTTCGAGATTTTGATAGTCTACAGTCACATTTTTTCTAGGGTCGAACACTAGAATGTCCGCATCAGTTCCAACTTGAAGCGATCCTTTCTCGGGATACATACCAAAAATCTTAGCCGGATTTGTTGACTGGTAATTAACAAACTGATTTAGATTTATTTTACCTTCTCTTACACCAAATGTATACATCAAGGGCATCATCAATTCCGAGCCGGGCATTCCAAATGGTATTTTTGTAAAATCACCTTCCCACATTGCCTTTTGTTTTGTATTAAAAGTACAAGTATCAGTTGCAATGGTATCAATCTCTCCATCTTGAAGAGCATTCCAAATCCTGCCGATGTCTTCCTTTTTTTTGATTTGTGGGCAGGTTCCATATAAATGTCCATTCTCATTTTTAAAAAGATCGTCTTCCAGCAATAAGTATTGCGGACAAGTTTCAGCCAACACGTCTACACCGCGTTTCTTTGCTGCAGTCACAAGATTGGCGCCTCCACCGGTTGACATGTGGACAATATAAAGTCTACCACCGGTAATCTCTGCCCATTTAATTGCTCTTTGAATTGCTTCTTCTTCAACAAAGTTTGGTCTTGAAAGGACATGACAATAAGCACCGTACTTTTTCATATCGCCGGGATTGTGATATTTCTCGACTAAATAATCCAACACATCTACCGATTCTGCATGAACACAAATTGTACCACCAAGTTTTTTAGTTTCTTCTAAGGCTTGATAGAGCATGCTATCGGAGGACATCCATCCCTCGTTTCGATATATCATAAACATTTTATACGAGACAATACCTTCTTTCACCAAAGACTTGAGTTCAGATTTAGTTCTGTCGTTCCAATCTGTTATTCCTCCGTGAAGTGAGTAATCCACGCATACTTTTCCATCGGCTTCTTTTTTCCGTGATTTCACCGCATCGGTAAGCGTATTCCCCTTGCTTTGTATAGCGTAATCAATAATTGTTGTAATACCGCCTGCGGCAGCGGCTTTCGTCCCAGTTTCAAAATCATCTGCTGAAACTGTCCCACAAAAAGGTAGCTGCAGATGAACATGAACATCTAAACCGCCGGGCATTACATATTGATCAGTTGCGTCAATTATTCGGCTAGCACCATTCAGATCTTGCCCAACAACCTCAATCTTTCCATTTGAAATTCCAATATCAGCTTTAAACGTTTCGCTGTCTGTCACAACAGTTCCGTTTTTAATTATGAGATCCATAATATTCACTCCAAATTAAATATGTTTATTGATTCCCCCATGATTTTAGACCGCGTTCTTCATCATTCCCCGGGACTGTATTATCCAGCACCAGAGCAACGAAAGCCCCAACTGCCATACCAGTACTTCCTAATGTATTAAGAATATTGGAAAGCCATTCCGGTTCAAATGTCAAAGGATGACCTGCAAAATATTCAGGAACTGACAGACCCATGAAAAATGCGAAACCGAGAATAAAAAGATTGCGTGCGCTATTCAAATCTATAAATTGCAGATTTGATAATCCGACCGCAGTAATCATCCCGAACATTGCGCAGTACATACCACCAACAATAGGTTGGGGGATTGTAGTAAATAATGCGCCAAATTTCGAAACCATCCCTAATAAAATCATTAATATTGCGCCAGCTTGAACTACTCTTCTTGATCCAACTCCGGTCAAACCAATGGCGCCGATATTTTCACTATAAGATGTAGTTCCATTCCCTGTACCAAATATTCCAGCTATAAAACATCCAATACCTTCGAAGGTAATACCCCTATTTACAGTTTTCTTATTCGGAATGGGAGCACCACTTAATCGGGCACAAGCATAATAATCGCCTACTGATTCAACCATTGAGGCAATATATCCTGCCAACATCCCAATAATTGCAGGGAAACCGAATTTTGGCATGCCCCATTGAAATGGATATGGTATTCTGAACCAGGGAGCATTTTTTAAATTGTCCAAACTGGTTCTTGCGGGATGGTTCTCACCAAACACTCCAATTGTTGTGAAAATACCAGCAACAATCCATGCTAGAACAATAGCAAGTAAAATTGGGTATAGTTCAAAAAAACGATTTTTCTTCCGAAGATATTGGCTGAAAATAATGATTAGAGCAATTGTAAGCCCTCCGATAGGCCAGTGCCTGCCGGCTTCGGGCGCACCAAACTTGAAAAGAGCCAATCCGATCAATGCTATCGTTGGTGCGATGGTAATCGGTCCCACATATTTTAATAATCTGCCCATTAAACCACTTGCACCAATAAAAATCTCAAAAAATGAACCTGCAATTATTGCACCCTGAACATGCTGCATCCTTATTTCCCATCCGGCTGTTGCTAGCGCTGCCATACTGCAAATTGCGATCGTTGGTGCAAGAAATGAAAATGTGCCACCCTGTACTATGGGTAGTCTGTTGCCGAAAGTAGTTTGCAGTAATGTTGTGATTCCACTGACGAAAAACATCGTAGCAATTAACCAGCCTTTTTCTACCGGATTGGTTATCCCAAATGCTGGTGCTAATAGTAATGGAATGGCTACTGTAGAACCAAACATTGTTAAATAATGCTGTAATCCTAGGACTGCTGTTTCAAAAATAGGCGGAGTGTCATCAATACTCCAGATTAAGTTTTTATTTTTTTCTTTGGTCTCCATTTTTATAGCGATTTAACTCATCCAGTTAGTTTTTGCTCCGGGATTCCATTTGGTTGTGATTTTTTTTAGTTTTGTCCAGAATTCAATTGAACTTTTGCCTGTGAGATCTCCAACACCGAATTTTGATTGGTTCCACCCACCAAAAGAAAACGGCTCTCGCGGAACAGGCACGCCAATATTTACACCAATCATACCCGCGCTTACATTCTCAGTTACATATTGTGCCAATCCACCGGATTGAGTGAATACTGCCGCTGCATTACCATATTGTGAATTGTTTTCAATTTCCAACGCTTTTTCTATTGTATCTACCCGAATAATTGATAAAACCGGTCCAAATACTTCTTCTCGGGCTATATTCATTTCGGGAGTTACCTGATCAATTACAGTTGGTCCCACGTAAAATCCATTTTCATTATTCTCTACAGAAACTCCTCTTCCATCAACTAAAACAACTGCTCCTTGTCCTTCTGCTTCAGAAATATAATTTTCAATACGTTCTTGAGCTTCTTTCGAAATAACAGCACCAAGATTTTTTCCCGGTATTATCGTTTTTGCATTTTCACAGATCCCCTTAATTATTCCGTCTACATTACCCACAGCAATAACTGCCGCCGCTGCCATACAACGCTGACCAGCACAACCTGACATAGAAGCAGCTACATCTGAAGCGGTCATTTCGGGATTTGCATCAGGTAGAACAAGAAGATAATTCTTTGCACCACCCAATGTTAGTGCTCTCTTATTGTGGCTGGTAGCCCGTTGATAAACTATTCTTGCGATTTTAGTTGAACCAACAAAAGATACAGCATCAATATCCGTGTGGTCACAAATTGCGTTTACAATATCCTTATCACCATGTACAATATTAAAAATACCGTCAGGCAGTCCAGCTTCTGCTAAAAATTCTGCAATTCGCATTGCACTAATCGGAACTTGTTCCGATGGTTTAAGAATCATTGCGTTGCCTAAAGTGAGTGCGTTGGGCATTGACCAGTTTGGAACCATAAAAGGGAAATTAAATGGTGTTATTGAGGCTACTACTCCTACGGGATATCGTTCGGAGCGACATTCGACACCCTTGCTAACCTCAAGTAATTCTCCCTGAACAAGCTGAGGAAGTGAACAAGCAAATTCAGTTAATTCAATTGATTTCTCAACTTCCGCTTTTGCTTCTAATATGGTTTTACCATTTTCTTCACGAATCAATACAGACAATTCGTTTAAATTTTTCTCAAGAAGGTATTTATATCGATAAAAAACTTGAACTCTTTCTTTAATGGGAATTGTTGACCACTTTAGTAATGCTGTTTTAGCTGAATTTACTGCGTCATCTAAAATGTCAGAACTACTGAGGGGTACTTGAGATATTATTTCTCCGTTTAATGGACTGATAACATCCAAAAAATCACCCTTGAAAGTCATCTTCTGACCTTTATAATAATTTGTTAACGGTTTATACTTGATGGAACCTCCTTATAGTATTTTAATGGAAAATATTAAAGTTGAACACTTTCATCATTTCTCTAATTTACAAAAACTCAATAATATCCAACAGTATTAATCTTTCCCATGGGAATGTATTCACTAATAATAATTAATGTACCAATAAATTGATTTTTATTAATTTTGAATTGAATGCGATATAAGAAGAAAATATTGGAAAATAAATGCAACAATTGTTGTACTTCTCTATAGGTTGATTACGGATAAATACTGTTCTTTTAGTAAAGTGACAATAAAATTAATCGAAAAGGGACACTAATTAAAGTGTCCCTTTTAATGGCAGGTTCCCTACACTATCCCTACATTATTCTGTAAGTGCCTGATATACAGTACACTTCGTTGGGCTCATAAACTAACTATAGGTAAAAATTAAAAATCTCGATACTTCGCATAAATCCCTTTATGCGAAATATTGGATATTCACAAATCAATAATTAAAATTATTGATAAACAGGACTTTTTAGTCGTACCATTTTACACTAATATCTACGAATGATAGTTCATTATGCCTTGTTGTGACTCTGTCAATGGTCAATTTACTAATCAATATTAAATTTTGAGGTGGACCTATGAAAACATTAAAACTCCTATTTGTATTTCTATTCATATTTACATTTTTTTCTTGTATACCACAACAAGAAAAAAATGTAAATAATAATATGTTAGCCAAAGCCGATATTATTCACAATAATGTACTTACTTTAGATACTCATACAGATACACCAATGCGATTACCAGACTCTGAATTTGATATCAACAAGAAAAACGACCCTATAAAATCTCATAGTAAAATTGATTTTCCACGAATGATTGAAGGAGGATTAGATGCTGCCTTCTTTGCCATTTATATAGGACAGGGTGATAGAAATGAAGAAGCTAATAATGAAGCAAAAGAAAAAGCATTGTCAATCTTCGAGGCAATTCAAAATAACCTGGCTGAAAGCTCTGATGTGGCTGAAATTGCGCTTACCGCAGCTGATGCTTATCGATTAGAAAAAGAAGGAAAACGAGCAATATATATTGGTATGGAAAATGGTTATCCAATTGGTACAGATATTGCGAACATCAAAGAGTATTACGACCGCGGTGCCAGATATATTACACTTTGCCATTCTAGCAACAATGATATATGTGATTCATCAACAGATAGTATAGAACATAATGGTTTGAGTGAATTTGGAAAGCAAGTTGTAGTAAAGATGAATAGTATTGGAATGATAATCGATATTTCGCATGTGTCAGACAAATCATTTTACGACGTAATGGGTTTATCAAAAGCTCCCGTAATTGCTTCTCATTCTTGTGCCAGAGCATTATGTGATAATCCAAGAAATATCAACGATGAAATGCTTAAGAAACTTGCCGAAAAAGGAGGTGTAATTCAGATGTGCATATTAAGCGATTATGTCAAAGTAATTGAACAAGATTCAAGCAGGGTCTTAGCGCAGAAGTCTCTTAGAGAAAAATATAAAAATTTGAAAGAATTATCTTACGATGAGCAACAAAAAGCCTATCAACAATGGGAAGCAGTTGATGAAACATACCCTCCAATACTAGCAACTGTTTCAGACGCTGTTGACCATATAGACCATATTGTTGAAGTGGCAGGAATAGACCATGTCGGGATTGGTACGGATTTTGATGGTGGAGGTGGATTAGAAGATTGCTTTGATGTAAGTCAGATTAAAAATATTACTATTGAGTTGCTGAAAAGAGGATACACAGAAAAAGATATTGAAAAAATATGGGGTGGTAACTTTATGAGAGTTTTTAATCAAGTTCAACAAATAGCAGAAAATTAGGAATCCCTATAATTTATTTAGGAAGATTATAGCTATCGCATGGACCCTGAAAACATAAAGATAATTCAAATGGGCGCTAGTCATCTTTTGAATGCAGACAAAAGATTTGCCCTTTTAATTGAACGATTTGGTTATCCCGATATAACTGGGAAAAAAGATTTCTATAACGCTTTGGCGAAATCGATTATATACCAACAGCTTAGTGGAAAAGCAGCCGGTACTATCTATTCAAGGGTTTTAGCTATTTGTGGAAATACAAACAAACTGGATCCTGAAGTAATACTCAATACGCCGGATGATATGCTCCGAACAGCTGGCCTTTCAGCAGCTAAAACGAGGTATATTAAAGCACTAGCCAGTACTCATCTAGACGGTGGTATACTGCCAAAAGAGCCAGGCGAAATGACAAACCTTGAAATCAGTGAGAGCCTTACAAGAATAAAGGGAATAGGACAATGGACAGCAGATATGTTTTTAATATTCACACTTGTAAGACCGGATATACTCCCACTCACAGACCTTGGCATTAAAAAGGGTTTTACAGTGTTCTTCGGACTAAAAGATTTGCCGGATGAAAAATATATGCTTAAGCAAGCATCAAAATGGAAGCCCTATAGGTCGATTGCATCCTGGTATTTATGGGAAATAGTTGATAACGATTTTAGGTGGTAACGTGTAATTAAGTTTTTCGCATAATGGAATTTTAACTTACATAGGGGTGGGTATGGTTTTGTAGTGACAGAAGTGCACACATTCTCAAATAATTTCCCTAAATAATTGCTTTAAAATATATTTAAAATTACATGAAATATATAGAAATCTGAAATTTTAAAGCGAGAATCGTAAATTGAAATACAAATTCGTTATAGGTAACTTGTAAATAGCTAATCGGAATTCAAATTATGAAACTTAAAAGATCTCTCAAACTATTTGACATTGTTCTTTTAAATGTCACAGCAATCATAGGCATACGACATATTGCTCTAGCTGCGTCAGGTGGGAATACATCAATTGTACTCTGGATTGCTGCATTAGTGCTTTTTTTCATTCCACAAGCATTTGCGGTAGTTGAGCTCACAACTCGTCTTCCTGGCGAAGGTGGAATTTATCTTTGGTCAAAAAAAGCATTTGGTGAATTTCATGGATTTTTATCAGGATGGTGTTATTGGACTAGCAATTTAGTGTATTTTCCCACTCTATTAGTCTTCATTGCAGGAATCTCCGTTTTTGTACTAGGTGATGGATATCAGGCACTCGGAGAAAATAAAACCTACGTTCTGATATTTTCTTTACTAGTACTTTGGATTGCTATGGTTTTTAATATTATCGGCTTAAAACTAGGACGGTGGATAAACAACATTGGCGGTATTGGATTATGGATTGCTGGTACGCTACTAATAATTTCCGGGATTATTGCTATAGTAAAATTTGGGATAGCAAATCCAATGCCTGTTAATAGCTTCTTTAGAAATATTATTACATTCGACAAATTATCCTTTTGGGCAGCAATTTGCTTTGGATTCGCAGGACTGGAATTAGCATCAGTCCTTGCTGAAGAAATTAAAAACCCGAGAAAAGTAATTCCAAAAGCAACTATTTATTCAGGAACCATAATAACAATTGTATATCTACTAGGAACCTTTTCACTGTTAGTAATTTTACCGACTACCGAAATCAATATTATTACAGGTTTTATACAAGGAATTGCCGCAATAGGCACTAAGCTCGGTTTTGGATGGATAAGTCAAATTTTAGCTTTATTCATTACATTAGGAGGAATTGGAGGACTTATGGCTTGGTTTACCGGAGCCGCTCGTATGCCCTTTGTAGCAGGCGTTGATAAATATTTACCAAAAGTATTTGAGAAAGTACACCCAAAATTTGGTTCGCCACACATTGCAATAATTGTGCAGGGCATATTTGCTACAGCATTTGTCTTAATGAGCTTCATTGGCACATCAGTTAGAGAAGCTTACCTAATATTATTTTTTACTTCCGCTTTGGTATATTTTTTGCCCTATATATATATGTTTGCCGCTTATATTGTTTTACGACGTAAAAATATCAGTGATAATGATAATATAATATCAATTCCTAAAAATAATATTTTTGCTACAATAATAGGCCTATCCGGTTTATTCACTACAATTTTTGCAATGATAATGTCTGTTATTCCCTCCTCAGGTGTGACAAATATATTAATTTATGAAATAAAAATAATAGGCGGATTTTTACTATTTATTTTCGTTGGAGCAGGAGTTTATTGGTGGGGCAAAAAGAAGAATAAATAATCATTTTTTAGATACAGGGACATGCTCTGTATCTATTCTTTTTTTATTTATCATCGATTATATGATACTTAACCTAAATACTTCCTTAGCATTTTACTACGTGATTTATGTCCTAAGCGTTGAATGGCCTTAGCTTTGATCTGCCTTACGCGCTCACGAGTTAAACTAAATTCTTCTCCGATTTCGTTAAAAAATGATTGAAAATGGATAAACTATAAGTAATTATCTACAAATTGCCTAATCGCCCGAATATGATCCGGCGTTGTACCGCAACACCCACCAATTATAGATACGCCCATATCAATTAGTGTTTTTGAAAATTCATTAAAATCACTTGGGGTTTCTTGATAAACAACACTATTATTTATAACAGATGGCAAACCCGCATTAGATTGTATGATGATTGGTAATTGACTATTATCTATAAATTCTTGTGCAATTACAATCATATTTTTTGTGCCGTTACCACAATTTGAACCAATTACATTTGCCCCGGCAGCTTCTAAATTCTTGCAGACTTCTGCAACCATATTACCCATAATTGTTACACATCCTTTAGGAATTACATCAAAAGTCATTGTTGCAATAATTGGAATATCCTGGGATATTTCTCGAGCGGTTTCTACTGCAATTATAGCTTCGTTAAGGTCTGTCATTGTTTCAATACAGAGTAAATCGGCACCCGAATCAATTAATGTACTAATTTGCCTTCTATAATTATCTTTCATCGTGGCTGGTTCGACATCACCGTAAGGAGTTAGCATTTTACCAGTAGGTCCTACAGATCCGGATACGAGTGCTTTCGAACCAACAATTTGCTTAACGATTTCAACAGCCCTTTGATTAATTTCTTCCGTTTTATCTTCGAGCTTGTAATCAGCTAATTTTAATGGCGACGCTCCAAAAGTATTGGTTTGTAATATATCAGCACCGGCTTGGAGATATGCTTGAACTATTTCAGCGAGTACATCAGGTCTCTCAAGATTAAATCGTTCAGGACAATCTCCTGGGTTTAACCCTTTTTCGAAAAGCAATGACCCAATTGCCCCGTCTGAAACGAGAACTTTTTCTTGTTTAAGTCTTTCAAAGAAATTGGTCATTTGACTAATTCACTAACGCTGGCAACTGCATTTGCTGCATCATATGAATAAGCATCCGCACCAATTAGCTCGGCATATTCCGCTGACAATGGTGCCCCACCGATAATCGTCTTAATATTTTTATCCAATTTTCTCTTTTTTAGCTCGTCAACTACTTTTTTCATGACCGGTTGAGTTGTAGTTAGCAAGGCTGACATACCAATAACATGTGCGTTTTCTGATATTGCGGTTTCTACAAAATTTTCTACGGAAACATTTTTACCTAAGTCAATAACCTCAAACCCAGCACCTTTTAACATGATACCGACTAAATTTTTACCAATATCATGTAGATCACCTTGCACAGTCCCGATAACAATTTTCCCTCTTGAGGGAATTTTTTCTTTAATGAATAAAGGTTTAAGTAAATCCATACCGGCGTACATTGCTTTAGCGGCAAGCAATACATGCGGAAGAAATATTTCATGTTTGCGGAATTTTTCGCTGATTACATTCATTCCGGCTATTAGTCCGTCATCAAGAATCGTCTTGGCGGGAACACCCTGCTTTATTGCCTCTCGAGTTTTCTCATAAACTACTTTATCATTCCCGACTTGTAACGCTTCGGCTATTTTAGTTAATTCAATCATAGTGCAAACCTGTTTTATATTAAGCTTTGGTTATTGATTTCATCCTGATTTTGCAAGAGTACGTAGTACATTCTTCGCAAAAGGAATAATTGTTGTCAAAAATATGTATATCATTTGGACCGGAAACTAATACACCGGAAACCGATTTCAAGGGTGTCATTAAAAAACTTTCATTTAAAGTTATTCCAATTTTCTCCGGTTTTAAAAATTGGAATAACTTTTTTTGTCCGCTTATGTGCCATCCACAATATCCTGGGCTGTAGGCTAAAGTAGAGATTGCTTTTTGTGCTTGGCTTTCTAATACGCGTTTTTCTAATATTGTAGCGATATTATCTGCCGTTAGCGATGCACCGCTATCAATGAAAGCACCTGTTGGAAATTCATTTTGATCGAAATGTTTATTTATTTCTTCACTTATGTATTCTCCTATTGTTGCGGCGAATAAATGAAGTTTTTCTGCTTTTTTAATAATGCGGATTAATGGATTATCAGCAGCATTATTCCCTTCACCTAAATAAATATCCATAAAATATGATTTGGAACATTCTTCAATAATAGCGACGGGACTAGATTTTTCTTTTAGCAGCGCCATTGATAATTCCAAGTTATCAATCAATCCTTTCGAAACATCGTAAAGATTATTAACACCTTGAGATTTTAGAACATCTTCTTTAGATGGAAGAATATTATTGATTAATGGATAAATAATATCTGTCATTAATCTCTCTGTGGTAAGGAATCCTGCCCATGCTTCTTAGCTTCAGCTTCCATCAATCGCACCAACTCCTTTTTTACATCATTTGCCATAGTAGTTGGCTTATAAGCGCTGATTAATGTTTTTACTTCACCATGTGCTATATCATTGATAGTGGTTTCACCTTCGGCTTGCCAGCGCGATAAATTTGCGCGATTAATAACTTTCCCAGGCATATATATCTCACTACCAAGATATTTCATCGTGTGTTCAGAAATTAATAAATGTCCTTCCTGTAAAAGTTCTTTAAAGTGTGGTAATGATGGAAAATCTTCTTTTGGTTCAATACCCTTTGTTAATCGCAAAGTCATTCCACATATTTCATTATCTATAATCAATTTTTCAAGACTCTGACAGCTTTCAAAATCTAACATACCGGGACCGGAAATGTTATTAATACCTGAAAGTGCCGCTAAAGTTGCGCCAATGCCACTCTCTAATCCAGCTTGTGAATCAAGATGTTTGGCATCGCTGAGCGAAATGTAGGCTTGCGTGGGTATTCCAAGGTATTTACCGATTTCATTATAGGCACAATCGATCATCATTGTTTCAATAGCTCCCATCGGCGTTGTTTCGTATCTAATATCAAAAACGGCGGGTGACCCTCCATAAAGCATCGGGGCACCGGGAGAAGATAACTGACTAATTACAACACCACTCAGTGTTTCAGCAGTGTGCTGAACTAAGGTACCGGTTAATGTAACCGGTGCCATGAAGCCAGTTAGTGGCATAGCAATGAATTCTACAGGAATGCCATATTTTCCGCAGTCGATAACATTTTGAGAAGTGACATCACTCCATTTTAGGGGAGAAGTAGGGCAACAAGAAAATACGGTAAGCGGTTTTTCTTTTAACTGGTTGGCAGAGCCCCTTACTACCAGCTGCATATCCTTCATGACTTCAAAAGAATCGATAGTAAAAGTACCCGTAATTACAGGTTTTTTACCATATAGTAAACTCAAAAATAAGCGATAGCTGTCAGATATTTGTTCATTTATATCAGATGGTATCATTGCTGTGCTTTGTGAGGCGATATTTTTAAGTTGGTCAACCACTTTTACAAATTCAATATAGTCACTCGTAGTTGGTCTCCGACTGCGATTTGTTTCATAATCAAGAATATGTAACGCGGCGGATCCTGGTGTAAAATGTATCTTAGAACCACTAAAGTCATTAGTCTCATTACCATAAATATCAAAAAGTTTAAAAGCACTTGGGGCAGTTTTTAGCGCTTTATCTATTAACGCTCGAGTTATAAAAACCCTTGATTTAGTTTGTTCTACTTTAGCTCCATGACTGCTTAGTAAATCAATTACTGCTTTATTCTGAATCTCAACTCCTAACTCGGTTAAAATTGTAATCGCTTCATCAATAATTTGTTCAATCAGGGCTTTTTTTAGAAAATTAATTGTTGGTCTCATATTTCAGTTCCAAATTAGATTTATGTATAATATATTTCACTAAAGTTAGGTATATAATTAATTATTTATAAACAAAAAACCACCCCATGATTGAAGTTGTTTTCTATTTTCATTGGTAGGTCTACTACGTTATTACTACGTTTTTCTGTAAGTTCACATATTGTTGACGCTTTGTTGGGCTCATAACCCAAAGGTCGTAGGTTCGAATCTCTGTGGCCCCATTCTCTAAAAACCTCGTTTCATGACGGGGGTTTTTGTTTTATGATGGCGACTTGATGTAGTCAAATATAATCAAATAAAGTCAAATAATGCCATATTATGGACACGGATTAATTGACACAAAGCGGCTCCACAAAGTTTATATCAACGACATTTATACCTTATAACTCTGTCTTTTATAGATAGCAACAAATATAGAAAAAGCCCTTAAAAAAAGGGCTTTTTCTATATAATTGAAAATATTTTATTAAATAAATTCGATTAAATAGCTGTTACTTTATCGGCAGCTTCGCCTTTATCGGTTTTGATTACGTCAAATTCAACTTTTGCACCTTCTTTCAAAGTTTTAAAACCATCTGCTATAATTGAATTGTGATGTACAAAAAGATCATTGCCTTCATCACGAGTGATAAAGCCAAAACCCTTACTATCGTTAAACCATTTAACTGTGCCAACTTCTCGTTTTGCCATGTTTCTGTTTCCTAATTGATTATTAAATTTTGTCCAGAGTTCTGATTGGGGTATAGAGGATGTTACTATTTAAGATTTGCTATAATTATAAATTGTTTCTACTTCTAATTCCTTGTCATAACAACTGACAACTTGCGCGAGATTACAACAATAACTTATCATTAGCAATAAGTATTTAATAATTATAAACTTATCACAAATTAATGTATTTCATTAGTATTGATACGATTTCTATGTGACCACAACAGATTGTGGTTGACAGCTGCCAACAATTAATAAACCTACTCGATAAACTGAGTATCCCCACCGTTAATTCAAGGGTCGAATCCCAGTGAGCTAACTTTTTAAATTATTGGCTCCTAACTAAACATATTAAGGTAATAATTTAACTCTCCTAATTTCCATATATATTATATCAATGCAAAAAATAACTAAAGACCCAATGTTTCGTTTCTTGGCGATTTTGTCGATTGCCGCGACAGTTGGTCTACAAGCATGGCGGACACTATTCAATAACTTTGCAGTTGAGGTTGTACATCTAGAAGGCAACCACATTGGGATAATTCAATCTGTCCGAGAAATTCCGGGATTTTTAGCATTACTAGTTATATATATCATTCTCATTCTTAAGGAACATAGATTATCAGCTCTTTCAATAGCGATTTTGGGACTTGGAGTTGGAATAACTGGCGTATTCCCTTCCTACACAGGACTTATCGCAACAACTATGATAATGAGTTTTGGATTCCATTATTTTGAGACAACAAATCAATCATTAACGCTGCAATATTTTGATAAAGATTCATCTCCTTTGGTTATCGGCAAATTAAGAAGCTATGGTGCTGCGGCTAATGTAGCAGTCGGAATAACCATATATCTCATTAGTTACATATTATCCTATGAAGCAACTTTTGGATTGATAGGATTCGTTATTGTCATTGTTGGAATTTGGGGAATGTTACAGAATCCTACTCGAGAAGGTCTTCCCGTTCAACATAAAAAAATGATCTTTAGGAGAAAGTATTGGTTGTATTATTTCTTAACATTTATGTCGGGCGCCCGGCGGCAAATATTTGTCGCTTTTGCGGTGTTCTTACTAGTAATAAAATTCAAATTCTCTATACAAGACATCACAATGCTATTCATTTTAAACAATACTATCACCTATTTTTTAAATCCGCTTATTGGAAAAGCGATAATAAGATTTGGAGAGCGCAGAGTACTATCTTTAGAATATTTTAGTCTCATAATAGTTTTTATTGGATATGCTTTTGTAGAATCTAAAAGTGTGATTGCAGTATTATATGTTTTAGATCACATCTTCTTCAATTTTGCAATGGGAATTCGTACTTACTTTCAAAAAATAGGAGATTCTAAAGATATTGCACCAAGTATGGCAGTTGGATTTACAATTAATCATATTGCCGCAGTCATAATTCCCGCCCTAGGGGGGTTAATGTGGATTTTGGATTATAGAATTCCTTTTATCGCAGGAGCCATCATGAGTGCGATATCGTTGCTATTTGTACAATTTATTAAATCTGTGAAATAAGAAATCATTTTTCATTTAATGATTTTAATTTATGAATACTATGGATAGTGCTTTAATACAATATTGTTTTTTGCCTTGTACAGAATGTAACTTAATGACTCCTATGTGGAAAAATTTATTGCAATGACTAAAACTTAAAATATTAGAATAAACAATTGAGTAAAGGGACTAAAATGAAATATTACAAACTAATGACATCTCTTATTGTTGTATTGATAATCAGTGCATGTTCGCGGGTACTTATTTCCAATAGAAGACAGTTAAATCTAATACCAAGTTCATCAATGTTACAGATGAGTTTTGACCAATACGGGCAATTTCTTGAGGATAATGTAATAAGTGCTGATGTCCAAAAAACTGAAATGGTTAAGCGTGTTGGTAAAAACATCCAAAAAGCAGTAGAACAATATTTTATTGATAATGGGTTGGAAGATGAATTGACAAATTATGATTGGGAATTTAATTTAGTTGAAAGCAATGAAGTGAATGCTTGGTGTATGCCAGGTGGTAAAGTAGTTTTTTATACTGGAATTTTACCGCTTACCAAAGATGAAAATGGATTAGCCGTTGTTATGGGACATGAGATCGCCCATGCAATTGCTGAGCACGGAAATGAACGAATGAGCCAAGGTCTTATAGCGCAACTTGGCGGTGTCGCTTTAGCAATGGCTGTTAGTGAAAAACCTGAAAAGACTCAACAAATGTGGATGAACGCTTTTGGTGCCGGCGCCCAACTTGGCGTATTATTACCATTTAGCCGCTTACAAGAAAGCGAAGCAGACCAATTAGGATTAATTTTTATGTCGATGGCAGGATATAATCCAAATTATGCCATTTCGTTTTGGCGACGTATGGCGGAAATGAAAGACGGGCAAGCTCCCCCTGAGTTTATTAGTACACATCCTTCAGATGAAAACAGAATAACACAAATAGAAAAACTAATACCAGAAGCGTTAAAATATTATAATACAGCTGTTTCAGTTTCAAACTAGCAACAAATTGATTACAAAAAAGGACGCTATTTAGCGCCCTTTTTTATTTATGTGAAGATGCTTATTTTTTTAAGGCATCTCTAATATCTTTTAGAAGCACAACCTCTTCACTTGGTTTTGGTGGTTCTACCGGTTTTTCTTCTTCTTTTTTCTTGGCATTGTTAATTGCTTTAATTACCATAAAGATTGCAAAGGCAATTATGGTGAAATCAACAACCGTATTAATAAACACACCATAATTTAGGGTAACAGCCTCTGTCGCTTCTGTTGCTTCCTTTAATACGATTGATAAATTTGAGAAATTAACCCCGCCCAAAAGAAGACCAATTGGGGGCATAATAACATCCGTTACTAGTGATGCAATTATTTTGCCAAAGGCACTACCAATTACAATACCAACAGCCATATCAATCATATTGCCTTTAACGGCAAATTCTTTAAATTCTTTAATCATTCCCATTATTTGTTACTCCTTTTTCATTAATAATTAGTACAATTTAAAAAAGCTTTAAGAAAATCGACAGAATTTATAGTTTTAATTCAAAAAATTACATATTTGAGTTGATATTGACTTGATTTTCTCTATTGTGAGTATATAACCTTAGCAATTATAAATAACTATTAATCATTACCTTTGGAGGATTTTAAATTGGAATTCAGTAAAACATTTTTAATAATAATTGCATTCCCCGATCTAACCATGATAACGTTTAGTAAGATCATGTCTACTCCGGGCGATATCAAAGAAGCTTTAAAAGGATACACACAATAAATGAAAGTAATCTTTTTAGATATTGATGGTGTTTTAGTTACTAGGAATTCTATTAAATATCAGTATTTAAATTTTCCGGATGATACTAGTATTAGATTCAGTAAGAATGCTGTAAGAAATCTGAATAAACTAATTCGTTTAACTAAAGCTAAAATTGTAATTAGTTCAACTTGGAGACTATTTCATTCAATAGAAGAGCTTCAAAATATTTTTACAAAGCAGAAAATTAAAGGTAAAATAATTTCCACTACTAGTATTGAAAGAGCACCCGTTGAAGAGGATATTCCACGCGGTCAAAAAATTACCGATTGGTTAGTACAACATCCCGAAATTGAAAAGTATGTGATAATCGATGATGATGTCCAAGCAGATTGCATTCAATTTCACCCATTTAATTGTGTTGAGACTTTCTATAAACGCGGATTTTCACCCGACGATAGATTTAATGAAGCTTTAGCAATATTAAATAAAAAGTAGTATATATTATACTTTCAATTAATAGGAGATAATCATGAAAATAAACACAAAAGCACTTGCCTTATCAATGGGAATATTAGGAGGATTAGCCGTTTTTCTGTTGACCATCTGGTTTTTATTTATGGGATACAGCGGTAATTTACTTGATAAGCTAGGTAGCGTTTACCTTGGATATTCGGTATCGTGGATTGGCGCTGTAATCGGTTTTGCATATGGCTTTTTTGATGGACTAATCGGGGGAGCATTGTTAGGATATTTCTATAACAAATTTGCAAAATAACAACCAATCTTTTAAAAAGCATTTTTTAAACCAGAAACATATCATAATATTGTGCCTGAATAGTACTCATTAAATGCTAGAACAGACTATTCAATTGTTGTCATTATTAAAATTGAAAAATTATACATTGAGTTAAAAATGAAATACCTAACATACTTAATGAGCCTTCTGTTGGTTTTAGCATTTGTTGGATGTGATAAAGCAAAAGAAGCCGATGTCATTGTACCAGAAACGACAACTGAAGCTGTAGAAGATGCAGTAGAAGCAGTTGATGTAACTGTTGATGAAGCCACTGAAATTCTTGAAGAAGTCACCGAATAATTAAATAAATATTTATTCTATATAAAGGGAAAAGCTGAATGCTTTTCCCTTTTTGTTATATTAATATAAAAATCATTGTTTTCATTAAAGAATAAGAGTTTTAATTTTGTTTTAATTAAATAATGAATTCAGAAAACTTTCTATTTGCATTTGGACTTACAGTTTTTGCCGGATTATCCACCGGTATTGGCAGCGCAATGGCTTTTCTCTCGAAGAATTTCAATCCAAAGTTTCTAGCGGGATCTTTAGGGTTTTCGGCAGGGGTGATGATTTATGTTTCTCTCATCGAAATATTCCCTAAAGCAAAAGACTCCTTAACGCTATTGTATGGACCTAAACAGGGCTATTGGCTTACTGTTATCGCTTTTTTTGGCGGAATTGCATTAATTGCACTGATTGACTGGGTAGTTCCATCATATGAAAATCCGCATGAACTAAAAAACTTCGATTACTCCGATTCTGATGATGCGATACATAATAAAAAATTAATGCGAATGGGGATGTTCTCCGCTATAGCGATCTCCATTCACAATTTTCCTGAAGGATTGGCAACATTTATCGCCGCTTTACAAAATCCTGCTCTAGGCGTAAGCATCGCTGTAGCGATAGCTATTCATAACATTCCGGAAGGCATTGCCGTTTCTGTGCCAATTTACTTTGCAACAAAAAGTCGGAAAAGGGCTTTTATATATTCCTTTCTCTCCGGCCTAGCTGAACCCGTTGGAGCAATTGTCGGTTATTTCTTAATATTAAGAATATTCAACGAAGCTATTTTCGGAATAATCTTTGCGAGCGTGGCAGGAATTATGGTCTACATTTCTTTAGATGAATTATTACCGACAGCCGAAGAATTTGGCGAACATCACGTTGCAATTTATGGTCTAATTGCCGGTATGGCATTGATGGCCATTAGCCTGCTATTGTTTGTCTGATGATCATTGAAATTGTGAACCAAATAAAAAATTGAACGGTTTAACTTATTCTGTCTACATAAAATGTAAAGATAATAATTTAAAAGAAGAGATTAAGCAAGAGACAGACAACTAAGTTTTCACATTATACTTAACATAGAAAACCGTCATTTAATTTGGCGGTTTTTTATTATTATTTTATAGTTATATGGAAATGTGAAAATATGTTCAGACATAATTAAAGATTCAATAGCTCCGGTTTAGTAGGGCAACGTTTATTAGAAAATACTTCATAGTAAGGTACTTTTTCAGCTGGTTTGTATCCACTGAAAGCACATCTTTAATGTAAATCTATTTGACTATTTTAGTTTGTATTGACAATTACCTTCTGCTTATTTAGACTCTAGTCATTAATCAATGTCTTTTTTAACAGTCAGGGAGAATAATTTTGAATAAAAACGTCAAATTAAAAGATGGCACAGAAATCTTATTTCGTAATCTAAAAAAGAAAGACAAGAATCGATTAACTGAATTTTTTAAATCTCTTCCAAAAGAAGACAGAGTTTATTTGCGAAGGGACATAACGGATAAAGAGACTATTAAACAGATCATTAAATCGTCAAAGTCCGGTGAGAGTCCGCGAATTGTTGCTCTGGACAAAGACAATATCGTAGCATACGGACTTTTAGAATTGGAAAAAAGGCAATGGAACAAACAATCTTGTGAAATCAGGCTACTTATATCAAAGGATTATCGAAGAAAAGGATTTGGAATGTTATTAGCCCGTGAATTGTATTCATTGGCTATTAGTGAAAAAGTCGAAGAAATAATTGTGAAAATGATGAAGCCACAAAAGTCAGCAATAAGCATCTTCAAACGACTGGGTTTTAAGCAGGAAGCTGTGCTATATGATTATGTTATCGATTTAGAAGGAATGAAACAGGATCTTATAATCATGCGATGTAACGTTAATGAAATGTGGAAAGAACTAGAAGAGTATTTAGAAGATTCTGATTGGCAAAGAGCCCGTTAGCCCAAAACATCACGTTCAAAATCTAATAGCCATTTTTTTCGCTCTAATCCGCCTCCATAACCTGTTAAGTTACCATCCTTACCAATTACGCGGTGACACGGAATTATAATTGATATACGATTATGCCCATTGGCATTTGCAACGGCTCTAACAGCACTTGGTTTGCTTAATTGAATTGCCTGTTGTTGGTATGACCATGTTTCGCCATAAGGAATCGCTTGTAGCATTTTCCATACACTTTTTTGAAAATCCGTACCCGGTGTATCCAATTCTACTGTGAATGTTTTTCGCGTTCCTTTAAAGTATTCCGATATTTCTTTTTTTAACTGTTTCAGGTGATGGTTCTCACCCGGTAAAATGACAGCATTGAGCCGCTTGGTCAAATCTTTAAACTCAGTTTCAAGCATTCTTCTGTTTGTGAACTCAAATAAACAAATGCCTCTTGAAGTTGCACAACCAAACATTGGACCTAATGGTGTTGTAAATCTAATAATATTAATAATGTTTTTTTTATCGACCTGTGACGGCGATTTTCCAACAATATTTTGATAACTGCTATTGAATCCGCTTAGAGATTCGAATCCTAAATTAAAGGCTGTATTTGTAATGGATTCTCCATTTGATATTTTATTGTAAGCGGTATTTATTCGTAACATTCGTTGGTATGCTTGAAAGGTCATATTATAATATTTTTTAAAACATCTTCTTATTGTATTAGGTTCGATTCCTCTTACCTTCAAATCGTAATCTTTGATTTTCAGGAACGGATTATCACTCAATTCTTTAAGAATATTTGTGATGTAACTTGGAGTTTCGTCTGCCGGCTCCATTGGTTTACAAACCTTACAAGGTCTATAACCGTTTAGTATTGCTTCATTAATATTATCGTAAAATAAAACATTTTCAATTTTTGGTTTTCTTGCAAGACAACTTGGTCTGCAAAATATTCCTGTCGTTTTCACTGCCGTTATGAATATATTTTCGTAGCTAGTATCCCTATTAAGGATGATATCATATTTTTCTTGAAATGATAATTGATTTTTCATAGAACGAAAATAAAGTGCTTATTATTTAACTCGCTACCGAAAACTTAACACACAATTTTTTAAATGCGTTATTATGAGGCACTTGTTTTACCAACGTTGCATCCACAGAAAGTATATCCACAATTAGGTATTAGTTGAATAATAATGAATTGATTTGACAAAATCATTTTTCTATAAGAAACACCGTGCAATACGAATCTTGTGATATTTGAAATATAAATAAAAGTATTTTATAGACTATGAAGTTGTAAAAAATAATTATATATTAAACGTCAATTATTTAAGAATCTAACAGTGTTTATTGACCAACCTTTTTTGAATCAAGTTGTATTATGCAATCACCTTTTTTAAAAAATTGAATATAAGGATTAGACTATGTTTAAAGGACATCCAAAGGGCCTGTATATACTTTTCTTTACTGAAATGTGGGAGAGGTTTAGTTATTACGGAATGAGAGCAATTTTAACGCTCTATATGATCACTGAGGTATCACAAAAAAATCCCGGATTGGGATGGGACGATGCTTTGGCACTGTCAATTTATGGATGGTATACAATGGCTGTTTACGTTATGTCTATTCCGGGTGGTATTATTGCAGATAGATGGCTAGGACAAAAAAAGACGGTCTTGTTTGGAGGGATTTTACTAATATTTGGGCATTCAATACTCGCTATAGATGCTCTTTGGGCATTTGCTACAGGTTTAACTTTAATTGTCCTCGGAGTCGGCGGCTTAAAACCTAATATTTCAACAATGGTCGGGGGACTTTATAGAAAAGGAGATCCGAGGAGAGATCACGGTTTTACGGTATTTTATATTGGAATAAATGTTGGTGCATTCCTTTCTTCTTTGGTAGTTGGAGGTGTGGGTGAATTATATGGCTGGCATTATGGTTTTGGGTTAGCTGGAATAGGAATGCTTCTTGGTGTTTCAGTGTTCCTTTACGGACATAAATATTTGAAGAATGTCGGTGAACCACCAAAACGAAGAACGGATACAAAGAAACAAATTAATACTCCATTAACAAAAATTGAAAAAGACAGAATGGTTGTTTTGTTTTTATCCTTTATAATTATTATCGTTTTTTGGGCTGCTTTCGAGCAGGCAGGCGGTTTGATGAACATTTACACTAATACAAAAGTTGATAGAATGTTATTTGGTTGGCAAATACCTACTTCGTGGTTTCAGTCGCTTAATCCGTTCTTTATAATGGTATTCGGTACTCTTGTTGCTACATTCTGGTTAAAAAGACAACGCTCAAACAAAGAAGCATCAACTTTATTTAAAATGGCGATCGGTACAATTATTATGGGCACAGGCTTTTTAATGATGTCTGGCGCTTCATTACAAGCAACAAGTGCCGGACAGGCAGGTATGTATTGGATTATTGCTGCATACCTATTACACACTATCGGAGAATTATTTGCTTCACCAACCGCATTATCCTTTATTACAAAATTAGCACCGGTTAAATACGGATCATTAATGATGGGTTCTTATTTTGCTGCGACCGGCATCGGCAATAAAGTTGCCGGTTTGCTTGGTGAATCAGCTTCACACGCCGGAGAACTACAAGTATTTACAGGAATTTTCATTTTTACCGCTATATTTGGTATCCTTTTACTTGTCTTTTTGAAGAAGCTGAAGGCACTTACACATGGAGCCGAAGATCTTATTGAGGATGAATCAGAAATGGCAGTTTAGCCTGAGAAAGCTTAGTAAATTGAAGATTTTCTAGACTTAACAGCTATTTTATATTCAAAATAAAAAACAGTAATTCCTCCTCAATAAACACAATTTACTGAGGAGGATTTTTTTTGTGGGCATGGCAGGCTCGAACTGCCGACCTCTGCCGTGTGAAGACAGCACTTACGTGAAATTTGTAGAGTGTAAATGAGAATTTTAAGTAGCTTTGTATCCACAGAAAACGTATCCACAATTGCAATATTGCAGCTATTAGGCATAAATATTCGTGCGTAATTTTATGTATGGAAAAATCCCCTATTAAGAAAGGAACTGAGGCCAATCTAACAATTGAATCGCTTGCCTTCGGCGGTAAAGGTATAGCAAAAGTTGATGATTTTGTAATATTCGTTAAGAATGCCATTCCCGGCCAAATTGTTAGAGCATTTATTTATAAAAAACGAAGCGGCTATGCCGAAGCACGACCCCTTGAGATTCTTGAGGAATCACCCAATGCTATCGCTCCACGATGTGAACATTTTACGCATTGCGGTGGATGCACATTTCAGCAACTAAATTATTCCGAGCAAGTCGAACAGAAAAAACAGCAAGCCATTGATGCACTTCAAAGATTAGCGGGATTGGATGGAGTCAAAGTAGATAAGATGATTCCCGCCAATAATATCTATAATTACCGCAATAAAATGGAATTTACTTTTTCCAATCGGCGCTGGAGACTACCTACTGAATCAGAAGATGCCCCGCAGAGTTTTGCGCTTGGGTTGCATATTCCCGGAAGATTTGATAAAATATTAGATATTAATGAATGTCATATTCAACCAAAAATCGGTAATGAAATTCTTAATTTCGTGAGAGAAAAAGCAATTGAGTTAAAACTGAAACCCTTTGATGCTAAAACGCACATCGGTTTTTTGCGTCATTTAGTATTGCGTTTCGGTGCAAATACCGATGAAATCATGGTTAATATTGTCACATCTTACGAAAATACAGACTTCCTATTTCCATTGGTGCAGGACCTGATTAAAAAGTTTCCACAAATTACTTCTGTTATTAATAATATAAATACTCGTAAAGGCGATACAGCTTTTGGCGAATACGAAATTCTTATGCACGGTGATCCAATAATTACAGATAAAATTGGTGATTTAACATTTGAGATCTCAGCTAACTCTTTTTTCCAGACAAATACATTGCAGGCCGAGGAATTATATCAAGCTGTGCTGGATGGAGCAGATTTGACCGGTGAAGAAACTGTTTACGACTTATACTGTGGAACCGGTTCTATATCATTATTTTTAGCACAAAAAGCGAAAGCAGTTTATGGCTTTGAAATGATTAGATCGGCTGTGGAAGATGCTCAACGAAATGCGGTTGCTAACAGTATCGACAATGCGCAATTCTTTAAAGCTAATCTGGATACATATTTTAAGGGGTACGTTAGTTTCTCAAATTTCACCAAAAAATTTGAAATATCTAAACCGGATGTGGTCGTAATTGATCCACCCCGCGCCGGAATGCATGAAGATTTTGTTCGATATTTACCGAAACTTGGAGCAAAGAAGATAGTTTATGTATCATGTAATCCAACTACACAAGCGCGAGATTTGAAAATCTTATTTGCAAAAAGATACAAATTAACAAACGCTACTGTTGTAGATATGTTTCCGCATACACCGCATATTGAAACGGTGGTAGTATTGAATAAAATATAAGTTTTTCTATCATTCATATACATTTTTATTCAGTTATTGTAATTTGCACGTTACATTAATGCGTAATATGTAACAGAATAAATATCATGAACTATACCAAAATATTAGATAAAGTTTACAAACCGGACGAAGTTGAAGACCGTTTATATCTGGAATGGATGAGCAATGGGTACTTTCATGCCGATGAAAATTCAAAAAAAGAATCATATTCAATAGTTATTCCTCCACCAAACGTAACCGGGAAACTTACTATGGGACATGTCCTGAATAATACAATTCAAGATATACTCATTCGTAAAGCGCGCATGGAAGGCAAAGAAGTTTGTTGGGTACCGGGAACTGATCATGCTTCAATTGCCACAGAAACAAAAATCGTTAAAATGTTGGCTGAACAAGGTATTGAAAAAGACAATTTAACGCGTGAGCAATTTTTAGAGCACGCTTGGGAATGGAAGAAAAAGTACGGTGGGATTATTATTAATCAATTGCAAAAATTGGGTTGCTCATGCGATTGGGAACGTGAACGTTTCACGATGGATGACGGTTATCAAAAGTCAGTTTTGGAATCATTTGTCCGTTTATATAAAAAAGGATTGATTTATCGTGGATACCGATTGGTAAATTGGTGTCCGGCTTCAAAATCCGCTATAAGCGATGAAGAAGTAAAATACCGTGAGGTGAATGGTAGTTTATGGTATTTTAAGTATCCGATTATTGATTCCGATGAATTTGTAACTGTTGCAACTACCCGTCCCGAAACGATGTTGGGTGATACTGCTGTCGCAATAAATCCTAATGATGGACGTTTTAAATATCTGATTGGCAAAAAAGTTAAATTACCGTTAGTTAAAAGGGAAATTCCTATAATAACCGATAAGTTTGTGGATCTGGAATTCGGAACCGGTTGTGTAAAAGTTACACCTGCGCATGATCCAAACGATTTTGAGATAGGTAAAGCCCATGATCTTGAATTTATCAATATTATGAATAACGATGCTTCTTTAAATGATAATGTCCCTGTAGAGTATCGCGGTTTAGCGCGCGAAGATGCGCGTGAAAAAGTAATCCGGGATATGCAGAAATTAGGTTATATTGAAAAGATAGAACCTTATACAAATAAGATTGGCTACTCTGAACGCGGAAATGTACCGATTGAGAATTATTTGTCGGAACAATGGTATTTAAAAATGGGAGAATTAGCCAAACCGGCCATTAAAGCTGTGAATGATGGTACTATTAAATTTCATCCGGCACATTGGGTGAAAACGTATAACCATTGGATGGAAAATATTAAGGATTGGTGTTTGAGTCGTCAATTATGGTGGGGACACCGCATACCGGTTTACACCTGCCAAGATTGTAATGAAGTTATGGTACAGGTTGAGCAACCAAAACAATGCTCAAAATGCAAATCTGATAATATTAAGCAAGATCCGGATGTATTAGACACCTGGGCAAGTTCTTGGTTATGGCCGTTTAGTGTATTTACTTGGCCGGAAAAAAGTAAGGAAGTAGAACGATTTTATCCTACTGATACTCTTGTAACGGGTCCCGACATAATTTTCTTTTGGGTGGCAAGAATGATAATGGCAGGATATGAGTTTAAGGGGGAACTACCATTTAAGGATGTTTACTTTACCAGTATCTTACGAGATGAAAAAGGGCTGAAATTCAGTAAATCATTGGGTAATTCTCCTGATCCGTTTGACCTATTTTCACAATATGGAACTGATGCAGTTCGTTTTGGAATAATGTTGATGGCTCCACAAGGTCTAGACGTACTTTTCTCAAAAGAGCGTCTTGAAGTAGGCCGTAATTTCATGAACAAATTATGGAATGCTTCTCGTTTTGTAATGATGAATTTAACTGATGAGAACTATCTTGATATTAATATACATGAAGAAAAACTTGAGTTGCCTGAAAAATGGATATTGAGCCGTCTTCAAAATGCTATCAAAGATGTTAATCGGCAATTAGACCGATTTCATTTTAATGAAGCTGCCAAAGTTATTTACGAATTTGTATGGAGTGATTACTGTGATTGGTATATCGAAATAGCCAAAACAAAGTTTAACAATGAAAATATTAAATCAGCAGATATTACGCGTGCTGTATCTGTTCATGTACTGAAAAATATACTTGCTTTACTTCATCCGTATGCTCCATTTATTACTGAGGAATTATGGCATCATTTTAGGAATAAAGACAATAATGATTTAATTATATCTGAATGGCCTGAATTCGATAAAAATTGGGTTAATCGAAATGCAGACGATAAGATGAATTTGTTGCAGGAGTTAATCTCAGCAGTAAGAACAATACGCAGCAGTATGAATGTTCCTCCTGCTCGCAAAGCAGATATGATTATCCGTACCAATTCTTCAACTGCAAAAACCCTACAAGGGTACGAAGCTATAATTAAATATTTATGTAAGATTAATGCGGTGAATTATAGTGAAGATGCCACTAAACCCCCACAATCGGCCGTGGCGGTTGTCAAAGATTTAGAAATTTTTATTCCATTGGGTGGATTAATAAATGTCCGTGTTGAAGAGAATCGCTTATTGAAGCGCAAAAAAGAATTGGCGGACATACTCGATACAATTAGGAATAAGCTAAATAATCAAGATTTTTTATCTCGAGCTCCCGAAAAAGTAATAAAAAGAGAGAAGGAAAAATTAGATGAAATACATAGTGAACTTGAAAAAGTAAAAATAAATTTGGAAATGATTAAATGAAAAAACTAATAATTATTTTGTTCGCATTATCTCAGATTTGGGGACAATCAATAGATGCATCATTAACAATTTATAAAGATGGTTTTGCTTTAGTTAAACAACCGGTAGCGTGGGATGTTAAAGCGGGAAGTAACACTATCAAATATGATAGATTAGCCAATGGCATGTATGCTGATTCACCGTTTTTAGATCTACAAAATTTTGAGATATATACTCAGAGATTAAATCAAAATATATTTTCTAGTAACGATATATTTAATAAAAATTTAGGTAAAATAGTTGAGTTAAAAATAATCGGTGAAAAAGCTATTTCCGGCACCTTACTTGAGTATAGTTCATCACAAGTTACAATTCAAACGAAATCATCTATTCATTCATATTTTAAAAATAATTTAGAATATATTTCCATAAAAGGACAAGATGAAACTCCTCAAATTCGTCCCGTTTTATCATGGGATATCTTTTCAAAAAACTCTGGCACAGCTAAGGGTCATCTGATTTATATGTCAGGGGGATTTGACTGGAATGCGAAATATCGCATGATAATGTTAGATGAATTTGATAATGCAATATTAATTCCAGAAGCATTTATTAAGAATAATAGCAACCTTACTTTTTCAAAACTATCATTGCAATTGGTTGAGGGGAACCTAAACCGTGTCCGCCATGAATATGCTGCAAAATCATTACAAAGAAGCGGAGCGATGGCGGATTATGCAGAAGCTGAAATGAGTTATGCCCCCACTGCACCGATACGCGAGAATCTAGGTGATTATTATATTTATACAATTCCAAATGAATTAGAATTACGTGGCAATGAAAGCATTACTGTACGATTATATGATGCCCGCGAGATAAAATATTATAAAACATATTTGTTTGAAAACTATGAACAGGCACAACGTGAGGAACCATTATCAGTTGAAATAAAAATTGATAATACTGAAGAGAATAATTTAAATCTCCCCTTACCACAAGGTACAATTGAATTATATCAAACCATGCAAAAAGGGGAACTTGAGTTTTTAGGTGAAGACAGATTGAAGCAAGTTCCTAAAGGTGCCACTACAAAATTAATTGCTGGAAGAGCGTTTGATGTTGTAGGCAAACGCAAAGTGCTAAACTACGATAGACAGCGAAAAAGTGAAGAAGCATCTATTGAAATAAAGATCACAAATACAAAAGATCAAGATGTAAACGTTAAATTAATTGAGAAAATTTCCGGAGATTGGGTGATACGTGACGAATCTACAATGTATATGAAAGAAGATGCTTCGACAATCTATTTCCCGATTACCGTGCCAGCCAATAGCGAAATGTTAGTTACCTATACTTATCGGAAAGAGTGGAATTAAAATAACGTGGCATCTGCCGCAGTTCAATTAACAACACCAATTCAATTTATAAAAGGCGTTGGACCAAAACGGTCCGAAGCATTATCTCAGGCAGGAATAGAAACAGTTGAAGATTTACTATATTATTTTCCACGACGTCATTTAGATAGAACTTCTGTTACTAATTGTAGTGATTTAAAAAGAGATACAGTTGCAACTGTTGTGGGAGTTGTAAAATCATGTGGTATGAAAACAATTCGGCGAGGAAAATTATTCCAAGTCCTTATTGAAGATAGTACAGGTTTTATAACCCTAACTTGGTTTAATGGAGCAGCTTTTGTAAAGCAATCCATTAAAGTAGGTGATAGGCTTACAGTACATGGTAAGGTTGATTTTTATCAAGGGTTTCAAATCGTTCATCCGGAATATGACAAATTAGATATTGATTCAGAACCATTGAGTACTGGTTCAGTTATTCCGCTATATCCTCTAAATGAAAAATTTCGAAGTGCAGGGTTGGAACATCGCAGTTTGCGAAAATTTATACGCAATATTCAAAGTCAAATTGACAAAATCTCTGACTTTTATATCGAAGACTTTAAGCAAAAAAATAATCTCATTGATCGATCAAATGCTTTAAATGCCATCCATTTTGCTAAAGATGCTGCTCATTTAAAAAATGCAATCTACCGACTGAAATTTGATGAACATTTCTTTTTACAATTAGGCGTTGCACTAAAAAAAGATACTTTAGATAGAATCGGAACTAATCCATTAGACAAAACCGGACCATATGCAAAATTAATTTATGATCAGTTGACTTTTGAGCTTACTATTGCGCAGAAACGAGCTCTAAAGGAAATCCATGATGATATGAAAAAATCAGTGATGATGAACCGTTTATTGCAAGGTGATGTGGGATGCGGCAAAACGATTGTTGCAATTTTGGCTTCAGCAATTGCTGTTGGAAATAAAGTACAAGTTGCAATTATGGCACCAACAGAAATTTTAGCTCATCAACATTATGAGGTTTTCAGAAAATTTGCTGATATTGCAAAAATTCCCACAGCTTTATTGGTCGGCAATATTAAAGCAAAAGAACGGAAACCGATTTTAGATGGTCTAAAAAATGGTAAAATAAGTATAGTTGTCGGTACGCATGCTCTAATCCAAAAAGATGTAGAATTCAAAAAATTAGGATTGGTGATCGTCGATGAGCAACATCGCTTTGGCGTGATGCAGAGAGGAGATCTGGTGGTAAAAGGACAAAATCCACACTTTTTAGCGATGACGGCGACTCCTATTCCCCGCACATTATCTATAACATATTATGGTGATATGGATATATCAGTAATCGATGAAATGCCAAAAGACAGAATACCGATTACAACTACAATTGTGCAACCTACACGTTTATCAAAAGTATATAATTTTATCAAAGACCAGGTAGGTCGCGGACAACAATGTATGGTGGTTTATCCCTTAGTGGAAGAGTCCGAAAAATCCGATTTAGCCGCAGCGGTTGTAGCACATCAGGAATTGAGTGAAAAAACATTTCCCGAATATAATGTTGGCTTAATTCATGGACGAATGAAGAAAGAAAAAAAAGATGCAGTAATGGAATCTTTTTCGCTAAACAAAATCAACATTTTAGTATCAACAACTGTAATAGAAGTCGGGATTGATATTCCAAACGCTACAGTTATGTTAGTTGAACACGCAGAGCGATTTGGCTTAACACAATTGCATCAGTTACGAGGGCGAGTGGGGCGGAGCGTTCACAAAAGTTATTGTATATTGGTACAGCGCAATTTTAATAATTTGGGGAATCAGAGATTGAAGATTATGGAAAGTACAAACGACGGTTTTAAAATTGCGGATGAAGATTTAAAAATGCGTGGACCAGGAGTATTTTTTGGAATTCAACAAAGTGGATTTTTTAATTTCAAAATCGCCAATCTAATTACCGATGGCAATATATTAAAGAAAGCCCGGAGCGCAGCATTTGATCTTGTCAAAAATGATCCGTCCCTACAAAAGCCGGATAATGTAGAAATAAAAAATCACTTTCAAAAACATTATCAATATTTATTAAAAAATATGAATACTGCATAATATGACAAATATCGTTATTAAAAATTGTCCAGCTTGTGACTCCAGTAAATATGTTAAAGCCTTAACTGCTACTGATTACCTTGTATCAAACGAATCATTTGAAATAATGGAGTGCGCAGATTGTTCTCTTCGTTTTACATCACCGATACCTAATAATAATGAAATTGGTAATTATTACAAATCTGACGACTATATATCGCACACAGGAAGAGACAATTCCATCATTAATAAAATCTATAGAATTGTGCGGTATTTTACTTTACGTTCAAAAAAGAAAAAAGTGATAAAGTTTTCTCAAAATAAATCAGGCTCAATATTAGACATAGGTTGCGGAACAGGAAATTTTTTAAAAATTATGAAACAATCCGGTTGGAAAATTAATGGTGTAGAAGTTAATGATACAGCTCGAGGAATTGCCAAAAACAATACCGGTTCAGTTATATTGAATCAAATTGAATTCTTTGAAAGTAAGCAAAAATATGATGTAATTACTTTTTGGCATTCGCTAGAACATTTATATGATTTAAAAAGATATCTAAATAAAATTTCCATATCTCTAAATGCCACTGGAATTGTAATGATCGCCGTGCCAAATTACCAATCTTTTGATGCTGATTATTTTAAGCAAGATTGGGCAGCGTATGATGTACCACGGCATTTATATCATTTTTCTTTTGATGCAATGGTAAAATTATTGCAAAAATTCATATTTAAATTATTACAAAGTGTACAATTACCATTTGATTCATCTTATATTTCACTTTTATCAGAAATGTCGGTTAGAAAAAAACAAAATATTGTAAAAGCTTTTCTTGTTGGATTGAAATCATATTTTGTGGGGCGTAAAGATACAAAAAGAGGTAGTTCAATTTTATATGTGTTTAAGAAAAATCAATGAACTTCAAAGAAATATTCTAACTTAAATATAGACAAATCTGGTGTAATTAATAAAAGATGGTTGCTAAAACAACAGTAAAGATTATTATATTTAAGTAATTAAGTAATCATTTTTATATTCAGAAATAAAAATGATTAAAAAAATGTCCAAAATGTCAATTAAAAAACACCATAAAGTTTGGTAAAAAGTCCGGAAGACAAAGATTTAAGTGCAAGTATTGTAAACATTTATTTACCAATACCAGACAAGTAAACAATAAGCAAAATAAAAGACTTTGCTTAGAATATTCACACCACAAGCAGACTTACCAATCCTTGGCATAGAAATACCATATAACCCAACATAATCGCCGGAAACAGCCTAAATGCCATTATAATCATTATTATTACAAATAAAAACCATAGGCTACATCTTTTTCTCAGCATTCTGCCCGTTTTTCTGGTATATGTACTATGGAAACCCCTAACACAATGTTAGGGGTTTTGTTTAATAAGGAGTACCTATGAATGATAAAATGAAGACACTGCAGATGAAGAAGTTAAATCATGATTATCCGGTAATGCTAACCTACGATCAATGCAAATCAGGTGCGAGCCAATACGGACCATGGAATCTGTACGGGGTAGAATATGAAGGTGTTGAGCAAAGTATCTTTGCTGAAGATTCCCTGCATCTGAAACTTATGAAGTATGGAAAAGGAGCACGACTTGTCTTACGCAGGAATCAGGATGAGAACGGTGAGCTAGAATGGCAGGTAACACCGGCTAATGGTAACATACAGCATAAGCCTCAACAAACTAGTCTCAAGTACCTAGATGACCGTACAGCAGACATTCACCGTCAGGTAGCACTAAAGATAGCTACGGGTTCAATCGGTCAGAGTACCAAACCATGGACTGCTGAGGACCTGAGTGAGATAAAGGTTAGGCTGGATAAGTTACTTGATATCCTAGATGGAACTGAAGACGATGAACTGCCCTACTAAAGTTAGAGACTTTGTGGTTGGGTTAGACTATGATTCAATAGAAGAAGACAAAGGACATTTAACTATTAGAAGAAAAGTAACTCTATCTGAACTAGTTGAAGAGATAAAAGAGATCATGCTCATTGGTTCACGTTATCCACAGTTCCCCGCTGAAGCAAACCCAACGGTTACTTATGCTTGGGACCTAAATAATCAAGAAGACGGAGACTGTTACCATGAAATAATCAATGAACTTGAAAAAGACAATAGAAAGGAGGTGACTTACTAATGCTTGCTGAGATCATCAAGATCATCAAACAAATACTTGAATCGTTAAACAAGTAATCAAAAAAACAACCCTCAGGGGTTGTTTTTAGCTTACTGGTCAATGCTGTAGACTCTAATTGTGGATAAGGGAAAAATCATTTTAAAAAACATGCAGATTATGGGAATTTTGTCAATGTGGGGCTAAATACAAAGTTGACATAGCAAGAAATGCCCTGCAGCTGTAAACATAGGTGAAAATTGACCGTTATTGGTTAGTTGTTTCTCTAGAGCATACAAATACGAAAATGGAAAAAGAAATATTTCTATAAGATGACCCTATTGCCAAATAACTACCCTCTTTTATTAATTACGCTAAAATATTTTACTTCCCAAACTGAAAATATTGGGTTAAATCATTATAAATATTCAATATCTAAAACTAAATTCCACGACTTTTTAAAGAGATATTTTAAGAGGAACAGAAGAAACAATTTTTCGTTTTAAATATTTGAGGAGAATACTATGCCACTTGAAAGTAAATTTACAGAAGAACAGCTATTTGATAATTTAATATCATCATTAGTCCATAGCGTTTGGATCTCGCTTGGAAAAATCAAAAACCCAATGACAGATAAAATTGAACGCAATATATTTGGTGCATCGATGAATATTGATATGCTTGATATGCTTTACAAACGCATGGATGGTAATTTATCTGAAAAAGAAGAATCATACTTAAGCCATGTCTTAAGTGAAATAAAGATGAACTATATTGAAGAGAAAAAACGTGGTGATGATTTACCGGAAGACAAGAAAGAAGAAAATGCTAACACTGCCGAAACGAAACCGAAAAGCGATGAAAAAACCAAAGAAAAAGATTCTGGCAAAAACCAAACAAAGGCCAAAAAAGCAACTGCCAAGCCAAAGGAAAAGAAATAGTGATCGAAAAACAATATTTACGTTGGAATAGAATTCTCGCCGGAGTTGTATTCCTATTTTCATTTATTATATATTTCACAACTATGGCACCAACCGTGTCATTTTGGGATTGTGGTGAATTCATAGCAACTTCCTATTCACTTGGCGTTCCACATCCGCCGGGCAGCCCATTATTCTTAATTATTGGCCGATTGTTTTCGATGTTACCGCTTAGCAGCGACATCGCTTTCCGCGTTAATCTTATATCTCCAACTATCAGTGCTCTAGCAAATATGTTACTTTATTTAATAATTGTAAAAGTAGTAGTTCATTGGAGAAAGTCTGTTAGCAATATTAATGATGTGATTGTCGTATTTGGCGGAGCATTAGTTGGCGCTTTGGCATTCGCTTTTACCGATAGTCATTGGTTTAATGCTGTGGAAGCGGAAGTGTATGCAATGAGCACCTTTTTTACGGCAATTGTTGTATGGCTGATTTTACATTGGTCAGAACGAGCAGAAGAAAAAGGTAATGAACGATATATTTTAATTATTGCTTACATGGTTGGTCTTGCAATTGGCGTGCATTTACTGAATCTATTGGCATTGCCATTTATTGCATTAGTAATTTATTTCCGTAAACAAGAATTTGAATGGAAATCATTCATCATTACTGTATTGTTAACAGGGATTACTTTTTTATTAATACATAACGGTATCATTAAAGGATTGCCGCGCTTAGCAAGTAGTGCAGGATTATTTGCTGTTGTAGCAGTCATAATTGCACTTGTTGGAGCAATGATTTGGGCGGTAGTAAGTCATAAACAAATTCTTTCAATTATTTTTACATCATTTGTATTAATTGTAATTGGTTATTCTACATACGCGATGGTCTTTATACGTTCTAATCAAAATCCCGCTATTGATGTTGGAGAGCCAAATACAATTCAATCGGCAATAGCTTATATGGAACGTGAACAATACGGAAGCGTTAGTCAACTTCCGCGAAAATATGATGGTTTACCTGCCAAGTATGAGGCAGTTGGTAGACCTGAATTTGAGCAGGATTTTTCTTCAAAACAAAATCAAGCGTATCGGTTCTATAATATGGGAAAACAATGGCAGTTTTTTGCCAATTATCAAGTAAAAAAGATGTATTGGCGGTATTTTTTATGGCAATTTGCAGGACGCGGTCCATCGACCGAACCAGGTGTTACGGATTTTGGTGCTAATACTGCTCAAGATGGTGTAAAGTGGATGCAATTTGGTTTACCGCTCGCCTTTTTCCTTGGATTAGGCGGCATGTTTTTTCATTTCCAAAGCGATAAAAAAGCTGCTTTTACAATTTTAACATTATTTTTTATTACCGGTTTAGCTCTTATCATGTATCTTAATCAGGATAATCCACAGCCGCGTGAACGGGATTATTCCTATGTTGGAAGCTTTTTTGCATTTTCGATTTGGATAGGTCTCGGAGCCGCTGCAATTGCAGAAAAAATACTAAAATATATTAAAGAAAAGGAATTGGCAACACGTCTCGCAGGAACTGCGATAATTTTACAGATCCTTCTTATTCCTACAGTAATGTTATTTGCTAATTATCATGAGCACAATCGCAGTGGAAACTATGTCGCTTGGGATATGGCGTACAATATGTTACAATCATGCGAACCGAACGCGGTAATATTTACAAACGGCGATAATGATACGTATCCGTTATGGTATTTACAAGAAGTTGAAAGTGTTCGCAAAGATGTAACAGTGGCAAACTTGAGTTTATTAAATACGCCATGGCATATAAAACAATTACGTGATTCGCGCCCAATCGGGGAGCGTTTTATTAATTTAACTGATGAACAAATTGATGAACTTTCCTATGGTTTGCAAGCCTGGCAAGAGCAAAAAGTACGAATCCCGGCCGAAAATGATGTTTTAAATCCTGAAGGTTATATTGAATGGAATTTAAAACCAACATATGCAGGACAAGCTCTTAAAACGCAAGATTTGATGGTGTTGAGAATTATAAATGATACTAAATGGAGATATCCAATTTATTTTGCGGTTACAGTTGGGAATGAAAATAGAATTGGTTTGGAAGATTATTTAGGAATGGAGGGGTTAACTTTCCGCTTAAATAGTCATAAAATATCTTTAGTCGACAAAGAAAAAATGGAAGCCAATTTAATGACCGATATAGGCGATGTTACTTGGTCAAAAGAGTTTATTCCATCATCGATAGTCAAAGACAAAACAGATTCAAATAAAACTACTTGGTCAAGAGATTTCCAAACAGGCTATATGTTTAGAAATTTGGGGAATAAAAATGTTTACTATAGTGATCAAATTATTCGGCTTATGCAAAATTACCGGAGCGGTTATTTGCAACTAGCTGTTGTTTACTATTTTGAATATCAAGATATGCTTAATGACCCTTCTAATAGACCCGAGGAAATTGAAACTGCACGACAAAAAGTGCTAAGTGTATTACAAAAGATGGATCAGAATTTGCCTCAAGAAACAATCCCGATAACTACAAACGACCATGCTTTCCAAATTGGACATCTGTATAGTAGAATCGGTGAAAAAGACATTTTCAAATCAATTTTAGAAGATCTAAATGGTCGTAGAAATGTATCAGTTGAAGAAAAACTAAAATTCGGACAAGCTTACATACAAGAACTAGGTGATATTGAGAGTGCACTTAATATCTTTAGAGGATTATACGATAGTTATTTAGACGTAGAGAATCTTGTTAGAGCGAAAGGAATAAAAAAAGCAGGATTAACACAATCATCTTGGGATAATTGGCAAAGATTGTATGGCGAGATAGTTTCGTCTTTAGTGCTTACATATCGTTCTTCGGAATCGTGGGAACCGATGGAATTAGTATTAAATGATTGGCTAGTTCGGAATCCGAATGATTTTAATGCAAAAGAAATGTTGGATGAAGTTCGTAGAAATATTGGAAATGTAGATAGCGTTGGAGATGCATCAATTTTTAATTAAATGATATGTAAAATATGCGACCATTGGTCTCAATAATAATCCCGCATTGGAATGGTATTGATGTAATTACAGAATGTCTTGAATCACTTCAAAGGGCAACCTATCCAAATCTTGAAATTATTGTCGTAGATAATAACTCTACTGATGACTCAGTTAATTATATCAGGAAAACTTTCCCAAAAGTTGTTATTTTCGAAAATGGGCTGAATGAAGGTTATGCCGGAGGTTGTAATCGCGGTTCTGAAATTGCAAAAGGTGAATATTTATTATTCCTTAATAATGACACAATCCATGAACCAAATTGGATTGAACCTCTTGTTCAATTATTAGAAAAAAAACACTAAAATCGCATCTGTACAACCAAAAATATTAAACTATTATCAGAAAAATTTATTTGATTATGCCGGTGCTGCCGGTGGACTATTGGATTTTCTTGTTTTCCCGTTTGCACGTGGGAGGATTTTTAATGAACAAGAAATCGATACGAGTCAATATAATTCAATAAAGGAGATATTTTGGTCATCCGGCACAGCATTTTTAGTTAGGAAAACTTCATTTGAAAAAGCCGGTAAGTTTTACGAATTATTTTTTGCTCACATGGAAGAAATTGATTTGTGTTGGAGATTTCATTTATTAGGTTATGATGTATGGAGTGAACCAAGCAGTAAAGTTTACCATAAAAATGCTGTGACTTTACCGATGTATTCTGAGAAAAAATATTATTTAAACCATCGTAATTCACTAATAATGCTACTGACAAATTATTCATTACCTTTAGCTATTTATGTTTTACCAATAAGGTGGACATTGGATGTTGTTGCAATAATCTACGCTATGGTACAAGGCGATTGGAAACATATAAAAGGTATTGCCAAAGCTCATGCCTGGATAGTGTTTCATCCAAGAAAACTGTTTAGAAAGCGAAGTGAGGTCAGAATATTGCGGAAGGTAAAAGATAAAACTATCTTAAGAAAAATGTATAACGGAAGCATAGTGTTTGCGCACTATATTTTAAGGAAAAATACTTATTCAGAGCTTACTGATAAACCACGCTCGTAAATTTCTCTATTGTCGGGGTCTAATTCGATCAAATCGTTAAGGATTGAATCCTGTCCTAATATCGAAAGAATTTCAGTCAATCTCTCAGCATGTCCATTCATAAATAGCATTGTGTAATGATCGCGTGAATTTTGATTGTAAACTTCGTCGAGCCCGGCAATCATATTAATAAATTGTTTGGTAGCGGACTCCAATTTTCCATATTCGAATAATTCTATGCCATAGTAAGTTGCCAAACGGACTTTGCGTAATCCGTGGTTGCTGCTCAACAGGTTTTCAATTCGTATTCTTTCTGACCATCCACGTGAATAATCTGATGCTGCGCCACGGAGCGCAATCGCCCTGGCGATTTCATAAAACTTATTCCCACCTTTTTGCTCATAAGTATCTGCTTCACCGGCTAGAATAAGATTTGCGTAATATGCTAAAAAACTAGACAAAGGATTAAAGAGAACCGCATCATAATATAGCGAACCGCTTTCGTTGTAAGTAAACTGAAATGATTTATCAAAGTAGCGTTGATCTACGCCATTTGAGAAAAGAGCTTGTGAGAGATAAATATGCTCTGATCCTTTAGATGATGTACCTTCAAAAATAATTTGAATATGAAGTGGTATTTCCAAATCACTATACTCTTCATCCCATTCAGTATTTTGGAAAAATCGCTTAATTTCATCTTTTAATGATAAAAGTTCCTGACGGTCTCCATCGCGCAGGAGCCGATCATCAAATGAAACATCTACATTCCCGAATTGGGCAAATGATAATCCTGAGAATAGAATAGTAATCAGCAAGATGTGCGTTATGTATTTTACTTTCATAACAGCGAAATGTAGAGTGTTATGTAATTGCTTAGCAAGTGAAAGATAATTATCTAAATCATATTTTTTACTAAACCTGTATCTTATTGTTTCAACAATACAGGACTACTTTGTATTTTTTAGGACATTATTTAATCGCTAATTAATTAATTAAGGAAATAAAATGAAATCCAATTCCAAAGTTGCTGATTTGGCCGGTCCCGGTATTAGTACTTACCCAGAAGTCGAAAAAATATTACCCAACGATTATTCACCTTTGCAGACTCCGATGAAACGAATGAAAGCACTCTATATGATTAAAGATTATATTGAGAAAGGCTTAGCCGAAGCGCTGAATTTGCAATTAGTCCAAGTACCTCTTATTGTTAGTAAGGATAGTGGTGTGAATGATACGCTTGACCGTGATGGTTCCCGTACTCCAATTGATTTCCCTGCCGGTCTTGGTTTAGATAAGCGTATTGAAGCGCAAATTGTACAAGCGGCAACTAAATGGAAACGTCCCGCCTTAAAACAATTTGGCTGTAAACCAGGAGAGGGAATCAACACCGATATGCGCGCAGTTAGAAAAGATTATTTTTTAGACCATGATCATAGTTGCTATGTTGATCAATGGGATTGGGAACAAGTAATTACAGCTGACCAAAGGAATTTAGATTACCTTACCGATGTTGTTAAAAAGATATGGAAAGTGATTTATGGAGCGGGTCAATATGTTAAACAAGAATTTCCTGAATTAAATACCAACAAATATCCGGATATTCCGGAAGAATTGACATTCATTCATGCTGAAGAAATATTAGAAATGTATCCTGATCTACCGCGAAAGCAACGTGAGACAAAGATCATTAAGGAATATCCTGCTGTATTCATTTATGGCATTGGTTGGGTACTGAAAGATGGCTATCCACATGAAATGCGCGCTGCCGATTATGATGATTGGATTACCGAAACAGTTTCGGCAAAAGGTGAACCAATGCATGGATTGAACGGTGATATCCTTGTTTGGAATCCCGTTACCAAACGCCGCCATGAATTGACATCCATGGGAATTAGAGTTACCAAGGAAACTTTAGTGAAACAAATGGAAATCGCCGGATTGGAAGAGAATCTTAAGCTTCCATATCATCAAGCAATTTTAAATGATGAAATACCAATAAGTATTGGTGGCGGAATTGGTCAAGCGCGAACCTACATGTACTTGCTTAGAACCGCACATTTAGGCGAGGTTACAGTAACAATTTGGCCGCAACAGCTTAAAGATATTTGTGCTAAAAAAAATATACACGTATTAGAATAATATGTCATTCCGCATTTAATGCGGAATCCATTTAAATTAGATTCCAATTATCAGACAATTTCCGGATTCCAGAATGACAAAGAAAAAGGGAACGATATATATCGTTCCCTTTTTTAAATAGTACTTAACGTTGGTGGTATGAAAAGTTGCCGGTTGCGGTTAATTTACTATCAAGCTACAAGAAGTTTGAAGAGGGCTACAACCTTTGAGCAACCTACTTCTCCGGCAATTTATTATAACATGTATTGTGTTTAGTTTTCTTTTGTCTATGGTTAGTTCTTTTCACATATTCAAATTAAACACAACGTTCCATGGATGGCACTATGTGTTTTGTTTTCCAACAAATAACTAATCCTATTTAGATTTTTTTAATCTCTTCTCTTGTTTTTTTTGTTTTCGAGTTTTTGCTGCTTCTTTTATTTCTTTTTTCTTTGCGTCTTTACCTTTTGCCAAAATTTTTACCTATTAAATGGTTAATTTTGTTTTCTCTAATATATTGCCTTTGAATTATTAGTTTTTAGTTTTCTGTCAAGCCTTTTGATTTAATGCTTTGCTTCGGTATCCCACAAAAATGAAAAGAATTGCATTTGCCGGAAATATGAATATAACCAGCGCAGATGGATTAACTATGAATAAAGCTAAGAATGCAAGAAGCGAGAGGATGCCACCTATTAATTCCCATTTCCATGCAAGAACTAATCCTAGAAGCCCGATACCGAATAAGGTTAATTGTAAAATTGTATTTAAGGTCATCGGTGAAGAAGTTCCCTCTTTAGCACTTTGCATCGTTTCCCCAATAAACATTATCAAAGCGAAGGCAACAATAATTGCACTCATAACACGCGCAATGAATCCTGGAATTTTAATTGAGTTTGTTTTCATTTTTTGTCCGCCAATTTTAAAAATTGCTACTTTGTTATTTTATCAATGAATGCCAACATCCCAACATACGAATTGCGTTTGTTGGGAATACTACGCTCAAATTTATTATCATTTTTTAGATATTGTATATTTAAAACAAATTACATTAATGCGATATACTCCGTAATTTTCATTATGACCAACATTAAAGACATAATAGTTGAAAATAAAGCAGCATTTTCTATTCTGAAAATAGCCGGCGAATTGGGTGGAAAACACAATCTAAATGTCTTTGTGGTTGGTGGATTTGTCCGGGATCTTTTTTTAAACAGAAAGTCAATAGAGATAGATTTA
>PVMK01160004.1_pt1 | contig 43352 bp, 41 predicted proteins | sample 1853481 | NCBI WGS metagenome assembly PVMK01 (sample SAMN08533507, study PRJNA380276) | Marine sediment metagenome, whole genome shotgun sequencing project.
CCCGCAAGTCGAGCTCGTTGTTGACGAGGTGGTCGACGATGGTTCGTAGCGTCTGCTCTTTGGCATCGCCCGCCAACGTGAGTGTGAACGCGGGGAACTGCGTCGGGCTTTTGCGCACCAGGCCTTCGTCGATGCGGCGAAACGTGAGCAAATCGCTGAAGAATGCGCGAATGCCCGCCTCCGCCTTGGGCGAATCGAGCAAGCGCGCTGCTTGAGCGGTTAGGGTTCCGGCGCTCAGCAGGTCTCCGCTTTCGGCAGCGTCCAAGAGCTCGTCGTCCGGCGTGCTGTTCCAAATGAGGTAGCTGAGACGTGTCGCGACCGAAGTGCTCGTCAGTCGCAGGCGCGACCCGTCTTCGGGGTCGGGTTCGATCTCTTCCACGCGGAACAGAAAGTTGGGCGACACGAGCAGGCTTGTGAGAGCCATCTCCAGGCCGGCGTAGAAATCGCCAAGCTCGGTGGCTGAGCCCGCGGCAATTGCTACCGCATCGCGACCTCGTCTGCGGCTAGCGTGCGTCGAAAGAGGCGACGTCCGATGGTGGAGATGAACTCACTGGCGCAACCGTCGTCGGCTCCATCTGCTGACGAGGGCTCGCATGCAAGGTTGGCGGCCCGAAGCTCGGAGCCAAGCGCTTGCTCGGCGATCGCTGTGGCGGCAGCCTCATACTTCTCGAAACCCGACGGGGTCACACTGACGAACGAAGCGCCGACTCCCAGCAAGCCCTCGAGGCGCGCGTCGGGTTCGATTCGGCTCGGTACGACGATGCTTTCGCCGAGTACGTCGTGAATGCTTTGGGTGTATTGCTGGGAGGTCAAGCGGCGCAACGCGACCGGTCCCCCTTCCGTGGCGGGAGCGCCCCCGGAGGTGTCGCTCCCCCCGCAAGCCACCGCAACCACGGCGAGCAAGGCGGCGATGCGGCGTCCTCGTTTGTGGTCCGTCATGATGTCTTACTGGCTCCTTAGTCGGTGAGGAAGGCAGTCACCGCTTCAAGGCGGAAGATCGTCGTAAAGGAAGTGCATTCTCCCGACTCTTCGTCGTAGCCGGCGTCCGCCGCCTCCATCGCTGCCAGGAACTTGGTGTAGTCGAAACCGGCGGCGTTGCCGTTCTGCGTGGTGGGCGTGCCGATGATTTCGTCGACCTGGGCGACCGACCAGTGGGCCGAGAGGATTCCGCTGGCGGTGCCGTTGCCCAGGGTGAGGCGAATCCGGCTGTCGGTGAGCAACATGTTCGCGTCGACGATCTGGATGAAGAACTTGATGCTCACGTCGAAAGGACCTGCCTCGAGCACCCCGTTCTTGATCTGGCCGGTCGCGATCGTGCTGTGGAACTTCGTGTCGGGATGAACCGCGAGTGTCCCGTTCGGCAGCACTTTGCCATCCGTTCCGACGAGTGGTGAATCTTCGGTGGAGAAAATCTGCACGGTGACCTCGTCGTCGTTGACCAGGTCGTCCACACCGCCCAGCTCCATCACAATGGACATTTCTCCGTTCTTGACGGCGCTGCTGACGACACTGTCGACCAGCTGGCTTTTCTGTAGCGGCTCGTACAGGCGAAGAAACGACCACAGGCCGTAGTCGATTCCCGGTGTTCCGTCGGGTGCTTCGAAGTCGTCGTGCAGGCATGTCCCGGGCTCGGTGCCGCCGCCGTCGCGCGAATCTAGGTCGAAGCCGCGGACGCCTTCCTCACCAAAGTCGGTGGCACTCGCCTCCGGGTACAGAAAGCCGAAATCTCCGAGGACGTAGCCCATGGCCTCGCGCGCAGTGCCCGTTCCTCCGGTTCCGGCGGATCCTCCAGTTCCGGCGGATCCTCCGGTTGCGCCGGCCCCCTCGCTCGTGCTTCCGCACGCGGTCGCGACGAATCCCATCGTCACGGCTAGCACCCAGTTCAAGCTATTGTTCCTCATTCGTTACCTCGTAAATAAGCGGAGGAGGACGCAACCAATCACCACGGTCGCGAAGGCACCTCCAGACGCGGCAACTCTACGCCAATCACCCTAATAGTGACAACTCGTAAAGTTTGGCCGGCGCCGAGTCGTTGCTAGCGTTTTCTAGGGTGAGCCTGCCGCCGGTTCGCCTACATCTCTGCATGCTGACTCCGATTTGGGGGTGTTCGGCACCGCCGATCCATGGTACCAGGCAGCGCCGGGCAGGAGGAGTTGTGATGCGAGGAATTCAGCTTGGGATTTCGATGGCCGTCTTATTGGCGGTCGCAGCATGTGGTGAGACCAGTAGCGGCGAAGGGACCGGTGGAAGCGGGGGAACCGGCGGGAGCGGCGGGACCGCGGACCAACCCCCGGTCGATCAATGCGTCAATGGTGCGGATCAGGCGATCTTCGACGAGCTCGGCGCGGAAATCGGCGAGATCGTAGCGGGCTGCGGGCAGCCACCATCGACGCCGTGCGGCGGAGAGCTCGGGTTGGTCCTCGGAGGGGACACCTCAGAGGGTGCAGCCACCGCACTTGGCGATTGTATCGCGCAGTGCGTCTCCGACGATACTGGCCTTTCGACCGAATGCACCAGCTGCTACGGCCTGATCACCGTGTGCACCATCGGCAGCCCTTGTCTCGCAATTTGCGCCCCCGACCCTGGCTCTGCCGAGTGCGCGACCTGTTCAACCGAACAGTGCGGCTTTTTGGACGCCTGCTTGGGCATCTAGTCGAGGACTTCGCCCTAGACCCGACTCCCCAGGTACGCTTGGACCGCTCGCGGGATGGGCTGCCGTCTGAGTGCCTGGGTTAGGGCCCACCGCTCGTCGGCCGGTTCTTCCAAGAAGTGAGTTTCGCTCCCCTCGCGAAAGGCGATTGGGACGCCGTCGCGGAAGAGAATGCGGTTCTTTGGAGTCGCGGCGACTCGGGGTCCTGGCGTCAGGATGCCGACCAGGTTGAGCGGGTCCGCCGCGCTGATCGAGATGAGCTCGCCTGTCTTCGGCTTTCGGCGGGCCTTGCGAAGCGCGGTCACGGCCTCGGGCAGCGCGTACTGCTCCCCAGCGAAGCCGCCGACAAAGCGACCGCCTCGGATCAAGCCCTGCGCCTCTAGTCGGCGGTACACGCGGAGTAGCGCGTACCAAGGAGGCAAATCGCCTTCCCGATCGATGACGCGGCGAAAGATGACGCCCCAGCGGCGGAGGAGCGCCCAGGCAACACTCTCGACGTCGTGCTCCTCGGGAGCTTTCGGCAAGACGGTCCATCGTCCTGCGGCTTCCATGCTGTAGGCCGCTGCCGCGCGGCGTCCTCGGCGCGGTCGTTTTTGATCGGGCGCCAGTAGAGCACGTAGTCCGGTGAAGCCGTCCGCGGTCACCGAGCCGAGTGACACGAGCTCGCCGAGGGCCTCTTGCGTTTGCGTCGGAAGCAGGCCCGTCTCGCGAACGATGTCGTCGAAGAAGCACGCGCCCGATCGTCGCAGCATCTCGAGCGTCAGCGTCGCGTCGCTTGACAGCGGCTCATCGGACACCGAACGGAAGCGCCACGTGCGCACCCGTTCGCGCCGTGTGAACGCGATCGGGCTGGTGCGGATCGGGCTCGATGCACGCCCGGTCGACGGACTCCGGCGGCTCCAAGTGACTCTGCCGGAAACGCACAACTGATCGAGCCAGCTCGGGTCGTAGCCTTCCATGCGGACAGGCAGGACGTCGGCTTCCCAGGCTGCAGCGCCCGCTTCCATCCCCTCGAGTTGTTCGAGGATCGCGGCCAGGCCCTCGGGCCCCTCCATGCGGGCCTCGGGGGCGGCGTGCTGCCAGCTCAGCAGGAAGCGCAAGTAGTCCGCGGCGGTGACCGCCTCGATTTCTTTGCGCAGCCGGTTGAGAGTGTAGCGGTGAATCCGCGCGAGCAGGCCACGCTCGCACCATTCTACGTCGGTCGAGTCGGGTGTGAAGCTACCGCGCAGGACGAAGCCTTCCCCTTCGAGCGCGCTGAGGGCCCCCTCGACGGAGCCCCTCCCCAAACCAAGTACCGCTCCGAGCCGCTTCGCCGTCGCGGGGCCCGATGCCTGCAGCCGACCCCGGACGATCTCCCGAGCTGCGTCCTCCGGCGTCCAGGCTTCGCTTCGATGTCGTGCCGGAACTTCGATGTTCTTTTCAGCAAGTCCGTCAGGCCACGAGGCTTCGAGCAGTGGAAGCCGTTCGGCCGCGGTCCACAGCGTGCTGCGTTCGGTCACGAAGCGCGTTGCGCGTCCCGCAGTGGCGAGTTCCGACAACCAGCGATGCCATTCGCCGAGCTCCGCCTCCTCATCGGTGAGGCAGTTGTGAAGTAGAAGCGCATCGTGCATCTCTTCGGCGTCGCGAGGCTCCGGCCAGGCTTCGCTTCGCACGCGGTCGATCGCTGCGAGGTCCAGGGCGCCCAGATCGGATTCTTGAGCCGGCCTCAGCCACCTTCGCGTCATCACCGCCTGCGTTCGACGCTCTTCCAGGGGAGCATCGTCGAGGAAGGTGTACGGCTTTCGAGTGAGGATCTCCTGCGAGAGCGGCGATGGCTCGGTGAGGTCCCGAGCCAAGAGCTTCAACTCACCGGCTTGGAGGCGCTCGAGGAGTGCTTCGATGCCGTCGATGTCCATCGCCTCGTGCAAACAATCCTCGATGGTCTGGCGCACCAGGGGATGGTCCGGGATTTCGCGATCACCGGCGACGTTTTCGAGACACGCGACTTGATCGGGGAAGCATAGACCGAGCAGGTCGTCCGCCTGCATGCGTTGGAAGGGCGGCGGGACCTTCTTGCCGCCGCGGAAGCGGACGATGGCGAGCGCCCGTGTCGCGTTCCAGCGCCACCGGGTTTGAAACATTGGAGCGTCGAGCAACGCTTGTATCAAGACATCCCGGACATTCTCCGTGCGCAGGAAACGAAAAACGTCTTCGAGCGGAAAGCTGTGGCTCGGCCCGAGCGACAGAACGATGGCGTCCTCCGTCGCGGCCGCCTGGAGCTCGACGTTGAAGCTGCGACAGAAGCGCTTGCGAAGCGACAGTCCCCACGCACGGTTGATCCGGCTTCCGAACGGCGCGTGAACCACGAGGTGCATCGCGCCGGTCTCGTCGAAAAATCGCTCCAGCACGACAGTATCTCGCGTCGGCATTGCGCCCAAGGCGACCCGCGCTGCAACCAAGTACTCCGCGACCTGCTGCGCGGCGGGCTCGCCGATGGCCGTTTCGGCTTCGAGCCATGCGGTGACCGCATCGAGATCTTGATACCGTTCTTCGATGCCCTCGCGGATTGCGTTCACCGAGATCGAGAGAATGTTCGCGCGCGAGGGCGCCTCACCAAACCAGAACGGCAGGCTAGGGGGCTTTCCTCTTGCGTCTGCGACGCGCACGACTCCGGGCTCGACTCGGAGAATTTGATACGAGACGTTGCCGAGCTGGAAAATGTCGCCGGCCATGCTTTCGATCGCGAAGTCTTCGTTCAAGGAGCCGACGCGAAGGCCCTCCGGCTCGAGGCGCACCTCGTAGTCGAAGTTGTCGGGGATCGCGCCGCCGTTCGTGATGGCGGTGAGGCGAGCGCTTCGCCGGGGTCGAATATGCCGGTTCACTTCATCGTGGTGGAGGAACGCGCCGCGGCGGCCCCGGCTCGTGGCGAACCCTTCCGACAGGACATTGACGACTTGTGCGAAGGATTCTTTGCTGAGTCCGCGGTATGGCCATGCGCGCCGCACCAACGCGAGCAGGTCGTCCTCCTTCCACCCGTCGGTCGCGGCGCTCGATGCAACGATCTGCTGCGACAGGATATCGAGCGGCCCCTCGGGGATCTCGATGTGATCGAGCTCGCCCCGCTTGACACAACGCATGAGCGCGGCGCATTCGACGAGGTCGTCGCGACTGAGCGGAAAGAGCCGGCCCTTGGGTATGCCTCCGTGCCAGTGACCGGAACGGCCGACTCGCTGCAGAAAAGTAGCCACCGAGTGCGGCGAACCAAGCTGGCACACCAGGTCGACCTCTCCGACGTCGATACCAAGCTCGAGAGATGCCGTGGCGACCACCGCGCGCAGCTCGCCCGACTTCAAGCGCCGCTCGGCGTCGAGCCGGTGCTTTCGCGCAAGGCTTCCGTGGTGGGAGGTGATCTCGTCTTCGCCGATGAGCTCGCTCAGGTGGCGGGTGACCCGTTCGGCCAAGCGTCGGGTGTTGACGAAGATCAGCGTGGTGCGGTGCGCGGTGATCAGCGCTGCCAGTTTCGTGTAAACCTCGTCCCACACGTCGAGGGACAGCACGGTTTCGAGGGGGGAGGCTGGCAGCTCGACCGCGACGTCCATTTCGCGTTGATGTCCGACGTCGACGATGGTGCAGTCGGGCGCGACAATCGCGTCCGGGCTGTCGCCGCGCGCCCCAACCAAGAAGTGCGCCACGTCTTCGATCGGATTCTGCGTTGCCGACAGTCCGATGCGGGTGATGTCTCGCCCGACGAGCGCCTCGAGCCGTTCGAGCGATAGGGAGAGGTGGGCGCCGCGCTTGTTGGTCACCACCGCGTGGATCTCATCGACGATTACCGTACGCACGTCCGAGAGCATTCGGCGGCCGCCCTCGCTGGTGAGCAAGATGTAGAGCGACTCGGGCGTCGTCACGAAGATGTGAGGCGGGTTCTTAACCATCTTCGTTCGCATGTGCGAGGGGGTGTCTCCCGTGCGCACGGCGGTTCGGATGTCGACGTCGGCATAGCCCAGCTCTTCCAGCGTCGCGCGGATGCCTTCGAGGGGCGCCTGGAGGTTCTTGTCGATGTCGTTGCTCAGCGCCTTGAGAGGCGAGATGTAAAGAACGCTGACGCGATCGTCCAAACCTTCGCTGAGGCCGCGCTGCACCAGGTCGTCGATCGCACACAGGAACGCCGCGAGCGTCTTACCGGAACCGGTAGGCGACGCGATCAGGGTGTTGTTCCCCTTGCGGATCGCCGGCCACCCTTCCACTTGCGGAGGCGTAGGCTCGCCGAACGTTCGCTCGAACCATGTGACCACCGCAGGGTGAAAGCCGGAAAGGGGCATGGGGGAGAGGATCTAGGTCAGTACCCGCGCCAGTGCCAGTGTCAGCGACGGTGCCAGTTCGGGTGTCTATACGCCGCGAACGCTGCTCCAAGAACGATCGCCTCTCGGATCGCCTCCGGATCCCTCAATGATGCGACCAAGGCTTTACCGATTGTGCTAGACGGGCGCCGTCGAGAGGGTTCCACCTCTTCCCGTTGCGCCCCGATCCCAACGATGGACCGCCTCGCGGCCTCCAAGATCTGATCATGGAGCGCAGGTTGCGCCGCCGCGGCCAACACCGCTCCCGCCATGATCCACCGTACATCCGCGTCGACCGTTTCGCCTCTGGCGAGGCGGTCGCTGAGGCGTTCGACCTCCGCGTGTTCGGCGTGTAAATAGGCGAAGCCCGGGATGTCGCGAAGGTGGAAGCCCTCGAGCTCGGGCCAGCGGTCTTGTATGAGTACGTCGATGACGGAGTCCGCGATCGAGTGGAGCGCTTCGTCCGAGAGCCCGACCCATTGTCCGCCCAGGGGCAGGTAGTAGAGGCGCACGTCGGCGTGCTCGGCTTCCCATTGCTCCCACAAGGTGTCCGCCTCTTCGTGCCGGCCCAGGTGGTGCAGGACTCGCGTCGCCATGTAGAGCCGTAGCCGTGCGGGCGGATGTTCGTCGATCAGGGCATTGTCCTGGAGGATCGCCGCGGTTCGCTGAGGCGAGCTTGGATTGCGGAATGCGCGGCGCATCGTTTCTACATACGCGGGCCCCAACGTGACCGTGCCCATCACGTCCGCAAAGACCTCGGTGAGCCAAGCGCCGAAAAGCTGCCGGAGCCAGGCGCTATCGAGCTCGCTCGAGGACATCGGCAATTCGACTTCGTGCGGGAGGCGCAGTCGGGCGCGTAATTCACGATCGAGGGGTTCGAGGCTGTAGTAGAAGTCGTGAGCGACCTCGTGCGCGATTGCCGGCCAGCCCCAAAGGCTGTGCTCGAAGCCTACCGGCAAGCGGAGAGGCGCGACGCGCGTCGATGCGAAGCGTGGCACGATCGACAGGTCCCAGTCGCCGGTCACCACGACTGGCTGACTCGTCTTCAGGTCGAGCCCTTGTGCGTCTGCGAACGCGATGAGGGGCGCGTAGCAGGCGTCCGCCATCGCGTCCGCGTCCCCGACGAACGACGACCCGCCGTACAAGCGCTGCTGCGCCATCGTCTTCAGATACCGCAGGAGTGAATCGAGCCCACGGAGAACGGTGGTCTCCTGAACGATCGTCGACAGCGTTGGGCTGCTCTCGAGGGACCGGTCGATCGCTTCGAGACGGCCAAGTAAATCCTCGCGCAGCGCGGGGACCAGGCGCGCCAAGCGCGGGTCGCTTTGCGTGCGCACCAGGAGACGCGAGGTCTCTCCTTTCAGTTGATCGAGCTGCGCCCGCGCCGCAGCCAGAAAGTCCGGTTCGGCCGGCCGACTTGCGACGGCGGGCTCGGGTCGCCGCCGTGGCTCGCGCACCGGCCGAGGAGAGGGTCGCGTCTGCTTTGGGGCCGGCGCCTCCGCGGTCGCCTCGGGCGGCGTACCCGCTTGCTCCCTCTTGCTCTTCCGGCGCTTCTGCCATCGTTTGAGCAGCGGATAGACGATGTAGATCAGGATCGCGATCGTCCCGACCCAATCCTTGAGCAATTCCTGCATCGTTCGTCAGCGCTTGCGCGACCTTTGGTAGATCAACGGACGCCGCTGGAGGGGGCTCTCGTCACGTTTCGTGATCAGGTCCGCCAAGATCAGCCGCGCCACGAATGTCCGTGGTTGAGCCAGCAGGGCGCCTAGCCGCAAGCGCTTAGATTTCGCCGTCATCGTCCGACTTGCCGGCTGATTTGCTGATCGAATCCCGCATTTCGGTGTCGGCAGCCACGTTCCGGAGGTTGTAGTAGTCGATCACCCCGAGGTTGCCTTCCTTGAGCGCCTCGGCCATTGCCGCGGGGATTTTGGCCTCGGCTTCGACGAGCTTTGCGCGCATGTCTTCGACTTTCGCACGCATCTCTTGCTCGGCAGCAACCGCAAGCGCGCGTCGCCCCTCGGCGCGCGCCTGTGCGACCTGTTTGTCCGCCTCGGCCTGCTCGGTCATCAACTTGGCGCCGATGTTCGTGCCGACGTCGACGTCTGCGATATCGATCGAGAGAATGTTGAACGCCGTGCCGCTGTCCAAGCCGCGCGCGAGCACGTTCTTAGAGATGGCGTCCGGGTTTTCGAGAACCTCGGCGTAGGTTTGCGCCGAGCCGATCGTGGAAACGATACCTTCGCCGACGCGCGCGACGACGGTTTCTTCGGTGGCTCCGCCGACCAGACGGTCGATGTTGGACCGAACGGTGATTCGCGTGACGACCAGAAGCTGAATGCCGTCCTTCGCGACCGCAGTGATTTTGGGTGTCGTGATGACCCGGGGATTGACGCTGGTCTGGACGGCCTCGAGGACATCGCGGCCGGCAAGGTCGATGGCCGCCGCTTGTTTGAAGTCCAACTTGATGCCCGCCTTGTCCGCGCTGATCAGCGCATTGACCACTCGCTCGACATTGCCGCCGGCAAGGTAGTGAGACTCCAGCGTGTTCGTCGCGACCTCGCGGCCGGCCTTCACCGCGGCGATGCGAGGGTTGACGACAGCGCCTGGCGAGACGCGCCGCAAGCGCATGCCAATCAGCTCACCGAAGCCGACCTTCGCGCCGCTCGCCCACGCCGCGACCCAAAGCCTGATCGGGATCAACCAGACGAACAGGACGAAGAGGACAATGATGAGGACAAAAATCAGAGCGACTGGTGCGAGCGACATGAGACTTCCTTTTCTACATTACGTCCGGGATGCGTACGACGACGCGCGTGCCTTCCACGGACATGACTTCGACTTCCTGGTTGCTGTCGACGTATTCACCTTCGGTCATGACATCGACTTCGTCCGATCCAAAGCGGACGCGCCCGATCGGCCGGAGAGGGGTGACAGTGATTCCTCGGCGCCCGACGAGCTCGCTCCGATCTTTCTGGGAGATTGCCTCCGCCTGGCTGTGCTCGAGCACCATCTTCCGCCCGAGGCGGCTTTTGGGCAACCAGTAGAGCATTGCGCCGGCGGCCACGACTGAGACCCCTCCAGTGACACCCCCCCAAAGGGGCCCAAGCTCCGTCCATGCGGCGATCGCCCCCGCCGCGAGCGCCAGCAAACCGAGGGCACCCGAGACGCCGAAGCCGGGGATTATGGCCACCTCGACGAAGAGCAAGACCAAGCCGAGCACGAGGACGGCGATGATGACGGCTATAGTCACCCCTCCCCCTCGGGACGCACGACGAGCGCGGGTCCGTCTTTGCCGATCACTCGGACAAGCGACCCGCGAGCGATGAACTCACGCTCGCTCGTGGCTTCGTGACGTTCCCCGTCGATGACGACCCTTCCGGCCGGCCGCAGGTCGGTCAGTGCCTCGCCGGTCTGGCCGATGAGGTCAGATGCGCTCGGCGCCGAGAGAAAGCCTGTCTCCGCGTCTGCCAAGATCAAGCCCCTGCCCATCGCGGTTTTCGACAGCAAGCGCATGAACACCAAGGCCAGCACGAACGCGCCGAGCAGTGAGAGCAGGACGCGGGTCATCGCGTCCGCAAGCACACCGGTCTCGAACGAGACGTCGAGCGGGATGCCGATCAACGCGAGCACCAAAGCGGCGATGACGAAGACCAGGCCGAGCACGCCAGGCACGCCGAGACCCGGCACGAAAAAGATCTCGACGATGACGAGAACGAGGCCGGTCAGGAACAGCAACGCCTCCTCCCAGCCGACGAGATGCACGACCGCGTGGCCGCCGAAGAACAGCGCGAGTGCGATGAAGCCGACGAGCGTGAAGCCACCGACGCTGCGCGTGTAGAAGGCGACCATCAGCCCGAGCATGCCGACGGAAAGAAGCAAGCCGCTCACCGTGGGTTCCGTGAGCAAGCGCGCGATCTCCTCGCCCCAGTTCAGCTCGGCTGTCGTGATCTCTGGGTTTTCGAGGGTGAGTATCTGCATCACGGCGTCGAGATCTGCTGCCTTCGCGTCCGCCATACCCATCTTGATCGCTTGGTCGGTATCGAGGGTCAGTAGCTTGCCTGCTGCGACGATGCGCTTGATGACGACATCGGCGTCGACCATGGCTTCGGCGATGTCGCCGCGTCTGCCATTGGCTTCGGCGGTCGCGCGCATCTCCGCGCGCATGTACGACACCATTTTTTCGCCGACCGCTTCGGCTTTGCCGCCGGGCGCTGCCTGGATTGGGGTGGCCGCGCCGATCGTTGCACCCTCCGTCATGATGATGTTGTCACAGGCGAGGCTGATCAACGCGCCGGCGCTGATGGCGCGCGGATGGATGAAGGCGACAGTCCGTGGCTTGGCCTCGAGCAACGCGTCGCGAATCTGGATGGCCGCGTCGACACGGCCCCCGAGTGTGTTGACCTCGATCACGATCGCGACCGCGTCTGGGTTGGTCTCGATGGCCCGCCGGACGAACGCGGCCAGGCCGAGCTCTACGGTTCGATCGATTGCGATGACGACGACCTTGCTGCCGGCGGGTGCGTCCATCGGAAGAGCCTGCACGTCACCCTCGACGTTGGCGCTCGGAGCGGGGCGGTAGCCGCCATCGCCCTTGTCGCGCTTCTGGCCGAACCCGACCTGCGCGGTGCAAAGGAGCACGCTGGCGAGCACAAAGCTGAGGAAGCTAAATCGCGAGTACTTGGCCCACCTCACGCGACGCAACCTAGCTCCCTTGGGACCCTAGCTCAATGCCGTACTTCTTCAGAATCGTCCGAAAGAGCTTTCTCACGGGCTTCGTTGGCGATAGCCTCCGGATTGGGCCCGGCATGATAAGCTCCCCACCTTCCGAAAGCGAGGACCCATGCCGCCGGTACCCCCGAAAAATGCTGGACCCGTTCGAGAGGCGCATCGCTTCGACGAGGCGCGACTCGATGCCTGGATGAGGGAGCACGTCGATGGGTACACCGGTGCGCTTCAGGTTCGTCAGTTCAAAGGTGGGCAGTCCAATCCAACCTATTGGCTTGCGGATCGTGAACGTCAGTACGCCTTGCGCAAGAAGCCGCCGGGCAAGCTTCTGCAATCGGCGCACGCGGTCGACCGCGAGTATCGGGTGATGCGCGCGTTGGCCGAGACCGATGTGCCCACGGCGACCATGTACGCGCTTTGCGAGGACGATGCGGTTATCGGCACGTCCTTCTTCGTGATGGAGTACGTGCAGGGGCGCATTTTTTGGAACGTTCAGCTTCCGGAGCTCGAGGCGGAGGAGCGCGGCGCGATCTACGAAGAACTGGGCCGGGTGCTGGCGGCGATTCACAGCGTCGACCTCGGCGCGAGGGGCTTGTCCGATTACGGCCGGCCCGATGCTTATGTGGCGCGCCAGGTGAAGCGCTGGACCAAGCAGTATCTCGCCTCTCGGACCGCGGAGATCGAGCAGATGAACACGCTGACCGAGTGGTTGCCGCCCAACATTCCCGACGACGAGGCGACCGCGCTCGTCCACGGCGACTACCGGCTGGACAACTTGATCTTTCATCCAACGGAGCCGCGTGCTCTCGCTGTCATCGATTGGGAGCTCTCGACGCTCGGGCACCCGCTGTCGGACTTGGCCTACACGTGCATGCTGTACGACGTGATGCTGCCGAAGATCGGCGGCCTGGCGGGTGTTCACTTTGAAAAGACGGGCATTCCAACGGAGGACGCGTTCGTCGCCCGGTACTGCGAGCGCGTCGGCCGCGACGGGGTGCCGGACTTGCATTACTACAAGGCCTTCTCGCTCTTCCGCCTCGCCGCGATCGCGCAGGGCGTATACAAGCGCAGCCTGGATGGGAACGCCAGCTCCACGGAGGCGGCGATGTTCGGAGCGGCGGTTCCCCACCTGGCAGGCATCGCGTGCGACTTGGTCGGAATTGGGTAGGAGGACTGAGCCTCGGACTTCCGGGTGGTCGCCCGGGGGCGGCCCGTCTGCTAGCTTCGCCGCGCAACGATGATTCCACGCTACAGCCCCGCCGAATTCCAAGCTCTTTGGTCTCAGAAACGCAAGTATGAGGCCTGGTTTGACGTCGAGATCGCCGCCTGCCGCGCGATGGAAAGCGCCGGTGTCGTTCCCGGGGGGACCGCCGACCAGGTAGCTGGGTTTCGCGAGCAGATCGACCCAGACGCGATCGACGAAATCGAGAAGGTGACGCGCCACGACGTGATCGCTTTTCTCACGCACGTCGAACAGGTTGCAGGGGAGCCTGCTCGGTGGCTGCACCGGGGTATGACGTCGTCCGATGTGCTCGACTCGGCCTTGGCGCTGCTGCTGGTCGAAGCGACCGACGGGTTATTGGTACGATTGGACGCGGTGCTCGAAGCGTTGCGTGGACGCATCGAGGAGCATCGCCGAACACCGGGAATCGGCCGCTCGCATGGCATTCATGCAGAGCCGGTGACCTTCGGGCTGATCTTGGCGGGGCACTATGCAGAGCTTGCGCGTGGACGCAAACGCCTCTTGGCGGCGCGCGAAGAGATCGCCGTCGGCAAGATCGCCGGTGCAGTGGGGACCTACGCGCACCTCACGCCTGCGATCGAGGCCGAGGCGCTGAGCTCACTCGGATTGCGGCCCGAAACCGCGTCCACCCAAGTCGTCGCTCGCGACCGGCATGCCGCGTACGTGTGCGCGCTCGGCGTCCTTGCCGCCGGCATCGAGCGGTTCGCGACCAACGTCCGGCACTGGCAACGCAACGAGGTCGGCGAGGCCGAGGAACACTTCAAGAAGGGCCAAAAGGGCTCGAGCGCGATGCCGCACAAGCGGAACCCGATCCTCAGCGAGAACCTCTGCGGTCTTGGACGCGTCGTTCGGGCCGCCGTCGTCCCCAGTCTCGAGAACGTGGCCCTGTGGCACGAGCGGGACATCAGTCACTCGTCGGTGGAACGCATGATGTTGCCCGACGCGACCGCGACGCTTGCCTTCATGCTGGACCGTGTGCGTGGGGTGATCGCCGATTTGGTGGTCTACCCGGAACGGCTGCAGCAGAACCTGGATCAGGCTGGCGGGCTCTGGGCGAGCGAGGGGATTCTGCTGGCGCTGGTGGGGCAAGGTCTAGGCCGGCAAGAGGCGTATGTCCTCGTGCAGCGCAACGCGATGAAGGCGTTTGAAGGAGAGGGCGAGTTCCTCGCCCTTCTTCAGGACGATGCCGAAATACGGAAGCATCTCTCCACCGACGACGTCGCCCGCGAGTTCGATCTGAGCCGCGCGCTCGCCCACGTAGACACGATCATCGATCGCGTCCTCGGAGGAGCTTGATATGACGGTATCGCAGGAGGCATTGCAGGAAGCGCTTTCGAGGACCCTCGCCGGGACCAATTTCGAATCGCTTGGACGCAAGTACGAGGGGAAGGTTCGCGACTGCTACATCGCGGACGGCAAGCGGTATATCGTGGTGACCGACCGCATCAGCGCCTTTGATCGCGTTCTCGGCACGCTGCCTTATAAGGGACAGGTCCTCAATGGTCTTGCGGCCTGGTGGTTCGAAGAGACCAAAGGCATCGTCCCCAATCACGTCATCGACGTGCCCGACCCCAACGTCATGGTCGGCATCGAGTGTCAGCCGCTTCCCGTCGAAATGGTCGTTCGCGCGTACATCACGGGCGTCACCTCCACCAGCATCTGGACTCATTACGACAGCGGCACGCGCACGTTCTGCGGTCACGAGCTCCCCGACGGCTTGAAGAAGCATCAGAAGTTGCCGGATCCGATCCTGACTCCAAGCACCAAGGCCGAGCAAGGCGAGCACGACGTGTCAGCCTCCCGAGAAGAGATCTTGGCGATGGGCCGCATGAGCGCGGAGGATTTCGACGAGGCGGCCGGGTATGCGATGGCATTGTTCGCGCATGGGCAAAAGGTTTGTGCGGATCGGGGTTTGATCCTCGTCGATACGAAGTACGAGTTTGGCAAGACGTCCGACGGAAAGATCGTCGTCATCGACGAAATCCATACCCCCGACTCGTCGCGATTCTGGTACACGAAGAGCTACCAGGAACGCTTCGAAGCGGGTGAGGACCCGGAGAGCTTCGACAAGGAATACGTTCGGCGCTGGCTCGCGAGCAACGGCTACAAGGGCGACGGGCCCGCGCCAACCATTCCCGACGATGTGCGTGTCGAGGCGTCACGCCGCTACATTCAAGCGTGCGACGAGATCCGTGGCACGGAGTTCGCGCCCGATACGACGGATCCATTGCCGCGCATCGCAAAGAACCTAGGGTTGGAGGCATCATGAAAGCGAACATCTTCGTCACATTGAAGCGCGAGGTCCTCGACCCCCAGGGCGATGCCGTTCGCCGCTCGCTCAGCTCCCTAGGCTTCGAAGAAGTCACGTCCGCCCGAGTCGGCAAGCTCATCGAGCTCGAGCTCGATGGCAACGACCGAGCTTCCGCCGAATCCCACATCCAATCCATGTGCGAAAAGCTCCTAGCCAACCCAGTAATCGAAGACTTCCACTACGAAATCCTAGACTAGGGCGGATGACGACGCTTGGGCTTGCGGAGGTTCGGAGTGTGCTCGAGGGGCGGGCGCCGCGGGAGCTTGCGGAGCATGAGAAGTGGGCGGCGGTAGCCGTGTTGCTGCGTGAAGGGGTTTCGGGGCCCGAGCTATTCTTGATTCGGCGGGCGGAGCATCCGCGCGATCCCTGGTCGGGGCACATGGCGTTTCCCGGTGGGCGACAGGATGCGGACGATGCGACGCTGCTGCACACGGCGATGAGGGAGACTCGCGAAGAGGTCGGCCTCGACCTATCTGTCGAAGCGGCGCACATCGGACAGCTCGATGACCTTCAGGCGATCGCACGTGGCACGCCCCAACAAACCGTCATCCGGCCGTTCGTCTTCGAGGTGCATCGCGAATCGCCGATCGAAGTCGACTTGACGGAGGTGGCGGAGGCTCTTTGGACGCCGATGATGCCGCTTTATCGAGGCGAGGCCGACACCGTCCGGCCGTATCAATGGCAAGGGACGCAAATCGACTTCCCTGCGTACGATGTCGGGGGCCGGCTCGTCTGGGGCCTGACGTACCAAATGTTGCAATCTTTCTTCCGCATTCTGGGGTAGCCACGGGCTGTCCCGGTGCTAGGTTCCGCGTTAGCCATGCCTGAAGCTGATCCCAACCGTCTGGTCCACTGCATCAAGCTCGATCGGGAGCTCCCCGGCCTTACCAAGCCGCCGTTCCCAAATGAAATGGGCCAGCTCGTCTTCGAGAAGGTCTCGAAAGAGGGCTGGGATCTATGGCTCCAAGAGAGCGTTCGCTACATCAACACGTATCGCGTCGACCTCTCTTCGCGCGACGGTGCCGAGTTCATGTTGAAGCAGCTGCGAATCTGGATGGGCCTCGAAGAGGGCGATCTGGCAGCCACCGCGTGGACGCCGCCAAGCGAGTAAGCGAACCTCGGCCGGCCGGCTGTCTTGTCCTACTGGCCCTACTGGAAGTTCTGGACCGACCAGAAGTCTCCATTGGCGGTTTCGTAGAACCCGCAGGCGACCATGCTGTAGGATGGGTTTGTCATGTTGATGTAGTGCCCATGTTCGGAGAAGGGCTCCCCGGGGCCCTCGTCCCACATGGCTTGCAGGCAGCCGTTGATGACGTGCTCCGTCGAGTTCCACCCTGGGCACTCGTTCTGGGCCCAGCCGCGAGGTGAGCAGATGTCATCGCTGAAGCCAGCGTGCGCGCTTCGCGTGCTGTCGTATTCGGAGTGTTGGTCCGCGCATCCCTCAGCAGCGTTCCAGCGCTGGAGCGGCGGGAGGCATTGGCATTCCCAACGAAGTTGGTTGATGCGCGTCACGCAGTCGGCGTAGGGATCGCCGCTGCTGGCAACGGGCTCGGGCTGACAGTTCGCGATCGGTGCGTCGAGTGGGCCACTGCTGCAGTCCGCTATGAATCGCAGATCGCCGGGCGCTTCCCCCGTTCCGCCTCCGCTGTCCGGACCCTGGAAAAAGTCGCCGCACCCTGCGGCAAGCAAACAAAGTGTGAGTAGTGTGGTCTTTGCGATACGCATCGCGCCCCCTTAGTCGAAATTCTGAACGCCCCAAACGTCCCCCGAGAGTGTCGTAAAGAAACCGCAGGCGACCTGCGTATAGGACGTCGAGACCATGCTCTCGTAGTGGCCGTTGACCGTGTCCGGGTTACCGTCCTCGGGACCTTCTTCCCACATCGCCTGCAGGCATCCGTTGATGATCTGGTCGTTCGACGGCCAACCCGGGCACTCGTTTTGTGCGCGCCCGCCGCTGCCGCACGGCATGTCCGAGAAGCTCGCGTGCACCCCGTTGACGCTGTCGTATGCGGCGTTGCTGTCGGTGCAGGCCTCGCCATCGACCCATCGCGCGAGCGGGGGAAGGCACTGACACTCCCACCGAAACTGGTTGATTCGCTCGACGCAATCCGCGTGCGCATCGCCGGTGCTTGCCAGGGGTTCGGGGCTGCAGTTGGCGATCGGTGTTGCGAGCGGTCCGTTTGCGCACGGTCCCGCATCGCCACCCATGCCAGCGTCCATTTGTGAGCCACCGTCCGGCACGCTGGCGTCCTCCTCGATCGATGCGTCCGGTGGTTCCGGGGGCGCGCCCGCATCCGCCGTGCGTTGAAGCCCGACATCGTCGCCGGTGCCGATGACACCTTCACACCCCAGCGCCAGCGCGAGCAGCGCAACAAGCCAAGCACGAGTCCCCATCGCGTTTTCAGGGTAGCAATTTAGGTGTGGACGCCCAAACGGGTGAGACATTTGCTTACATGGAGTTGCGCACCGCGACTACGGGAGAAAACGGGATCTCACCTCTGCCGGAGGCAGCGGGCAGTGATCGTACTTCCCAAAGACGCGGTATCTGGTCCGGGCGATGATCCCGTAGAAGAAGTCGGTGAACCACGCCGGCAGGAACCGGAACCACGACAGCGCCTTGGCCGGATAGGGCATCTGTTGCATGCACAGGGCGGCCGCGCGTGATCGTAGGAACACCTCGCCCCGCCTGACGTAGACCAACGTTTCGATCTCGGTTGGGAACTCCCGATGGATCTCTCTGGCGAGCTCGGCGGTCTCGCCCTGCAACGGAGCAAAATGAAATACCTGCTCTTGGTCCACTCGAAGCATGGCTTTGACGATGCCGTTACACATCGCGCACACACCATCGTAGAATAGCAGGTGCGGCGGGAGCTCCTTCATCGAGGTTCTAATAGCAGAAGCCCAGCCTTTCGCGGGCCGGCGACTTCCAGGCGATCCGCGGCTTGGGTTCGGGCCGGCCGTCTCTCTCCGCCTGAGCCCTCGCAGCACGTCCGGACGAATCGCAGGCGTGACTGGGGTTACGAGTTGCCATGAGCAGGACTAGGATTGCTCAGTCACCGCTGGCGACTGAAAAACGAGGTTTATCTATGTCGGGCTCCTGGGAAAAAACGGCGTGCATTCTGTGCGAGTGCAATTGCGGCCTCGAAGTTCAGATTGGAGGCCCGGGCAACCAGCACTTCACCCGTATTCGTGGCGACAAGGCGCACCCCTCATCGAAGGGATACGCGTGCGAGAAGCCGCATCGGCTAGACTATTACCAGAACGATCCCGATCGCCTCACGGCGCCGCTTCGCCGCAAGGACGACGGGACCTTCGAAGAGATCGATTGGGACACCGCGATCCGCGAGGTCGCGGCGCGGCTGGCCGCGGTTCGTGACGAGCACGGTGGGGAAGCGATCTTCTACTACGGCGGTGGGGGCCAGGGTAACCACTTGCCCGGGGCGTATTCGACGGCCACTCGCCGTACCCTCGGGTCGCGATACCGGTCGAGCGCTCTGGCGCAGGAGAAGACCGGGGAGTTCTGGGTGGGCGGACGCCTGATGGGCAACATGACTCGCGCGGACTTCGAGCACTGCGACGTCGGTATCTTCATCGGGAAGAACCCATGGCAGTCCCACGGCCTGCCGCGCGCTCGCGTCACGCTCAAGGAGATGGCCAAGGACCCCAATCGTACGATGGTCGTCATCGACCCACGTCGAACCGAAACCGCCGCAATGGCGGACATTCATCTACAGGTGAAGCCGGGCGCCGATGCCTGGTTGCTCGCTGCGCTCGTGGCCATTCTCGTTCAAGAAGATCGAATCAACCATGCGTGGATCGCGGAGCACGTCGACGGCGTGCAGGACGTGTTGGCTGAGTTTCGCGAGATTTCGGTTGCAGCGTACTGCGAGGTGTCGGGCGTACCCGAAGAGCTGGTTCGCGAGACAGCGCGTCGTATCGGTACCGCCGAGAGCGTGGCGATCTTCGAGGATCTCGGCATCCAAATGAACAAGCACTCGACCCTCAACAGTTATCTCAACAAATTGCTGTGGGTGCTGACCGGCAATTTCGCGAAGCGCGGAGCGCAGTACGTTCCCGCTCCGATCGTCGCCATCACCGGCAAGCTCGACAAATTGGGCGCCGGCGTGGAAGTCAAGCGGAGTCCGGTCGTCGGGGACCGCATCATCTCCGGGCTGACGCCGTGCAATTCGATTCCCGACGAGATCCTCACCGATCATCCGAAGCGCTACCGAGCGATGATCGTGGAAAGCGGGAACCCCGCGCACTCGGTGGCTGACAGCCAACGCATGCGCGAAGCGTTGAGATCACTCGACACCCTCGTCGTCATCGACATCGCGATGACGGAAACCGCGCGACTGGCCGACTACATCCTGCCGGCCGCGACCCAATACGAAAAAGCCGAGGCGACGTTCTTCAACTTCGAGTTCCCGGAAAACTATTTCCATGTGCGGCATCCCGTGTTCGAGGCGCCGGATGGTGTTCTTCCGGAAGCCGAGATTCATGCCCGGCTTTGCGAAGCGCTCGGGGCGTACACCGAGGAGGATCTCGAGCCCCTACGCGCGGCGGCCAAGCTCGGGCGCGCCGCTCTGCTTCCCGTGTTTTTCGGGAACGTCTTGAGCAATCCAAAGCTCGCTCCTCTGGCACCCGTCATTCTGTATCGGGTACTTGGGCCGCACCTTCCGGACGGCTTGGCGTCGGCGGCGGTCGTTTGGGGCCTGGTGCACCAAGCTGCGAGAGCCAACCCAGGCTCGCTTCGTCGGGCTGGCTTCGATGGCGATGGATTCGAGCCAGCAGAGAAGCTGTTCGATGCGATTCTCGGGAGCCCCTCGGGCGTGGTGTTCGCGGTCGACGAGCAGGATGAGAGCTGGGCCCGGGTCTACACGCCCAACGGCAAGATCCAGGCGTCGATCCCCGATCTCTTCGACGAGCTACGGAGCCTTGCCGATGGGAGCGAGAGCGCTGGCGATGCGACGTTCCCGTTTGTGTTGTCTGCGGGCGAGCGACGCTCGTTCACCGCGAACACGATTCTGCGGGACCCGGAGTGGCGAAAAAAGGACCCCGAGGGGTCGCTTCGCATCAACCCGGAGGATGCCGCGCGCCTCGGCATCGCCGATGGCGATCACGTTCGACTGACGACGAAGCGCGCATCGGTTGAGGTTGCGATCTCGGTGTCGGGCATGATGCAGCCTGGCCACGTGTCGCTCCCGAACGGGCTGGGTCTCGATCACACGTCCAATGGCGGCGATCGCGTTCAAACCGGCGTCGCGCCGAACGAGCTGACGGCGAGTGAGGACCGGGACTGGCTGGCGGGAACTCCGTGGCACAAGCACGTCCCAGCGCGCATCGAAGCACTCGCTTAGCGGGTGACGTACTCGCCTAGAGCGCGTTAGACTCCGGCGAACGTGTACAAGACCCTTACCGCGCAGACGATTCACTACTTCGCACGGCCGCAATCGCGGGTGCTTCGCGAACCGTTGAACAACCCGGCTGCGTGGAGGGGGAGCGAAATCGCGCAACGCGACGATTGGCGTGAAACCTTGGCCGAGGCGGACGTCGCGGAGATCGAACACGCCATCGCGTGCGCCAAACGGACCGGGAAGCGCATAGGTGACCTCACGAAGGACGACTTTCCGTTGCCCAGCGTCTCCAGGAAGATCGATCGCTGGCGGGCGGAGGTCCAGACCGGCCGCTGCTTTCACGTGTTCCGTGGCGTACCCGTTGCGCGCTGGCCGGAGGCCGACTCTGAAATTTTCTTCTGGTGCCTGGGTCAGCATCTCGGCATCCCCGGCGCTCAGAACCCGCAGGCCGATCTACTCGGGCACGTGCGGGACACCGGGGAGAGTCCCGACGAAGTGCGCCACTACCGCACGCGCGTAAACATCAATTTCCACTGCGACGCCGCCGATGTGGTGGGGCTTCTGTGCCTTCATAGAGCCAAGCGCGGTGGCAAGAGCCGCATCGCCAGCTCGGTCTCGGTGTACAACGAGCTGCTGCGCCGCCGTCCCGATCTCGTCGACCGTCTGTACGAACCGTTCATGATGGACACCAAGGGGGAGGGTGGAGTGCGGTATTTGCCGGTGCGCCCTTGCCGCTTCGACGACGGGCAGCTGCGCACCTTCTATCACACGGACTACTTCCGCTCGGCGGTCGGGTTCGCTGGTGACTCGATGCTCTCGGCGGACGATCGCGCGGTGCTCGACCTCTACAACGAGATCGCTGGCTCCCCGGAAATGTATCTCGACATGGACCTCGAGCCCGGCGACGTGCAGCTCCTGTCGAATCACACGGTCCTACACGCGCGCACGGACTACGAAGACTTCGTCGAGGCGGAGCGGAAGCGCCACCTGCTACGACTCTGGATCTCGCTTCCGGCACGCGCGCCGCTCGCTACTCGTTTGCGAACGCAGCGCAGCCGGCTGGGGATGGTCGCAACCGCGGTGGGCTTCAAGGTCGGGCACGCGATCCGACGCGCCACTAACTGACCCACGGGCAACCGACCTAGGGGACTCGGCCCACGACCACATAGTGATAAGGGAAGAGATTCCTCTCAGGACCTGGACCACGAAGCCGGCAGCTTCGAGCTCGGACACCACGGCGTTGCTGCTGAGTCGCCGCTCTTTGGGAGGGCCCTCCGGGCTGTCCATGTTGAAATCGACGATCAGCAGGAGACCGCCTGCTCGCAGCGACAACAGGAGCTTTTCGGCATAGTCGACGCGCCCAGAGATGTGGTGCCAGGTGTTGGCGACGAGGATCCGATCGACCGAGTGCACGGCCAGCGCCGGATCGTCGGGGGTGACCACGGCCGGGTGCACGTTCCCCAGCCCTTCCTTTTCGATGCGGGTGAGCAGCCAGGCGATGGTGGCGGGCTCGAGGTCGAGGGGGATCACACGCCCCTCGTCTCCGACCGCGACCGACAGATAGGGCAGGAAGTACCCGGTTCCGGCCCCGAGGTCGACGACGGTCATTCCGGGGCGGCACCCGAGAAGCTCGATTACCTCTTCCGGCCGCTGCCATGCGTCCCGCGAGGGCTCATCCAGGCGATGGGCGTAGGTTTGAAGATCAGGGAGCCCGCGCTCGGAGCCGCTCGAGTGCTCGTCCGGAGACGATCTCGTGTTGCAACCCGCGCAGAGGGCTGTCACAAGCGCGAGTAGGGGAATTGCTCTCGGGGTGATTCGGATCACCAGCCTCCAAGGCTTTACAATTAGCGACATCCTTGACCCTGGCAAATGACTTCGCATAGTTAGACGACGAAAACGTGGGCTTCTTAACCCTATGCAGTGACTAGAAAAATTGCGCGTAAATTCCCTGGGACTATGCTGCGCTCGTGCTCTCTGGGTTCAGAGGGGGAAAGTAAAAGGAACTCCATGAAGAGACATCTCAATTCACCTCTCACCGTTCTGGTGTGCCTCGCCCTTTTCGCGACCATGTCGACCATGTCGATGGGGTGCAAGAAGGACGCCGAGGAGCCGGAGCCCGAAGAGACGACTGGCTCCGAGATTCCTGAGCCGGAACCCGAAGTCGAGGTTCAACCGGTTGAGCAGCCGTGCGTCGTCGAGACCGTGTACTTCGCGTTCGACTCGTCGGAGCTCGACAGCAGCTCCCGGGCCGCGCTTCAGGAAGCCGTCGAGTGCTTCCGTGGGCAAGGCTCCGGCGTGTCACTCCTTCTCACTGGTGGGGCCGATCCGCGCGGCACCGAGGAGTACAACATCGCGCTCGGCGAGCGTCGCGCGCAGACAGTCCGCAGTTACCTCGCTTCGCTCGGTTTAGACGGGAACAGCATCTCTACGACCTCCATGGGTGAAGAGATGGCGACCGGCACCGACGAAGCAGGCTGGGCTCGGGACCGCAACGTGAGCGGATCCGAGAACTGACGCGCCTTGGGGGGTGTGCTCGTGTGGGATAGCCATTGATGCTTGCGGTGTTCCTTCAGGCGAGCGCACCTGAACAACTCAATCCTTGGGTGCTCGTCGTCGGCGCTTCGCCGGTCGTGCAGTTCGTCCTGCTGATCCTCGTCTTCATGATGGTGATGTGTCTGTACATCATCGGCGCGAAGTGGATCCGCTTGAAGCAGGTCACCGATCAGAGTCGGGGGTTCCTGCAGATCTTCTGGTCCGAGGAGAAGACACGCACGTGGAACGCCCCGGCGATGAACGAGATCCACGCCCAGTCGGCGAATTACGATCGGTCGCCCATCGCCACGGTGTTTCGCGCGGGGTATCGTGAGCTCGCGCGCATTGCGCGGCAGGGGCGCCCGACGAAAGGGGACGTCGAGAACGTGGAGCGCGCGCTTCGTAGGGCGCAAAGCGCTGAGCTGACTCGGCTCGAGAACAAGGTGTCGTTCTTGGCGACGACGGCCTCGACCGCTCCGTTCATCGGACTTTTTGGAACGGTTTGGGGCATCATGAACTCCTTCATCGCCATTCACGGTGAAAAGAGCGCCGGGCTCGACGTGGTCGCGCCGGGCATCGCCGAAGCGCTCATCGCAACGGCGATCGGCCTTGCCGCCGCGATCCCGGCGGTGATGGCCTACAACTATTTCGTGCGGCGCATTCGTGTGGTCGACAGTGAAACGGCCGCCTTCGCCAGTGACTACCTGAACATCATCCGCCGTCACCTGCTGGTGGAGTAGACAATGGCGTTTTCCAGCGGTAGCGGCGACGGCCCCCTCAGCGAAATCAACGTCACCCCGTTAGTCGACGTGATGCTCGTGCTGCTGATCATCTTCATGATCGCCGCGCCGATGCTCACGACGGGCGTCAAGGTCGACCTTCCCAAAGCCGACGCGCCACGCATGGACATCGACCAAGAGCACCCGCTCATCACGGTGCAACGGGATCAGCGGATCTTCCTCTTCGATGAAGAGGTCTCGCTCGATGTGTTGCGGGAACGCCTCGTGTCCGACCAGCGCATTCTCGACGTCGATGAAGTGTTCGTCCAAGCAGACGAGCAAGTGCCGTACGGTGTGGTGGCGCAGGTCCTTGCTCTCGTGCGACAGGCTGGCATCGGTAAGATGGGGTTGGTCACCGATCCGGTCACTCGAGAGCCGAGATAGCGATGACCGAGGTGAGCGATTGGCGTGCCCTCTCTCTGCTGGAGACGGAGCAGCCGACGCTGACGGAAATTGCGGGAGGTATCGCGTTTACGATCGTCGCCTTCGTGGGCATACCCACCTTGGCCATACTGAGCGCGTTCGTGTTCGGTGGGATGGAGTCGCTGTTCGGGAGTGGCGTCGATGATTTGCCACCCCCCACGATCGAAGTCATCGAGACTCGGTTCGTGCGGCTTGGGAAGCGCCGGGAACCTCGCAGACTTCCGAGCAAGGAGATCCCCGACGCGCAGCAAACCGCGCCGGTGCCCCAGGCCCCCGAGTCCGAGCCGATGGGCGCCGTGCCCACGACCAGCAAAGAGAGGGGCCTCGCGAAACCGAAAAAGAAGCGCGAAGCGCGCGACGAGGATCTGCTGTCGCAACTGGGTGAGCGAGCGGGCGCGATTTCGGATCTGACTAAGGGCCCAGAGCTCGAGGGAGACCCGGACGGGATCGTCGAAGGCACCAAAGCGACGGGAGACGAGCTCGAGATCTACCTAGGGAAGCTCTACTCGTACTTTCGGAGGGGCTGGCAGGTGCCTACACAGCTCAGCGACGAGGACCTTCAGAAGCTTGCATGCGTGATCGAACTTTCCGTTACACCGAGCGGGGGCATCGGGGAGTTCGAAGTAAGCCGACCGAGCGGGAATGAAGTATTCGACGAATCCGTTCGTCGGAGGATGACCCAAGCAGAGGGGTCAGATCTTCCGAGGCCGCCGGAGTCGGTGGCGAACCGCGTTCTTGGAAAAACGATATCTCTGCGTTTCTTTGGGCGTCACGCCCGCTGAGGTTGCACATGACTTTGATGGAAGTTCGACATCGTTGGCGTCGAGTGGCTCTGGTAGCCGGGCTCGCCTTTGGACCGGTGGTATTGTCCGTGGTGCCGGCCGGGGGCCAAGAGGACGCCCCTCCCTTGCCCGAGGACAAGCTCGTAGTCGACATCGATGCGCCCGACGAAGAGGTGTTCCGCATCGGTGTTCCCGATCTGCTGGGTGACGCGAAGCCCCAGGCCGCAAGCGCTGGAGGCGTCCTACGGAACGATTTCCGTCTGATGCCCGGGTTTCGTGTCATCGGTCCGCAATCGGTTCGACACGACTACGCAAGCTCGGGCCTCGGCGTCGACCTCGGCGCGTGGGCGATACTGGGCGCCAACGGGGTCATCAAAGGCCAGGTGTTCGGTAGTGAGGCGGCGCTGAGCGTCGAGCTGCGCTTCTATCAATCGAGCGGGGGTGGCGTGCCGGTGCTGCGTCGCACGTACCGCGGGTCGCCTACGGAGCTTCGCAAATGGATGCACTCCTTCGTCAATGAGGTCATCGGGGTCGTCACCGGTGTCTATGGGCCGTTTGGAACCGAAATCGCGTTCGCTCGGAAGCATGGACCTGGGCACAAGAGCGTTTACGCTGCATCCATGGACGGCTACGGCGTCCGAAAGGTGTCGAGCGGTCAAGGCGTGTCGATGCTTCCCTCGTTTGGTAAGGGCGCGATTTGGTACACGCGCATGACTAAGATAGGCACGTTCATCACGAACACGCGGGTCGGAGGCAAGCGAGTCATCGGTGGCAAAGGGATCACCATGGCGCCCGCGATCTGCGGCGACCGCATGTACTTCTCTTCGTCGCGATCTGGCAACTACGAGATCTACAGCTCGGGCCTCGACGGCAAGGGCCTGCGGCGGCTGACTCGCAGTCGCGGGATCGATATCAGCCCGACCTGTGGACCGGGCGGAAAGCTCGCGTTCGTGTCGAATCGTCATGGCAGTCCGCAGATCTTCACCATGAAGATCGATGGAACCAACTTGAAGCGCGTCACGTTTCGCGGGAATCACAACCAAACGCCGGTTTGGTGCAAGGACCCGAAGCAGTCGCTCATCGCCTTCAGTGGACGTGACCAGAATTTCGACATCTTCACCGTCAATATCGAAACCCAGGAGTACCAGCGCCTCACGCAAGGTCAGGGTGACAACAAGGACCCAGCGTTTTCTCCCGACTGTCGGTTGATCGCGTTTTCGTCGAATCGACGCGGCTCACCCGGAGTTTACCTCTCGGGGCAAGATGGCCTGGACCAAAACCAAGTGATCGCGGCCACAGCCGAAACCGTTCGCTGGGCCCGCTGAGCCGGACAAGCCGCTTGGCTCGGCGGTCACACCCCACTATGATCCGACGCGATGTCGGTTTGGAAGCGAGGGTGCCTCGTTACGGTCGTGCTCTTCGCAGTGGTCGTAGTCGTTTTCTGGGTCGTGCTCGGAGGAGGCGACCTGCAGACCGACGGGGAGATCACGGCGACTCCACTCGACCCCGCTATCTCGGATGCGCGCGAGGACGCGCAGCGCGCGATGGTGGAAGGCTCGGAGGGACGGGTGCTGTTTGGCGACCTTCACGTACACTCCACCTTGTCGGTCGACGCCTTTCAATGGAGCCTCCCCTTGATGGGCGGGGAGGGCGTGCATCCGCCTGCCGACGCCTGTGACTTCGCTCGCTTCTGCTCGCAGCTCGATTTCTATTCGCTCACCGATCACGCGGAGGCGCTGACACCCCGCACCTGGAAGATGATTCGGGAGTCGATTCGCGAGTGCAACGCGGTCGACTCCGAGAGTGCGCAGCCGGACCTGGTGGCCTTCACCGGCTTTGAATGGACGCAGATCGGCACGACACCGGCGACCCACTACGGCCACAGAAACGTGATCTTCAAGGACACCGGGGACGAACAGCTTCCCGCCCGTCCCATCGCGGCGCCGGGCCTCGCTGCGCAGGCGATGTCCGAGATGAACAGCATCACCGCGAACCTGTCGATTCCCTTCCGAGCATTCCCGAACCAGCAGCCTTACAACGACGTCGCAGCGCACGTTCTCGAGATCGCTCGTTTGGATGACTGCCCGGAGGGCGTCGCGTCACCGGAGCTTCCGGCCGCCTGTCGGGAGGTTGCAGCGACACCCGATGCGCTCTTTCGCAAACTTGGAGAGTGGGGCGTGAGCTCCATGGTCATTCCGCACGGCACCACTTGGGGCTTCTACACGCCACCCGGTTACCTCTACGACAAGCAACTCCAGGCGAAACACGACGACCCGAAGTGGCAGCAGCTCATCGAGGTCTTCTCGGGACATGGCAATTCCGAAGAGTACCGAACCTTTCGGGCTGTCGAGCAGAGCGAGGACGGACCGGTCTGTCCGGAACCCACCGAGGGATATGAGCCCTGTTGTTGGCGTGCTGGTGAGATCATTCGAAGCCGTTGTGACAACCCGTTGTCCGAAGAATGCGACGAGCGGGCCGAGGCGGCGCGGCAGAACTACGTCAGCGTCGGGGTCGCCGGGCACCTGACGCTCCCGGGTACCGACGTCACCGAGTGGGGCAACTGCGGTCAATGCACCGACTGCTTCGACCCGACCTTCTCCTATCGTCCGGGCGGATCTGTGCAGTACATTCTGTCGCGCGGGAACTTTGAAGAACCCGGGGAGCCTCGCCATGCGACGCTCGGCTTCATCGCGTCGAGCGACAACCACTCGGCTCGGCCCGGCACGGGCTACAAGGAGTACGAGCGCCGAAAGATGACCGATGCGCGTGGAGCTTCCACTGAAGAATGGCAGAGAATCTTGTTCGGTGACCCTGCGAAGGCGAGCCGGTCGGTGGAGATTTCCCCAGAGTCGCTGAACGCCAAGCCCCCGTTCCGCAGAGTGTGGTTGGAGCGTCAGGCTTCCTTCTTTCTGACCGGCGGGCTTGTCGCCGTACACGCGAAGGAGCGAACACGCGACGCGATTTGGCAGGCGCTGTTCGAGCGGCAGGTCTACGGAACATCGGGGGACCGCATCTTGCTGTGGTTTGATCTCGTCAACGCGGCCAACGAGCACGTGCCGATGGGCAGTCAGATCGATTTCGAGGGAACGCCGAAGTTTCGAGTGCGTGCGGCTGGCGCGTTCGCTCAGCTTCCCGGTTGTCCCGACGAGGTGATCGAGGCGCTCGGGGCCGAGCGAGTCGATCGGATATGCGCCGGCGAGTGCTATCGACCCTCCGACCAACGCAGGCGCATCACGCGCATCGAGGTCGTGCGTATCGGGCGGCAAATGAAAGAGACCGAGGCCGTCGAACAGCTGGTTCAGGACCCTTGGCTGACGATTCCGTGTCCGGCCGGCACCGAGGTCTGTGAGGTCGAGTTCGACGACCCATGGTACCCCTCGGCAGGGCGCGAAGTGCTTTACTATGTTCGCGCGATTCAGGAGCCGACACCTGCGGTGAACGCGGGTCTCCTCCGATGTGACGGCGATGTGTGCGAACCCTGCTACGGCGACTATCGCGTTCCCTTCGACGAGGACTGTCTCTCGATGAACCAGGAGCGCGCGTGGTCCTCGCCGATCTATCTCACCCGCCCCTAATGTCTGCCTAGTCTGCGCCTAGTGTGCGAGAGATTCTTTCTTGTGGTCGAGCGCGCCCGCAGGAGCGTAGTGAGAGGCACTCATGTGCCTCGCAGCGGAGCGACGAGGACGAAAGCCGACCACAAGGGAAAAGATCCGCACACTAGCGGTCGTCGCAGTCGGCGGGGCCGAGCTCGCGCACCTTGCGGAACTCCCTCTTTGCTTTCGAAAAGAGCGGCGAGCTCTTATGGTTTTTGAGGAGCGCCTTGAGCGCCGTGCCCGCGTCGTTGCACGAACGCACCTCTAGAAACGCTTGCGCCATGTCGTAGAGCGTCTCGTCGAGCGCGTCGCCCTTGCGGTACCTCGACAGGACTTTCTGAAACTCCCCGAGTGCCGCCGCGGCTTGCCCTTGTCTCAGGTAGCTCGACCCGATCATGTATTGCGCATTGTCGGCATGATCGTCCTTGGGGTAACGCTCCACGTAGGCTCTGGCGAGGGCACGCGTGTACGAGTGCTTGTTGATGCGATAGGACTTCGTGAGCGCTTCCCAGTGCGCGCTCTTGCTCTTGGGAATTTCACCGGCGTCCAGTGCGACATCCATGCCAGCGGCGCGTGCCACCTCGCTCAACCGGCGCTGGAGCTCGAGGCTTCGCTGGGCCTGAGCTTGGCTCGCCCCCGAGCTCTGGTTGCGGAGCTCGGCGATCAGGCCTTCCATCATGGCGAGACGCTCTTGAATCTGTTCGATCTGCAGCCCCTGATCGGCGCTGTTACGGCGAAGTATCCGGCTCGCCTCGGCAAGCGCCTCTTCGAGCTCTCTGCGTTTGACCTCGAGGTCTTCTTCGAGCGAGTCGAGTCGTTGCTGGTTGTCCGCGATGTCGGTCTTCATCTGGCTGATGCAGCCCGCCGCGGAGATGACGAGTAGCGCGAGCGCGATCAGTCGGAGCATCCCCATGCACCCTCGTTTAGTACAGATGGGTTATTGGTGCCATTTTATGAGTCTGGGTGCAGCCAGTCATTGTCGTCGATGATGTGCTGGAGCTGCCCGAGACCGTTCTGAAGCTTTGCGAAAAACGAAGCAGAATGAGGGACGAAGTGGAAACTCGGGTGTTTTGACCACAGCTCCCGGAGCCGCATGTCCAGCTCCCGGGCTTCCTCGTTGTTCTCTGTGCGCGCTGGGTTGCCCCCTTCAATCGAGATGTTCCCGACGGCCGCGGACTCGAAAAAGATCACCGCGTCGTAGCGCTCGAGCTCCCGTTCGAGGCTCGTATCGAGACTTTCGAAGAAGCCTTGGGGCGCGTCGTTCGGCCAGAAAGCGGCGCCATCGATGGTGCCGCGGTCGCAGAGCAGCACACGGCCAGGGTAGAGCGCGCCCTGCACGTCCTCGAGCGCTACCTGGGCGTGGTAGATTGCTCGTTGTGTTGCGGAGCGGGCTGGGGCCGCGTGCACCCTGGGAAAGCCACCCATGAACAACATCGTCGCCGTCTCGGGCACGATGACTACCTTCTCGCCGATCTCCCGGCGGAACAAGTCCGCGGCCGTCGTTTTTCCGCCTCCGGGACCGCCGGTCAGTACAATTCGAAAGTGGTTTCTCCCCGCTACGCTCATCGTCGAACGCACGATAGCCGATTCCGGGCCGCTCGTGCATGCCCGAAAGGCTTTGTCGACAATGCGCGTCTGATGTATGCGATCGTTCGAGATGGGAACGAGCTCACATGACCGAAAAACGCTTCTGCGAGGCGGGGTGATCGTCGACGGCACGGGAGGCCCAGCACGGCCCGGCAGTGTCTTGTTAGAAGGCGCACGTATCGCGGCAATCGGCGACCTTCCCGACGAGGCGGGGGCCCCCATCGATTGTGCCGGCAAGGTCATCGCGCCGGGTTTCATCGATGCCCACTCTCACATGGATTTTTTCTCCGCGAGCACTGACCCCCATCACTTCGATTCGTTCACCGCGCAGGGGGTCACGACGTTTGTCGCCGGGAACTGCGGCTTCAGTCCGTTCGGGTTTGCGCCCGAGACGAAGCATCGGGACCTGATCGAAAACTCGTTGTTCAAAGCTGGGCGTGAGCACCTCGATTGGAACAGCTTTGCGGAGTACCGCGAAGTACTCGACGAGCTCGGGCTGACCCACAACTTCCTTCACTTGGTCGGCCACGGCGCGGCGCGAACTTCGCTGTCGGGGTTCGAGGCGCGGCCGTTGACCGAAGGCGAGTACACGCAGATGTTCGAGCTGCTCGACAGCGCCCTGAGCGAGGGGGCGGCGGGCGTGTCGCTCGGGCTGCAGTACAAGCCCGGCGTCTTTGCAAAGCTCGACGAGCTCGACGAGGTCGCCCGCCTCGTGAAGCGGCACGACAAGATACTGACCGTCCATGCCAAGGCCTACTCCTCGTTTTCGGGGACGTACCCAATGGTTCCATTCGGCCGCGCGCACAATCTCAAGGCGATCGACGAGATGCTCGGCTTGGCTCGGCGCACTGGCGTCCGGCTTCAGTTCTCGCACCTGATCTTCGTCGGGACGCGGACATGGAGGACGGTGGGTGAGGCCGTCGATCTCTTCGATCGTGCCATCGCCGACGGTGTCGACGTTTGTTTCGACATGTTTCCGTATCGGTGCGGGGCGACGCTGCTCAATACGCTGCTTCCCGAGTGGTTCATGGCACGCATGCCGGGCGCGCTACGTAGCCCGCTGGCCCGTGCGCGTCTGCGTGTCGAAGCCGACGTCGGGTTCCGGCTCGTCGGCTTTGGTTATCCGCAGATGCAAATCACCAACGCGTGCTGTGAGGAGTACGACGAGCACAACGGTCGATTCATTCCGGATATCGCGAAGCGGGTGGGCAAGTCCAACTTCGACACGATGCTCGACATTCTCGACAAGAGTCGTGTCGAGGCCCGAGGGCTCTTCCACGAGTACTACAACGACGAGATCATCGATCGGCTCATGCAACACCCGGCAGCGATTTTCGCATCGGATTCGTGGCCGGAGCCGGGCGGGCACCAGAACCCGGCCGCCTATGGGACCTTCCCGAGGTTTCTCGGCAAGGCGCGGGAGAGCGGCAACATCTCGCTCGAGGAGGCGGTCCACAAAATGACCGGCTCGGCCGCAGCGCGGTTCCGGCTGAGCAAGCGAGGGCTTCTAGAAGAGGGATATGCTGCCGACGTCGTCGTGTTCGACTGGGACACGGTCAAGGACGGTACGAACAGAACAGGGGACGCTGCGCCCTCGGGCGTCGAAGAGGTCTTCGTGAACGGGGAGAGAATACTCGGGGCAGGTGCGGTTCGCGCCATACGCGGCGCGGGCGAGGTACTGCTTGGCTAGCGCTCCTTTCTCTCGCTTCGAGCGGAGCCGGGGGGTACGCTAGCGGCGTGGAGAGCTTCATGACCGACGGCGCGACCTGGCTTGGGATGATGCCCGAGACGCAGGTCAAGGTCCTCAAGTCTCTAGTGGTCGTGTTGTTCTTTCTGCTGGTCCGCTCCGCCGTCATGCGGGTGATCCTGAGGAGCGTCACCGACGTCAGGCAGCGATACGCCTGGAGCCGCGGGGTCACCTCCGCGGTGGGCATCCTGATGGTCATCTTCTTGGGGGTGATCTGGTTTGCGGGCCTCGAACGGCTCGCCACCTTCGCCGGCATTTTGGGCGCCGGCCTGGCGGTGGCTTTGCACGACACCATTGCGAACATCGCTGGCTTTCTTTTCATCATACTGCGGCGCCCGTTCGAGGTTGGCGACCGCATCGAGATAGAGGGCATCGCCGGGGATGTGATCGACATCCGGCTGTTCCAATTTAGCCTGCTCGAAATCGGCAACTGGGTCGACGCCGATCAGAGCACCGGACGGATCGTGCAAGTACCGAACGGCAAGGTGCTACGAGCTGCCACCGCGAGCTTCAACAAGGCCTTCGAGTACATTTGGCACGAAATCCCAGTGCTCATCACGTTCGAGAGCGATTGGAAGAAAGCCAAATCGATTCTGGAGAACATCGTCGATGAGGACGACTTCGTCGTCGCCGAGGAAGTCGAGCGCCAGGTGCGGAAGGCGGCATCGCGGTACCTGATCTATTCGGGAAAGGTCACGCCGATCGTGTACACCACGGTGCGCGATAGCGGCGTGCTACTCACCGTACGCTACATGACGAAGCCGAAGACGCGCCGCGGCAGCGAGCAACAGCTCTGGGAGCAGATACTCGAACGCTTCGCCGAGAACGATGACATCGCGCTGGCGTATCCCACCATTCGGTACTACGGCCAAGACCAGTGAGTCAGCATCTTACCCGAACGGCGCCTCGCCTGTCGTACCAACTGTTCGGCCAGCAGGGCCCCCGTGTCCTCTTTATCATGGGCTTCGGGATGCCTGGCGCCGTCTGGGGACCGCAGGTGGATGAGCTCCAGAGCGATTATCGTTGCTGCCACTACGATCATCTCGGGGTCGGCGAGAGCGACCGCGGGCCGTTCCTTCGAACCATCCCGGCCATGGCCGAGGACGCGGTCCGGATTTTGGACGACCTCTCGTGGGATCAAGCCCACATCGTCGGTGTTTCGATGGGCGGCATGATCGCTCAGGAGCTCGGGCTCGGTTTTGCGGACCGGTGCCGGAGCTTGACCTTGATCGCGACACACGGCGGCGGGTCGGTTGGGTCGTTGCCAACTTCACGCGGACTGAGGCTCTTTTTTCAGGGCCTGTTTGGAGGTTCGAAGCATCGGATGCGTTCGTTGCCTCGCTTGCTCTATCCGGACGAGTTCCTCGAGTCGATAGGGCCCAAGGCGATCCGCTCGCATCTCGATGTGCGTTTGGGGCATCCGCCCGCCTTTCGCACCATCCTAGGCCAGCTCTATGCGGTGTGGAGACATTCGACGGAGTCGCGTCTTTCGCAAATCGCGTTGCCGACGCTTCTTGTCCGCCCCGGCAAAGACATCTTGATTCGGCCGTCGCAGACCGACCGGCTGGCCTCGCGTATTGCGAACTCCCAAGTGCTGCGGTTCGACGACGCCGGGCATGGGGTGACCTTTCAGAAAGCGGCGGAGCTCAACGGGTCATTGCGGGATCACTTCGCGCGCAACGAGGACTCTCCGCCATTCTCGTTGGGTGACAGCACGAGCGCCACGGGGTAGGGTTCCGCGTCTATGGGACGGTTCTGCTTCCTTATTCTTCTGTTGGTCTCCGCGTGCGGTAGCGATAGCGGCACCGCCAAGACCAAGCATGCTTTGGTCATCGGGATTGACGGCTTGCGGTCGGATGCACTTCAGCAGGTGTCCACGCCCGCGATCGATGGTCTGATCGCCGAAGGCACGGTCACCTACGACGCCTTCGCCGGAGGCGTGCTGGGGACGCCGACCGAACAAATGACCTGGAGCGGGGCAGGGTGGAGCAGCATTCTCACCGGGGTGTGGGTCGACAAGCACGGAGTCGAGTTCAATACGTTCGACGATGCGCGGTTCGATGAGTATCCGCACTTTTTCGCACGCGTTCGCGAGGAGCAGCCCGACGCATACCTTTCGTCGTTTGTGACCTGGGGTCCCATCAACGAGAGTATCCTGGCGTCGGCGGAAGTCGATGAAGAGTTCTGGCCCAACGAGCCGAACGACTCCGCGAAGGGTGACGCCGAGGTGACTGCTGCGGTCGCTACGCACTTGGCCGCCCGAACGCCGATGTCGTTTTCGTGCACTCGACCAACGTCGACCACGAAGGGCACGTGGCCGGTTTTTCACCGACGGTTCCCGAGTCATGTCGAAGCCGCTCGAGGTGGTCGACGCGCAGATCGGCGCAGATGGTCGACGCGGTCCGCGGGCTCGGCCCACCTTCGACACAGGAAGACTGGCTCGATCGTGCTGACGACCGACCACGGTGGCATGGGCAAAGCTCACGGCACGTCAAGGCGACGAAGAGCGGACGATTGCATCATCGTAAGCGGCGGGTCCGATCGTCGCGGGCACACGATCACACCGGGGCCCGGGCACACCGCCGTCCCGCCCGACGGTCATGCACGCATCTCGGCCTCCCCATCGACCCCGCGTGGGGATGGGAGAGCGAGCCCGTTCGGCCTGTAGCCGCTCACTCCCTGGTCTTCAGCACCGCGATGAGGTCGAGCCGGTCGAGCTTCCTGCGCACCAATAAGGCGCTTGCGACTCCCGACGCCAACACGACCATGACCGAGAACGCGTAGGTCTTGTTCGAAATCATGAAAGGCATCCGGAAAAGCTCGGGGTCCGCCCATTCCGCGATCATCGCTTTGGCGCCGAGCGTACCGAGCAGGAGGCCAAGCGGAATGGCGAGTGCGATCTGCACGGCCTGCTCGCCAAGTAAGATGCCCGAGATTTCGCCGCGAGTGAATCCGAGCACGCGCAGTGTGGCCAGGTCCCGGCCGCGCATGGACACACTTACGCGGGCGTTGTTGTAAACAATCGAGATGGCGATGGCCGTAGCGAACAACGTCATGATGAAAGTCATCACGTTCATCGTTTCGTCGGTTTGCTTCTCGAAACTTGCGACAGCGTCGCTCTTTCGTGACACCGCTTGGATCGCGGGGATGTCGTTCAGGCGAGCTTGAACCTCGCCCTCCATGGACCGGTCGATCCGCAGCAATGCGGATGAGAACTTAGGTGACTCCCGCAGCAATCGATGGAGATTGGGCTTCGCGAGGTACCCCTGGAGCCCGAAGCCCTCCTCGATGAGCCCGGCAACGGTAAGCTCCCGGGTGCCGCGGTCGCCCTCCTTGAGCTCGATTTCGATGACGTCTCCAGCCTTCACGTCCAGGATTTCTCCGAGAACGCTCGTCAACAGCACACCCTCGTCGGGGATAGGCACGTGGTCGAAGTCGAGGCTGAAGAGCTGACGAAGCTGCGCGTCTTTGGGGATGCCCACGAGTACGGTGTCGCGCCATCGATACCCCGACCGCATCCGAACCGCCGTGGTGCGAATCCCCTCGACCTCTTCGATGCCTGGAACGTGTGCAAGGTATCCGAGGCCCCGCTCCGGCATCGCGGCGAGGAAGCTCACTGTCAGGTCTTCGCGCTGCTGACGCTCGAACTGAACCTGCATCATTGGACCGTAGGCGTCGTATCCGAATCGCCCGAGAATCACGATCGACAATGCGAGCGCGATCCCGAGCGATGAAAGCGCAGTGCGTCCTGGGCGTCGCCAGACTTCTCGAAACACCATCAGGGTGGGTTGACTGAAGTGCTTGGTGAGTCCCCATCGTTCGGCGGCCGCGGTCTTGTACCTGGCCGGCGCGGGCGGCCGCATGGCGGCGGCCGGAGGGAGAAGGACAGCCGAACGGACTGCCAGTGAAGCCCCCACCGCCCCAGCAATGAGACTGAACAAGATCGCGTTCGCGCTGACCGTTAGGTCTACGCGTTGCGGCATCTCGGGAAGCCGAAAGAACTCCGCGTACATCGCCAACAGGCCTTTGCCCAACCAGACTCCTAAACCGAGCCCGATCAGCGCCCCAACACCGACGATGATCGCGACCATCTTGAAGTAGTGCAGGGCAATGGTCGTGTTCCGGTAGCCCATGGCCTTCAGCACCGCGATTTGCGGACGCTGCAACGTGACCAATCGGCTGAACACGACGTTGAGCAGGAATGCGGCGACGCCGAGGAAGACCCCAGGAAGGAAGATGACGAGTGTTTCGATGCCCTGAATCTCGCTGGTGAGGATCGAATGAGAAAGCTGGCGCTCCCGAGGCTGCGCACCGAGCCCACCGTAGGGTTCGAGCACACGGTCGACCGCGCTCAGCACCGCATCCTTGCTGGCTCCCGGCTCTAGCTTCAGTGCCAGGTCGTTGAAGGCCCCCTCCATTTGATAGGCGGCGGCGATCGCGTCCTCGAGCATCCAGAGGGGGGTGAAACGAGCGTCGTCCGGCATCAGAAGGCCCGTGTCGACGGCGAACACATACTCGGGAGATAGCGCGTGGCCAACGATCAGGAGCTCGCGAAGCTTGCCGTTGATTACCGCCGAGAGATGGTCGCCCGGTTCGAGTCCGTGTGCGTCTGCAAACGGTTCGTTGATCAGGACCTCGTCGTACCGGCCGGGCTGCAGGTTCCGCCCGGCGCGAAGGGACCAAGCCATTGAGCGGCGCCTTGCCGGTCGGGAGGGATGGAGATGAGATCACCCCGGGCAGGCGAAACGAGATCGTCCATCGGCAGGCGCACGCGTTCGACGATCCGTGGGTAAGCTCGTGCGACGCCGGGAAGCTCCGCAATTTGCGTCGCGACCGATTTGGGTGCGCGCTCGAGGTGGACGAACACATCGGCGAACCGGTTTGTTTCGTAGTAGAGGTCCCGCGACTCGTAGAGAGCGCGCCATGCGCTTTGTAGCGAGATGTAGCAAGCCACCCCCGAGGCGACGACGACCGCGATCGTCAACGCCTGCCCTCGCAGCCGAGCTACCTCACGAAAGAGCTTCCGGTCGAGGACGTTCACAATCCCCTACTACTTCGACTTCTTGCCTGCTGGCAGCCCATGCGCCTCGATTTCCCTGCGCAGCCTCTTCAAGAGACCGTCGGACCACGCCTTGGAGGCGCTGGCACAGACCGGCTCGTGCGCCGCGTCGTTGGCTCGCGCAACGCAGGACCTGTAGAAAGACTGGGCCCAGCGCAGGTCATCGTTGTTCTTGCGCAGGACGTGCTTCATACCCTGGACGTACCCGTAGTCGTAGATGACGAACAGCACCTTCCTGACGAGGTCGGGGTAGAGCGAATCGAGCGATAGGGCGACGATCTCGTCGCGCCCTTTCTTGTAGGGGGCGCCCAGAAGCTTGGGCTCGGATTTCGACACCTTGTGGCATGCCTTGACCGGGCCGTCCGCGTACGGGGTTCCCTTCTTGCAGCCCTTCGCCCTCGCGAGCCCGACGTAGTAGTCGTGAATCGTTTCCCAGTGTGATGCCCCGTTGACGGCGCCCATGTCGTACGAGAGCTCGAGCTTCTCGCGCACTCGTTTCACTCCCTCTTGATACGAGCCGCTGTGGCGAAGTGCGACGAGCCACTGCTCGTCACCCACGTGTTCTTCGGCGCTGGCGAGGGAGGGGAGGAGCATCCACGCACAGAGAAAATAGGAGAGAGCTCGCGTCATGGGTGAGGACGGTGACTCTCTTGCCCACGAGGTGTCAAGCGCCGGTGCCAGCGCCGGTGCCAGCGTCGGCGGCAGCGCTGGTGTCGTGTATACTGCCGGGCGTGCGTTGTACACTCTTGCTCCTAGTGGCCGCTCTTGTGAGCTGTACCTCGTCCGGCGCCAGCAATGAAGTCGAGCCGGTGCGACTCGGGGTGATTCGGGTGCTTGACGCCGAGAGGTTGGAGAATCCCGACGAATGGGGCCCCGACCTAGACCTCGCCCTCGAGACCGAGTTCTGGGACCTCATCGGCAACTCGGCGCACGACGAATACTCGGTGTGGCATGCGAAGGCCAAGGACTACGTTGCGGCCAATCCCGACGCCGACCCACGTCTCGGCATGCTCATTTCGGCCGGTGCTGTGTTCAGCCTGACCACGCTCTTCCAGTATCCCGATCCGTTGACACGGATCGCGGACTACACGGATTACATCGAAGACGCGACCGTTGGCATCCATGCCGCCGTCGAGCCTCTGACTGACCACGAGCCTGCCATCGTGTTCTTTCACAACAATCAAGCCATGCTCGCGTTCCTCTTGAGCGCCGATGCCGAGCTTGGAGTCTGCCACCTGGAGAAGCTCCGCAACCTCGAGGACAGAAACCCGGTGTTTCACGGCACCGAGGGCAGGGCAGCGGCTCCGTTCACGTACGGGATGGTGAACGACGAGGCCTACGTCGACTACGGGATCGTGTTGATGGAAGGCTGCGACAACTGGATCTGCAACTGGACGTCGAAGCTCGCGCCCTTCAAGCCGATCGGTCAGCTCATGACGCTTGCGGAGCTACACGCGATCAAGGGCTCGATGACTAGCGACCCCGTGGCGCGCGCTGCGGCGTTCGAAGAAATGAATTCGCTTCTCGATCGTGCAGCGATGCTTGGCGCCGCGCGCGACTATCCATTCATGGACCGTATCGAGGCAATTCGGACCGAGCTGCCGACGCGGGACTACGGCGAGGGAATGGGGCTCGGCCGCTATCCAATGCCCATGTACTCGAATGAAACCAACTGCGGCAGTTGCCATATCGGCGGCCTGCCCGGACGCTACGGCGAAGATCTAGACGATCCGTATCCGGGAGCGAACACTTGGACCGCCAAACCCGACGCGCCTTCGTTCAAGAGTGACGCCCCAGTGTCGTGCGACTGAGCTCTCCTAGTCCCGCTTCTTCGGTACCCAGGCCCAGATCATCTCACACCGGATTGGTTCGACTCCGGATTCGTCGGTCACCCGGCATTGCACGAGGACTTCGCCCTTGGGCTCCGATGCGATTGCCTCACGCTGCTCGCGGGTGAGGGTCGCTTCAGCGCGCATGCCGCCTTTGGCGCGCTTCAGGTACTCGATCTTCACGCTCTTGATCACGGGGATCGCGCTGTCAGGCACGTTCATTCCGACGACGAACCCGGTCGCGCTCTCCGCAATGAGACCCATTGCCATCGCATGTACGCCGCCGATGTGGTTCTGAACCCGCTTCTTGTTTTGGACCGACACCACCGCCCGCTCCGCGGTGAGCACCTCCACTTTGAGTCGAGCCGTGCCGACGAACTTCACCGTTCGGCCGAGTGCCAGGGTCACGGCTTGCTGTCCAAGCGGCCCGGCGACCTTTTTGATCGTCTCGATGGTCTTCGCGAGTCGGTTTGCTGGCTTATCCATGCTTGGCATCAGAAGCCGTTCAAAGCATCCACGACATCGAGTAGGTCGCCGATATCGTAGAAGTCGACGGCTACGAAGTTCGGGAAATCGTCGTTCTCCTCTTCGCATTCACGCACCCTGTCGATGAACAACGGGTTGTAGTTGACCATCTCCGCGAAGTCGGGGTTTCCGCCGAGCGGTGCCGTCAGGAAGTGGTTGAAAAGGAAGAGCGGGTTGGCGGGGTCGCCACGATTGACGTCGCAAACGAAATCCTCCGGGGTGGAGAATGCGTACGGAGTCTCCCAAGCATGGTCCCACATGTTCATCAGCCAGGGGAACTCGGCTTCCTGTGTCTCCCCTTGAAAGACCACGACGCGGGTGTCGGCTTCGATGAGCTCGCCGAGCGTGGGCCACGGTCGCCAACCTCATGGGCGTAGACGAAGTCGATCAGCCCGCTGTCCTCGAAAGCGCCCGCCGTCTGCGCATGGGTGATGTAAGTCTCGAAGATGATCGATACGACCTCTTCAGGATTCGCTTCAAGGAAGACGGTGATCTCTTCGAGCCCTTCGACCAAAGGCTGGCTCCCCGCGAGGCAGATCACATGGCATAGCAAGAGCTCGCCGTCCTCTTCGTAGGTGTCCAGCATCATGCCGCGTACGCCATCGCTCAGTTGCCGCGTGATGCCGAAGTTTTGGTTTGGGGAGATCCAGCCCGCTTCGGCGTTCGACATCGCGTTGTGGGTCATTGGGTACGCGACTTCGTCGAAGGTGCGGTCGCAGAGTTCTGCGTGACCGTTGCACTTGGGAATGGCGCCGCCCGTTCCTGCGTTCCCGCCATTGCTACTGCCGCAGGACGCGCATAGCCATGCCCCGAGAAGCAGCAGTGTGGCCGTTCGTATAGTTATCGATCTCACGCTTTTCTCCCCGCTCGTACCAGCCGTCCGGGACGCGCGTCCGTGAGCTTACCGTCTTTGGCGATGATTTCGCCGGCCACCAAGGTCGCGACGTAGCCGTTCGCATACTGCATGAGTCGTTGCCCTCCTGCGGGCAAGTCCTTGAGCATCGTCGGGTGCAAGAGTGCGAGGTTGTCGAAGTCGATGATATTGATGTCCGCGCGTCGCCCGGGTTCCAGTAGCCCTCGGTCGTTCAAGCCGATGAAGCGCGACGTATCGTGTGCTTGCATGAAGCGCGTGACCAGAATCACGTTGAGGAGGATCCAGACCATACTGAGAGTGCTGCGAAATACCTTCTTTGGGAGTCCCTCGCGTCCGATGGCATACACGAGCATCGGGCCGCCGGAGGCGTAAATGCCGTGAACGACGCCGGCTCCGAACATCGCCGCTGCCGACGCGGGTCTCGAGATCGGTTTCTCGAGCCCCGCGGTCGCGAAGCGAAGCTGGTATAGGTCTCGAGCCGACAGCAGAAGCACCATGATTCCGAATGCCAGTCCGAGCCAGGGCCCCCCCACTTTCGTCAGAAGAAAGAACGCAAAGCCCATCCCGAGCAACATCAACGGCAGCACTCGCTTGAGAAGCAGACCCCAATCGATGCTGTCGCGATCGCGAATCGCGATGTAGCCGGTTTGAAGGAATGACAGCGGAACCACGAGGTGGATGACCTGTCCTCGAGCCCGATGAGCTGAGCTCCGAAGGTCACGCACACCAGCATGGCCCCGAAACCCGTCGCCGTCTGGACCGTGTATGCGGCGACGACCACCAGAGCGAACAGTAGGAATACGAGCTCGATCGTCACGTCGGGATTCCGGTGGAGAGGTTCCTACAGGGCTTTCCCTGCATTCGTACAGGTTGGTGTTTGGCCAGCGACTGTGGCACGCATACGGTCATGGATCTGAAGTTCACCGAGGAAGAGGAGGCATTTCGGCGGGAGGTTCGCGCCTGGATTCAGGAGGCGATGCCCGAGGAGATGCGCCGCAAGGCGGAAGGCGCCGGAGGGCTTCACCCCGGAGGACTCCGCCGAATGGCACAGGATCCTTCACGCCAAAGGGATGGGTGGCGCCCCACTGGCCGGAGGAAGTCGGCGGCACGGGCTGGGATGCGGCGAGGCGTTTCATCTTCAACGAGGAGACGGAGCTTGCCGGCGCCCCGCAGCTGTCTGTGTTTGGTCTGGGCATGGTCGGTCCGCTGATCATCAGCTTCGGAACGGACGCACAGAAACAGCGATTCCTTCCGAAGATCCTCAGCGCCGCGGAGTTTTGGTGTCAGGGCTACTCGGAACCGGGCTCGGGAAGCGATCTCGCATCGCTGCGGACGACTGCAGAGGACGCGGGCGACCATTTCATCGTCAATAGACAGAAGACGTGGACGTCGTACGCCCAGTACTCCGACTGGATCTTCTGCCTCGTGCGGACCGATCCCTCGGTCAAGAAGCAGGCCGGGATCACATTCCTTTTGATCGATCTCAAGAGTCCCGGCGTCGAGGTGAAGCCCATGCTGACGCTAGGGCACACCCCAGCCTTTTGCGACACATTCTTCGACAACGTGAAGGTTCCCTAAAGAGAACGTAGTCGGCGGCATCAACCAAGGTTGGACGATGGCCAAGGCTCTGCTCGGTCACGAGCGAACGCTCCTCGCGATGATTGGGCCGTCGCGCAGCGTCCTGCAGAAGATGAAGCGCATCGCGGCCACCAAGACCGTCAACGGGCGCCCGATGCTGGAGGACCCGGTTTGGCGGGCCAAAATCGCCCGCGTCGAAATGCGCTTTCGAGCTCATCTGATGGTGAGCTATCGCGCGCTAGCCGATCAGCAAAAGGGCAAGATGCCAGGTCCCGAGTCTTCGATTTTGAAGATTGTCGGCACCGATCTGATTCAGGAGCTGACCGAGCTCACGATGGAGATCATGGGTGAAAGCTCGCTGACTTGGTACAACGAGGGCATTTGCCCACCGGTCGAGGAATCGATCGGGCCCTATTTTTGCTACGAGCGGGCTGCCACGATCTACGGGGGCTCCAACGAAATTCAGCGCAACGTCATCGCGAAGATGATCCTCCAGCTGCCGAGCAGCTGAACCGCGAACCCAACCCAGGAGTGATGCCAACATGGATTTTGAGCTCGACCAAGAGCAACAGATGCTTGCTAAGACGGTGGCCGACTTCGCCAGGAACGAGTCGCCTATCGAGCGGTTCCGCAAGCTTCGAGACGACGACGTTGGGTTACGACCCTGCGGTATGGCGCAAGATGGGCGAGCTCGGATGGTTGGGGGTTCCCTTCCCCGAAGCGGTGGGCGGGTTTGGCGGCAGCTTCGTAGAATGCGCCCTCGTTCTCGAGGGCCTCGCCACGACGCTCGTTCCGGAGCCCTATCTGGCGTCGGTCGTGCTTGGCGGAATGACGCTCGCGCGAGCCGGTAACGCGGCCCAGCACGAGGCCTATCTGACGCCGATGATCGAAGGCGAAACCACGCTGGCGCTCGCGTACTCCGAAGCCCAAAGTCGGTACGCCGTCAGCGCGACCGAAACGACGGCAGCCCCGGATGGCGGTGGCTACAGGCTTTCGGGTGAGAAGGTCTGGGTGCTCAATGGGAGCTACGCGCAGCACTTGATCGTGTCGGCCAACACGCCGGCCGGCGTGACGCTGTTCGTCGTGCCGCGAGACGCCGAAGGCGTGAAGGTGACAGTCGCCAAGACAATCGATGGCAAGAAGGCCGGGTTCATCAAGCTCGACAACGTGGCGGTCGCGGATGCCGCGCGCCTTGGTGAGGAAGGTGCAGGAGCGGCCGTGCTCGACCGCACGATGGATTACGCTGCTGCTGCGGCAGTCGCCGAGGCCGTCGGCATTGCGACTACGATGCTCCAAATGACCATCGACTACCTTGGTACGCGCGAACAATTCGGCGTCAAGATCGGCTCGTTCCAAGCGCTCCAACACCGTGCCGTCGACATGTATGCCGAAACGGAGCTCCTTCGCTCGATTTCGATGGCTTCGATGGTTCGCGCGGA
>PVMK01119466.1_pt1 | contig 43351 bp, 45 predicted proteins | sample 1853481 | NCBI WGS metagenome assembly PVMK01 (sample SAMN08533507, study PRJNA380276) | Marine sediment metagenome, whole genome shotgun sequencing project.
GGCGGTGGTTGGCACAGACGAGTTGATCGCCGAAGGTATTGCGGCGGATGACATTGAAACCGGTTTCAGCCTGGATCTTCGCTATCGGGGCCAGTCCTATACGCTGAACCTGCCCTGGCAGGGGATAGCGGTGACCGGGGAGGCTTTTCATGCGGCACATGAGCAGCGTTACGGGCATCGCCTGCCCACCCCGGTCGAGCTGGTCAACCTGCGTTGCGGATTGCACAGCAGTCCGCCGGATATCAGCTTGCCGGAGATCGGCGGGGGGGTGTCTGCGGCGGCGGTACCAGCGCAGGTCATGATCGCCGGTCAGGCAGAGACTATCCCCGCTTGGCCACGTACAGCCTTGCAGGCGGGGCAGGAGATTGTCGGTCCGGCCCTCGTGACGGAGACCGTGGCCACTACCTGGTTACCGGATGGCTGGTCCTGCAAGGTCGATCCGGTGGGGAATTTGCTCCTACATCATTAGACGCGCCTGTATACATATTATTCAGACAATAAAAAACCCGGCCAGGCCGGGTTTTTCTCAATCTGAAATGTCGTCCGGAAGCGTTACTTGATCTTGGCTTCCTTGTAGATGACGTGTTTACGAACGACCGGATCGAATTTCTTCATTTCCATCTTTTCCGGCATGGTGCGCTTGTTCTTGGTTGTGGTGTAGTAGTGACCGGTGCCGGCGCTGGAGACGAGTTTGATTGTATCACGCATGCTGTTTTCTCCTAGATCTTCTCGCCACGGGCACGGATGTCAGTCAGTACCGTGTCGATACCCAGCTTGTCGATGATGCGCATGCCCTTGGCAGAAACACGCAGTTTTATGAAGCGCTTTTCAGCGGCTACCCAGAAGCGATGCTCATGCAGGTTCGGCAGAAAACGACGGCGGGTTCTGTTATTGGCGTGGGACACGTTATTGCCGCTTTGCGGACGTTTACCCGTGACCTGGCATACTCTGGACATTGTTCTAAACCTCGTAAAAAAGCCCGTTATCAGCGGGAGGGGCGCATTTTATACCAGAAACAGCGGTAGCTTACAAGGCAGGGGGTCTTCCTGTTTTGCAGGATATTTAATATAAATCAATAATATACTGTTACATCGCGGGAAAATATGTTCTCCGGGAGGCTGGCACTCGGCCTGGTTTGGCTAGATCAGGCCCCTTTCTGCAAATGACACGCCGTTGCCATCTCCCACTACAATATGGTCAAGCACCCGAACATCGATCAGTGCCAGTGCGTCTGTCAGGCGACGGGTCAGCTGGATGTCGGCCCGACTGGGTTCTGCGACGCCGGAAGGATGGTTGTGGGACAGGATCACGGCCGCCGCATTGTGCTGCAGGGCACGCCGTACAACTTCCCGCGGGTGCACGCTGGCGCCGTCAATGGTGCCGCGAAACAACTCCTCAAAGACAATGACCCGGTGCCGGTTGTCCAGAAACAGGCAGGCAAACACTTCATGAGGCAGATGTCGCAAGCGGCTGGCAAGAAACTGGCGGGTGGCCTCGGGATTTTCCAGGCTGTCTTCGCGCTGCAACTGCTCCTGCAAGTGGCGCCGTGCCATTTCCATGACGGCCTGTAGTTGTGCAAACTTCGCCTTTCCCAGCCCATGATGCGTGCAGAACTGTTGCTGGTCTGCTTCCAGTAGCGGTCGCAGTCCGCCAAACGCGTGCAACAAGTCACGCGCCAGATCAACGGCCGTCTTGCCACTGACGCCGGTACGCAGAAAAATGGCGAGCAACTCGGCATCGGAGAGTGCCGCCGGGCCACGGGCCAGCAGTTTTTCACGGGGCCGTTCGCTGAGTGGCCAGTCGCGGATGGTGTGCACCCATATAGATATGCCACAGGCAGGGTGAGGGTGACAGTGGGAGAAGGCGCCTGTGTCTGTAGGCGGATGTTGATTTGCTGGTGGACTTTCCCGTATGAATCAATCATCTGCTAAACTCCTGCCTGATGAATTACTTGACCGGAAAACACATCCTGCTGGGCGTCACCGGCGGGATAGCCGCCTACAAGAGTGCCGAGCTGGTGCGCCAGTTGCATTTGTCGGGCGCAGCCGTCCGCGTCGTCATGACGAGCGCGGCCACCAAATTCATAACCCCGCTGACCCTGCAGGCACTGTCCGGGAACCCGGTGCATACGGACTTGCTGGACCCGGCAGCAGAAGCGGCCATGGGGCATATCGAGCTGGCACGCTGGGCCGATGCCCTGCTGGTAGCGCCTGCCACGGCGGACTTTATTGCCCGTGTGGCCGAAGGTCGTGCCAATGATCTGCTGGCGGCTGTTTTGCTGGCCTGCGATGCACCGGTTGCGCTTGCTCCTGCCATGAACCGGGCCATGTGGGAAAACCCGGCAACCGGCGAAAATCTCGCCAAACTGCAGGCACGTAACATCCGCATCCTCGGTCCGGCCGAGGGCTTGCAGGCCTGTGGCGAAACGGGGCCGGGGAGAATGCTGGAACCCGGGGAACTGGTGAATGGACTGTCCGGCATGTTTCAGAGCGGTGTGCTGGCCGGACAACAGGTGCTGGTAACGGCGGGTCCGACCCGGGAGGCCATTGACCCGGTACGCTACCTGAGCAATCGCAGTTCGGGGCGAATGGGCTTTGCGGTCGCGGCGGCGGCGGTCGAGGCGGGTGCTGCTGTCACCCTCATTAGTGGTCCGGTAAGTCTGGCCACGCCGGCAGGGGTGCGGCGCATTGATGTAGAAAGTGCAGCCGACATGTATGCGGCCGTCATGCAGGCGGTGGGCGCTGCCGATATATTTATCAGTGTCGCTGCCGTGGCCGATTACCGACCTGCAGTGGTTGCAACACAGAAGCTCAAGAAAGAGTCTGCAGACATCACACTGGATTTAATACGTAACTCCGATATCCTTGCTGCCGTCGCCGCCTTGCCGGATGCACCCTTTACCGCAGGTTTTGCGGCGGAGACAGAGGCCGTTGCAAGCAACGCGCAGGACAAACGGCTGGCCAAGGGTATTGACATGATCGCGGCCAACAGGGTTGGCGCCGGTCTGGGCTTTGACAGTGCAGAGAATGGCCTGCATGTATTCTGGGAAAAGGGCGAGCAGGAGCTGCCCGTTACCGGCAAGGCCAGGCTCGCAAGACAGTTGCTGGCCCTGATTGCCGAACAATTTCAACACGGTAGCCATCATGTAAAGGTATTAAGATTTCATGCAAAAGATTCAACTTAAGATTCTCGATGCACGCCTCGGTGATGAGTTCCCGCTGCCACACTATGCCACCGATGGCTCGGCGGGCATGGACATGCGCGCCTGTCTGGATGAGCCGCTGGAGCTGGCCCCGGGGGATACCCACCTGATTCCGACGGGGCTGGCGATCCATGTGGCCGATACCGGTCTGGCGGCGATCCTCCTGCCACGCTCCGGGCTGGGGCACAAGCACGGCATCGTGCTCGGTAACCTGGTCGGCCTGATTGATTCGGATTACCAGGGGCAGGTGTACGTATCTTGCTGGAATCGCGGGGAAAAGACATTTGTTGTCGAGCCGGGCGAGCGGATTGCCCAGATGGTGATTGTGCCCGTGGTTCGAGCTGATTTTGAAATAGTTGAGGATTTTGTCACCAGTGACCGTGGAGCAGGCGGTTTCGGGCATACCGGACGCCAATAAGGTCAATTTATCGGCCGGATCTGCCGATAATTGCCTGTCGGAAGGGTTTTTCGGATTTTGAGTGGCGACACCAGGGCATTAGAAGGATTTTAATGAAGTTCTCACTAGGTAAAAAGTTCTCACCAGGCAAACTCTTCAGGCGTAACAGGTCATCTGCTGATCCGGCGGATGACCGGTCCCTGCCGAAGCTGATTGTTGACGTAAAACCGGCCAGCCTGGGCAAGGTACGCCTGCAGCTGCTGGTTACCGGTGTGCTGCTGCTCGGTTTACTGGCCGCGTTTATCTTCAAGTTTATGTCGGGTTACATCCTGCGGACCATGGAACAGGAGAACGACATTATTACCCAACAGGTGGCTGCGCGGATAACCGCCATTGTTGAACATTACGGCGCCACGATAGCTCTGCTCGCCAAGGACCCGGACATCGCCTATCTGCTGATGGTTGGCAACCAGGCCTCCCTGCGTTCCAGGGAGGAATCACTGCGTTACGTTTTCCCGGCAGCAATCAATGTGCAGTTGCTGCCTCCTGGTCTTGCAACAGTAGACGAAAATGCCTCGCCACCGCTCACCTATGCTGCAATTTCCCAGATGCGTTTTGCTGAATCCGGTGAGGAAGCACCCACACTGGAAGTACACCTGCTGAATTCTCCACAACAGCATGTCAGTATCGTGCGCCCGGTGATGGACCCGGCCGGCAGCGGTGTTGTTGGCCACCTGATGCTGTCGCTGTCTAAGGATGTACTGCAGGATATTCTCGGTGATCTGCAGGAACTGAACGGCTATATTGAATTACAGCAGGACGGTACCAAGGGCAGACCCGTGGCGGTTGCCCATTATGGCGATAACAGCGCGAAGCAGGGCAAGGCCGAACGGGTATTGCCTATTGAGGGCAGCCGCTGGCAAGTGGCCTACTGGCCGGCCGTCAGCGGACTGTACTATCTTGGCGGTATCAGTATGTGGGTGCTGGGTGCATTTCTGGTGGTGTCCTTCATCCTGGTGTTCCTGATTATCATTCTGTTCCGCAGGATCAAGCAGGCGCTGCGTGTTGACCAGGTCAGCATGGTCACCGTTATGAAGGACTTCCGCGACGGGCATGTACAGCGGGAGTATCCATCGGGGTTGACAGAGGTGCGGGAGACGCTTGAGTTTATGACGCAGATGGCATCTACCAGCCAGCCGAAGCAACGCGCTGTAGTTACCAAACGTGAGGCGGACGAAGCATTCCTGACCAAGGATACGGTGACAGAGATTGATGATGATCTCTATTCTGACGAGGATACGATCAGGGAAGGGGTTGCTGCCGATTTCGGGTCGGCTATCCGCAGTGATAATCTGATACTTGAGGAAGATCCGCTGGAAATTGCAACGGTTGGTGAGGATGTCGGGGTAGATGCCTCGATTTTTCGTGCCTATGACATACGTGGCGTTGTCGATCAGACACTGACAAGGAATGCCGTCACCCTGATCGGTCGTGCCATCGGCAGTGAAGCGCTGCAGCGAGGTCGTAACACCTTTGTCGTTGGCCGCGATGGCCGCCTGTCAGGGCCGGATCTTTCCGCAGCCCTGATTGCCGGTATTGTGTCAACCGGTTGTGACGTGAAGGATATTGGCTGTGTCCCTACGCCGGTTCTGTATTTTGCCACGCATTACCTGGATACCCAGAATGGTGTTGTGGTGACGGGCAGCCATAATCCGCCGGACTACAACGGCCTGAAGATTGTCATTGACGGGGAAACCCTCTCGGGTCCGTCCATCCAGTCGCTGCGTGAACGAATCGAAAACAGAAATTTCATTTCTGCCGAGCAGGGCAGTATTGAAGCGATCAATGTTGTCCCGGACTACATCGAGCGCATTCGTGGTGATGTCACGTTGTCAAGACCACTCAAGGTCGTGGTTGATTGCGGCAACGGTGTTGCCGGTGGTGTGATCCCGCAATTGCTGAACGGGCTTGGTTGTGAGGTGATCGAACTGTTTTGCGAGGTGGACGGCACTTTCCCGAATCACCACCCTGACCCGAGCAAGATCGAGAATCTGGAGGATCTGGTCAATGCGGTTACTGCAAACCAGGCAGACATTGGACTTGCATTTGACGGTGACGGTGACCGCCTGGGCGTAGTGTCTGCGGATGGCAGTATTATCTGGCCGGATCGTGTGCTGATGCTCTATGCGATAGATATTCTGGAACGCAACCCGGGCGGCCTGATCATTTACGATGTGAAATGTACGCGTCACCTGGATGGCATCATCCGTGAGCATGGCGGCGAGCCCCTCATGTGGAAGACCGGGCACTCGTATATCAAGGCCAAGATCAGGGAAAGCGGTGCGCTGCTGGCCGGTGAAATGAGCGGCCATATTTTTATCAATGAACGCTGGTATGGTTTTGATGATGCCTTGTATGCGGCAGCAAGATTGCTGGAAGTGCTTGGCAAGGATGACCGCAGCAGTACCGAGGTGTTTGCGGACCTGCCGGACAGTGTGAATACGCCGGAGCTGAATGTGGTGATGCAGGAAGGTGAACCGCCGGTCTTTATGGACAAACTGCTGGAGAATGCGCATTTTGAGGGTGCCAGCATATCCACTATTGACGGTTTGCGTGCCGATTACGCAGATGGCTGGGGTCTGGTGCGGGCATCGAATACAACGCCGGTCCTGGTGTTGCGCTTCGAAGCTGACAATGACACGGCCCTGGAACGTATCATGGCTGATTTCAGGCGTGTGATGTTGCAGGTTAATCCGGGGCTGTCACTGCCATTCTGATCGCAGATTTGTTACTTTACTCTTTCAAACTCTTCTGGAAGACTGATCACTGCTGCACGCTGCGGCACAACGCGCCATGTCTCTGAACGCTGAATCTGCACAAAATGTTGCGCATGTCCTTACCGAGGCCATGCCCTACATTCGCCGTTTCCGCGGCAAGACCGTGGTGATCAAGTATGGTGGCAATGCCATGGTAGACGAGGCATTGAAGAGCGGTTTTGCACGCGACATCGTTTTAATGAAACTGGTCGGTATAAACCCGGTCGTGGTACATGGTGGCGGTCCGCAAATTGGCAAACTGCTGGAGAAGATTGGCAAGAAGAGCGAGTTTGTACAGGGCATGCGCGTTACCGATCCCGAGACCATGGACATTGTCGAGATGGTGCTGGGCGGCCAGGTAAACAAGGAGATCGTCAGCCTGATTACACGTCATGGCGGCAGTGCCGTCGGTTTGACCGGCAAGGACGGCGATCTCATCCGGGCGCGCAAGCTGAAACTGGAACGTAATTCACCGGAACTGGATGCTACCGAGATCATTGATCTTGGTCACGTAGGTGAGGTGGAAAGCATTGATTCGGCTGTTGTGGATATGCTGGTTAGCGGGAATTTTATTCCGGTAATTGCACCCATTGGCGTCGGCGAGGACGGTTGCTCGTACAACATTAATGCCGATCTGGTGGCAGGACGCATGGCCGAGGTCCTCAGGGCGGAGAAGCTGATTCTGCTGACAAATACTGCAGGTTTGCTGGACGGGGGCGGGAAGCTGCTGACCGGTCTCAATGCGAGTGATGTTGACAGGCTGATTGATGACGGGACAATCCATGGCGGGATGTTGCCGAAGATTGCCTGTGCCCTGTCAGCGGTGAACAGTGGTGTGCAGGCCGCCCATATAATCGATGGGCGGGTTGCCCATGCGGTGCTGGTTGAATTGTTTACCGATGAGGGTGTCGGCACCCTCATCCGCGCCTGAAGCCGTTACTTCCCGTTGGCGGTCAGCAGGCGGTAACGCTTGATATCCTCGATATACTGCTGTTCCAGTGTTTCCTTCTCCTGCTGTTTGAGCACCACCAGCTCCTTGCCCTGACGAATGCCCCGCGAGACATTCTTGATGCGGCCGAGTAGCACCTCGGGTACTTTCTTGCCCCGGCTTTCATATTCATCAGCACTGTCAGAAAGTTCGTCCAGCTCGATCTGCATTGACTGGATACGCATTTGCGTCAGCGAAATGAGTTCGTCCAGGGAGGAAAGCTTCTGATCACGCGTCAGGATGATGTCTGTTTCCCCCTTGTAGGTTGTCAGCAACAACTGGTCATTCCTGCTCAGGTCCAGCTTCTTGTTTTTGCTAGCAGCAATCCTTGCAAGCCGCTGTTTGGGGGACTTGCTATCCGGTTTATCTGGGGTCAGTTTAATGTAGCGTTTAATGTCAGCATCAAATTTCCTGACAATCTCGGTTCTCTCGATTTCTTTTTCCTTGATAAATGCTTCGTTGGTTGTGATCTGTTCGCGCAGGTTGTTGATCTGGGCCTCCAGTGATGCCGGTAGCGCCTTGCCGCTACGCTCATAGGTTGCGGCCTCTTCAGTCAGTACGAGCAGGCGTGCCTTCATGGATTCAATGCGACGGTTTGTCAGTTGCAGAAGCGCGTCAACAGAGGCAACCTTCCCGTCCTTTGCCAGCAGCATGTCCTGTTCACTTGAATAAGTAGCGAGCAGGCTGCGGTCATGAATGGCCTGTTTCTCGGCGATGACCTTTTTTCTGGCTTCGGCACCGGCAAACTGTCTCTCCTGCTCGAATTGCTCCGGTGTTTTCGCCGCGTCGTAGACATGTATTGTCCGGCCACGTGCATTCATCACCCTGCGTTCCTGTTTTGCGTACTCGGGCGGAACACGATTACCGTAGTGGACGTGGCCTTCTTTATCGGTCCATTTGAAGGTGCGTTCACCGAATGCTGTTGTAGCACAGCACAACGCCGGCAGCAGCAGCAGGTAGCGCAGATTATTCATGTGTAGCAGCCATCGCGATTTCATACGTGTATCCTGAATGTGTTGATTACCCGATTGTGACTATATATTACGCAAAGTTGGAGCAGCAGTGAACGGTTTGGAGCAATTGATCCTGTTTCTGGTGTCCCTGGTGGCGAATTTGTTTTCAGCCTTCTCGGGCGGTGGCGCCGGTTTAATCCAGCTGCCGGTCCTGATATTTATGGGACTGCCGTTTACGATCGCACTGGCAACCCATAAAATTGCCAGTGTTGCCTTGGGTAGCGGCGCGACTGTAAGGCACTTGAGAGAGCAGCCTCTCGACCGGCCCCTGGTGCTGTTTATCCTTGGTTTCGGGCTGCCTGGCGTTATCCTGGGGGCGAATATCATACTGGGGGTCCCGGAGCGCCTGGCCGAGGTGGCATTGGGGGTTCTGACAGCGGGACTGGGGGTTTATTCATGGCTGAACCCCGGGTTGGGTCAGCAGTCGCACGCCGTAAACAGGGACCGGCGGGGAAGAATTATCGGGGGTGTGGTGCTGTTTTCGATTGGCGTCCTGAATGGTTCATTGACATCGGGCACCGGCCTGTTTGTCACACTGTGGCTGGTACGCTGGTTTGGCCTTGAATACCGCCGCGCGATTGCCTATACCCTGATTCTGGTCGGGGTGTTCTGGAATGGCGCCGGTGCAGTGACACTGGGTATGCTGGCTGAAATTCGCTGGTCCTGGTTACCGGCGTTGCTGCTGGGTTCGTTACTGGGTGGTTACCTCGGTGCGCACCTGGCGATCAAGTCAGGGAATCGCTGGATCAAGCGCGCTTTCGAGGTGGTCACGTTGCTGGTCGGGGTGAAGCTTGTTGTCGGGTAAGGAAAACCTGCGCAAGGGTGTTGCCATGTTCACCCTGATGCTTGCCATATTACTGTCTGCATGCGAGCCACCACGGATGGCTGATGAGCCCGGTAATGAGCCGGCAATCCCGGAAACAGCCCCGGTGCCTGCCATACCGGCAACCGAACGACAGTCTGAGGAAGCCCCGCCTGTCGTGGAGCAGGGAAAACCGGATTCCCTCGATTTAAGGCTCAGGGACAGGCCTGAAGTCGTGCAACCGTCCCCCGTCTTTGGCGCTGTTCCGGATTCCGGCTGGCTCGATCCGGAGCCGGGGGTCACCGGGACTGCCACGGGGCAGGATGGTCTGTTGCCGGATTTGTTCGGTGAGCAGCAAGGCGATAAACCGGTATCCGTCAAGGGCAGGATGCTGCTTGATGATAGTGCTCAGGAGTTTTCCGGCGCACTGGACGGTGCGCAAATGTCGATTGAAATCAAAACCGATTAGCAGGTCAGGTCGTTTTATACACCGTATTGTTCACGATACGCGGTTATGTTCCTTACATCCTCAGCATGCCCCGGTGTGTTCTGCAGGTATTCCAGCAGGTGCGCCAGTGTCACAATGCTGGTGACCGTGATCCCGAGTGATTCCTCGACTTCCTGAATGGCAGAGCGCCGGTCGCGGCCGCGTTCCTGACGATCCAGCGCGATGATAACACCGGACAGGGTTGCCCCCGCGGCATGGATGATTTCCACGGACTCGCGGATGGCCGTACCGGCGGTGATGACGTCATCGATCACCATGACCTTGCCGGACAAGCCTGCGCCCACGAGGTTGCCACCCTCGCCATGGTCCTTCGCTTCCTTGCGGTTAAAGCACCAGGGGGTATTGCGCTGATGATGATCAGCCAGTGCAATGCTGGTCGCTGCTGCCAGCGGGATACCCTTGTAGGCCGGGCCAAACAAGACATCAAATTCAGTATCGCTCGCCACTATTGCCTGTGCATAACAGCGACCCAGCCGGGCCAGATGCTCACCGGTATTGAACAGGCCCGCATTGAAAAAGTAGGGGCTGGTCCGGCCGGATTTCAGTGTGAACTCGCCAAAGCGTAATACGCCGGCACTGATGGCAAAGTCGATGAAGTCGTGTTGGTAGTCTTTCATGGCAATCAAGGGTCGTTAAGGAGAGCCGGGCTGGCTATCATACACGCCGCAACAATCGAGGGAAGAATATGCGTATTATTACGGTCAATGTTAACGGTATTCGCGCTGCTGCAAGGAAAGGCTTCTTCCAGTGGATGGTACGCCAGCAGGCCGATGTCGTCTGTATCCAGGAAATCAAGGCACAGGTGCAGCAGCTAGAGGACAAGGTGTTTCACCCGCGTGGCTGGCATGTCTATTTTCATGATGCCGAGAAGAAAGGCTATAGCGGCGTGGCAATATACAGCAAGCACAAGCCGGACAAGGTGAAGACTGGACTGGGATGGCCTGATATGGATGCGGAAGGGCGTTACCTAGAGGCGTGCTTCGGGCCGCTGAGCGTGGTTTCGCTGTACCTGCCATCCGGGTCATCCAGTGAAGAACGCCAGCTGATCAAGTTTAGTTTTCTGGACCGTTTTATGCCGTGGTTGCGCAAACTTAAATTGAAACGACGTGAATACATCCTGTGTGGCGACTGGAATATTGCGCACAAGGAAATTGATCTCAGGAACTGGCGCGGTAATTTAAAGAATTCAGGTTTTTTACCTGAAGAACGCGCCTGGCTGGACGAGTTGTTCGGGCCTGCCGGCTTCGTGGATGCGTTCCGCGTTGTGAACCCGGATGCTGATCAATACACCTGGTGGTCGAACCGGGGCCAGGCCTGGGCCAAAAATGTCGGGTGGCGAATCGATTACCAGGTAACGACACCGGGTATTGCCCAGCAGGTGCAGGCTGCGCGTATCTACAAGACCAAACGCTTTTCGGACCATGCCCCGTTGATCATGGATTACGATTACAGTTTGTAGAGGGCCGCGAGGGTGTGGCGGGTGTTAGTCGCTCCGGGTATCAACGACAGGCATTTCCGAGAACATCATTAAACGGTCTTCCAGGCTGGTGTTGAGGAGACGTCGATCCGTTAACCGCCGGCGCTCGGCAACCACGACCACACCATTACAGTCCTTGACGGGGAACTCCTGATCGAGCCCCCAGCGGCGTTGCCCTTTTGAACGTTTTTGCATTATTGATAGACCTCTGATGTAGAAGGATAGTCGAAACAGGGTGCTATCGCACAGCTAAACCTCAAGAACCTTGTGGGTAAGGGTTACGAAATATTCTGTGGTTGTCGTATAATATTATAATTAATTCAATGAGTTGATGGAATAATACTGACGCAGCCGGCCCGTTAATCCTGGTATGTTAATTTGCCCCCGGGCTGTCGGAGCAGGTGGCTGACCAGCAGGATAGCCGGTACACCAAGCAGGCCGGCATACAGGAAGAAACTGGCGTAACCGGCAGTATCCACTACCACGCCGGCAAAACCGCCAATGAATTTCGCCGGCAATGTCATTAACGAGCTGAACAGGGCGTACTGCGTGGCCGTGTAGCTGGTGTTCGTCAGGCTGGATAACCAGGCGATGAATGCCGATGTTGCCAGTCCGCCACTGAGGTTATCAGCGCTGATGACGACGGCAAGGTGGAGCAACGAAGGTTCGCTAATCGCGAGCCAGACGAATAGCAGGTTGGTGCTTGCCACAAGTATGGCGCCGGCCAATAGTGGTCGCAGGATGCCGAAGCGCACGACCAGAATGCCACCGAGGCCGGCACCGACAATGGTCATGAAGAAACCGAAGATCTTGGTAACGTTGGCGATGTCCGCCTTGGTGAAGCCGAGGTCGAGATAGAACGGGTTTGCCATGACACCCATGGTAATGTCGCTGAGCTTGTAGCAGCCGACCAGCAACAGGATCAGTACCGCCAGTCGGCCGGTGCGCTCGAAGAATTCCACGAAGGGGCTGACCACGGCATCTGCGAACCAGGCGGCGATGCGTGCTGCAAGTCCCTGCCGACCGGCGACACCGATGCCGGATTCCAGCCGGGATTCCAGTATTTGCGTGCGCGGGTTTTGAGGGTGTGATGGTTCCGGAATGCTTAAGGTTGTCAGCATGCCAATGCACATCAGTCCGGCAGAAACGATGTAGGTCAGCGACCAGCTGGTCAGTTCCGCGAGATGCAGTGCGCCTGCGCCTGCGGTCAGCAGTGCCAGCCGGTAGCCGAGCACATAGGTTGCTGCCATGGCGCCCTGCAGGTTGCGTTCGACGGCCTCGATGCGCCATGCGTCGATGGTGATGTCCTGGGTGGCGGAGCCGAAGGCGACCAGCAGGGCAAACAGCGCCAGCTGCGTCAGGTTGCTGCCCGGTTCAGTCAGTGCCATGCCGGCCAGGCCGGTGGCGATGGTGATCTGCGCTGCCAGCATCCAGCTGCGGCGCTTGCCGAACACGCGGGTCAGTAGCGGGAATGGCAGACGGTCGATGACCGGTGCCCAGAAGACCTTGATTGAATAGGTGATGCCGACCCAGCTGAAAAAGCCGATGGTGGTACGCGAAATGCCAGCCTCCGTCAGCCAGGCGGATAATGTGGTAAAAACGAGCAGAAATGGCAGGCCGGCGGTGAAACCGAGAAACACCATGCTGATGACGCGCGGCCGGGTATAGACGGACAGGGCGGTGTGCCATTTGCCTGTCCGGGGCTTGGCCGGGCTCATCCGGTGGCGAGTTTCCTGATAACCAGGATAAATAGTTTTTCGATGCTCTTGGGAACAGTTGGGCGCATTAAAAGAATTTCAGATCTGATTTTGGCGCAATTATTGACAAGAAGCAGTCGCTTGTCCGCTGTATCAGGCTGCTGCTGGCCGCAAGTTGCGTGCGTTCAATTTGTGTAAAAGTCCTGGCTGAACTGGACCTCGACACTTTCCTGGGTCCCTTGCGGGCGCGCCTGTACAGTGAATTTCAGGGTTTCCTCATGGGCAACGCCAAAGTCACCAATGTAGTAAATGGCATTGCCATCGCGTATTTCCCGTGTCTGGATATGGCGCATCTGGCCGGCAAGATTCCGGGCAGTGACTTCAACCCTGGCGTGTACCGGTTGCCCGGGGCTGCCAAGAATCTTTTTCAGTACAGTGATGTTGATCATGCCGCGGTTCCGGCTGCGGGTAATATGGTACTGGCGTGCAACTTCAGGTGGCAGTACATCTGTTGCCAGTGCATTGTAATGGATCACGTACTGTCCAAATTCCTTTGAGTTTTCAGCCATGCCGGATAACGGGTACAGCAATATTACCCCTGCCAGCATTGCAATCAGATGATTTACCGGGCGCATTTCTTCCTCCTTAAATTGCCTGTTTTGATTATAGCGTATTACTCCTGGCGGCGTTCAAACCGGTACAGCGCATTTCGCCAGGGCAGCCTTGCAGCATGGCTTGTCACTGATGCTGCGTTGCAGGTGTCAGCCAAGCAGTGGCAGAACCAGCATTTTAAGGACCTGCAAGGCGATCAGTGCAACCAGTGGTGACAAATCTATACCCGAGATCGACGGAATAATCCGCTGAATCGGTCCCAGTACCGGACTGGTAAGGCTGTAGAGCAGGGCATTGATCGGGTTGTAACTGCCCGGGTTGATCCAGCTGAGGACGACCTGGATGACAATGGCAAAGAGAAAAATGTTTAACGCCAGGATGACGAGTTCGCCAATGCTGACCAGCAGCAGGGTAATAAAAGGGACACTGATACCGCGCAGCATGGTCACAATTACCAGTGAAACAAGTTGCAATACAAGCATGAGCAGCAGGGCGGAGGTGTCGTATTGCCTGATACTGGGGATGATCCTGCGCATCGGTACCAGCAGGGGATTGGTAATGCGTACCAGGAACTGGCTGACCGGATTGTAGAAGTCTGCACGCACGGCACCGAGGATGAAACGCAGCATGACAGTCAGTATGTAGAGGCTGAACAGGGTGCTGATCAGAAATTCCAGGGGGTTGGTCAGGTAACTGCTGCTCATGATTCGGATCCGAACTCTGCTGCGAGTTCCCGGGAGCGTGTTGCTGCCGCCTGCAGTGCCTTGCTGACCAGTGCCTCGAGCGCACCTTCCTGAAAAGTGCGTATGGCATGTTCGGTCGTGCCACCGGGTGAAGTGACCTGGCGGCGCAGGGTGGCCGCATCTTCATTGCTTTCCAGTGCCATTTTTGCCGCACCGAAGGCGGTTTGCAGTGCCAGCAGCCGCGCAGTGTCTTCCGGCAGGCCCAGTTCCTGACCGGCCGTCTGTAATGCCTCCATGAACAAAAAGAAATAGGCGGGGCCGCTGCCGGACAGGGCGGTGACTGCATCCATCTGTGCCTCATCCTCAACCCAGATGGCGACGCCGACAGCGCGCAGGATGGATTCCGCAATACTGCGCTGGTCTTCGCTGACACAGGCATTGGCATACAGTGCGGTAGCGCCACTCTGTACCATGGCAGGTGTATTGGGCATGGTACGAACGATTGCGGCAGACTCTCCCAGCCAGTTACCCAGCGCCGTTGCAGGGATGCCGGCAGCGATGGAAATAACCAGCGGTCGCTGTTGTGACACGATATCGGCAAGTTCCTGTGCTACGGACTTGATGACCTGCGGCTTGACGGCCAGCACAATTACGTCGGTGTGATCCGCGGCCTCACGGTTACTGTTTGTCGTGGTAATCGGAAACTGTTCCGCGAGCTGCTGGAGCCGTTGTGTGCTGGAGTCGGCAACCCTGATGCGGGCCGGATCCCAGCCATCGGCTATCAGGCCGCCGATCAGGCTGGCTGCCATGTTGCCACCGCCGATGAAGGTCAGGGTCGTGTCACTCATGGTTTTGACGATACAGGATGAAACCCGTGTGCGACAAGCGCTCGGCCGGTTGTTCCCGGTGTCTCCATGCAAGTCTCACCGTGACGGTGGTTGCAGCACGGAACGCGCTGCATAGGTGACTGATTCCTGACGGAATTTCCATCAAGCTGCACTTGCGATATCAGGAGAATACGGCATACTGCTGCTGCTATGCCGGGAAGGTGCCAGGGGCGAAGGCCGGGTTCAATGCCAGGCCGCAATAATTCTGCAACACAAGTCACCGGCCTCAAGGCGTTTTTTCAAGTATAGGAGCCCACAGTCGATAGACTGTGACGAACATAAAAATGCAAGGGAGCCGGGATGGATATAGCTGAATTACTTACCTTCAGTGTCAAGAATGGTGCATCGGATCTGCATCTCTCAGCAGGTCTGCCGCCGATGATTCGTGTTGACGGTGATATGCGCAAGGTGAACGTTCCTGCGCTGGATCATAAAACCGTGCACGGGCTTGTCTATGACATTATGAATGACAAGCAGCGCAAGGATTACGAGGAATCCTGGAGACAGACTTTTCGTTCGAGATCCCCGACCTTGCCCGCTTTCGTGTCAATGCCTTCAACCAGAATCGCGGTGCCGGTGCCGTTTTCCGGACGATCCCGTCTGAAATTCTTACCCTTGAAGATCTGGGTACACCGGGAATCTTCAAGGAGATTTCCGATACCCCGCGTGGCCTGGTACTGGTAACCGGGCCGACTGGTTCCGGTAAGTCCACCACGCTGGCAGCGATGATCGATTACATCAATGCCAAGGCCTACGCCCATATCCTCACCATCGAGGACCCGATTGAATTTGTGCATGAAAGCAAAAAGTGTCTGATCAACCAGCGGGAAGTACACAAGGACACGCTGGGTTTCAACGAGGCACTGCGCTCGGCCCTGCGTGAAGATCCGGATATCATCCTGGTCGGCGAGATGCGTGATCTCGAGACCATCAGACTGGCACTGACGGCAGCGGAAACCGGTCACCTGGTATTCGGTACGCTGCACACCACCTCGGCCGCCAAGACGATTGACCGTGTGATCGACGTATTTCCTGCTGCGGAAAAGACCATGGTACGATCCATGCTATCCGAATCCCTGCGCTCCGTGATTGCGCAGACACTGCTGAAGAAAGTAGGTGGAGGCCGGATTGCCGCCTGGGAAATCATGATTGGCACGCCGGCGATTCGTAACCTGATTCGTGAGGACAAGGTGGCGCAGATGTACTCTGCCATCCAGACAGGTAATGCGGCCGGCATGACGACGCTGGATCAGTACCTGCAGGATCTCATGTCAAAAGGCCTTATTACCAAGCAGGACGCGCGTATGAAAGCTGCTAACAAGGACATTTTCCGCTAATCGGCTGAATTCGGAGAACGGCTATGGATTTATCATCATTACTGAAATTAATGCATGACAAGCGTGCATCGGACCTGTTCCTGACGGCCGGCATACCGCCAACCATGAAAGTGGACGGCAAGACGGCCCCGGTTTCCAGCGAGGTGCTGACTCCGGAATCTTCCATGGAAGTCGTCACCGGCATGATGACGCCGGCACAGCGCGACGAGTTCGAGTCCACACGTGAATGTAATTTCGCGATCAATGAAGAGGGTGTTGGCCGTTTTCGTGTCAGTGCCTTTATCCAGCGCGATCAGGCGGGTGCCGTACTGCGGCGTATTGAAACCTATATCCCGTCGATCGAGGAACTGAACCTGCCACCCATACTGAAGAATCTGGCCATGACAAAACGTGGCCTGATTATTTTTATTGGTGCCACCGGTACCGGTAAATCAACGTCACTGGCGTCCATGATCGATTTTCGTAACCAGACCGGTACCGGTCATATCATTACCATCGAGGACCCGATCGAGTATGTGCACGAGCACAAGGGCTGCATCATTACCCAGCGGGAAGTAGGTATCGATACCGAGTCCTACGAAATGGCGCTCAAGAACACCCTGCGACAGGCACCCGATGTCATTCTGATCGGCGAGGTGCGTGACCGTGAAACCATGAACAACGCCATTGCCTTTGCCGAAACCGGTCATTTGTGCCTGGCAACCCTGCACGCCAACAATGCCAACCAGGCAATGGACCGTATTATCAACTTCTTCCCGGAAGAACGCCGGCCACAGTTGTTTATGGACCTGTCCATGAACCTGAAGGCGTTTCTTGCCCAGCAGTTGATCCCGCGTGCTGATGGTAACGGGCGGCGGGTATGTGTTGAAATCCTGCTGGGTACCCCATTGGTACATGATGTTATTCGCAAGGGTGAAATGCACAAGCTGAAGGAACTCATGAAGCAGTCAACCCAACAGGGCATGATTACCTTCGATCAGGCGTTGTTCGAACTGTTCAAGGCCGGCGAAATCACCCAGGAAGATGCTCTTCACTATTCGGACTCTGCCAACGAGGTGCGCCTGATGATCAAGCTGGACAAGAGCGATGTCAACAAGTTTGCGGCGGCCATGGATGATGTCATCCTGGAAGAGATCGAATAGCGGCAGCTGCCCGGCTATCCCCAGTTCACGCTCTGTGCATCGAAAACGGGGCCGTCGACACAAACACGTTTCATCGCAGGTCCTGCCGGCGTATTGATCTCCACGGTACAGCCGGCGCAACCACCCACGGCACAGGCCATGAATTCCTCCAGCGACACCTGGCAGGGCAGGTCATATTCGCGGGCCAGTGCTGCAGTTGCTGCCAGCATTGGATGCGGGCCACAGGCAAACACACTGACTTCAGCCCGTTCCGCTGCAGCTAGTGCATCCAGCCAGTGGCGTGCCAGGCCGGTAATATATCCTTCATAACACCCGGGATAACCCTGCTGGCTGGCAAGGCGACTCGGGACATCCCAGTCCTCGAGCAATGGCATGGCCGCAATCACGGCATCCGGCATACCCGGCAACAGGAAACGTGACGGGCGGGCTGTAAAGGGGAAGGGTACCTCGGATCCCATGAAGACCACGGGCTGCCAGTGTTCATCACTACGCAGGCGGTCCGCCAGAAAAACCATCGGTGGAATGCCCACACCGCCACCCAGCAACAGGGTACGTGGGCGCGCACGGTCTGCGACAAACGGCATGCCGATTGGCCCAATCATATTTATGATTGTCCCGGCCTGGTGTTTTGTCAGGGCATGTGTGCCGGTACCGACATCCTTGTACAGAAATTCTACCCAGCCTGCCTTGGCGTCGGCACGCATAATGGACAATGGTCGGCGCATGGGCAGGGAGGGTGCGCACTGCAGGTGTGCAAAACTTCCCGGTAAGGCACGCGCCGCACATTCCGGTGCCTGTACCCGTAACACATACTGGTCGCCCGGGTAACTGTCATGCAGCAGGATCTCTGCATCCTCTACAAACAGGGTGTTGCGCTGTGACTGTCCGTCTTTATCCGGCATGGTCAGTCCAGTGAGTAAACCGGATTTCCGGCCAGCAGCGTGTGTGTCACACGTCCCCTGAATTCCCGTCCCATGAACGGCGTGTTGTGTCCGCGACTTTGTATTGTGCCGGTATCAAGCTGCCAGGTCAGTTTCGGGTTAAAGATACAAATATCCGCAGTGGCACCGACGGCAAGTGTGCCATAAGGGAGTCCGAGTATATGTGCGGGACCGGCAGTCAACCTGTGTATCAGTTCGCCCAGTTCTATGGCCTGTTCATCGACCAGTTGCAGGCCCAGTGGCAGTAACGAGTCCAGGCCGGATATGCCCGGTTCGGTTGCAGGGAACGGTCCCAGCTTGGCGTCCGGCTCGTGCGGTTGATGGTCCGAGCAGATGGCTGACAGTGTCCCCTGTTGTACGGCATCCCGCAGACGCTGCCGGTCTTCGACGGTACGCAGGGGTGGCTGCAGATAACATTGGCTGTCAAAGTCACTGATGTCGACTTCCGACAGATAAAGATAGGGTATTGCAACATCGGCAGTTACCGGTGCGCCGTCAAACTGTGCCCGGGCAACCATCTGTACAGCACGCCCGGTCGTTAGTCTGCAGAAGTGCGCACGTACGCCGGTTTGTTCAATCAATGCAAGGTCGCGTGCAACCGCAGCGGTCTCGGCTGCCTCGGGGATGCCCGGCAGGCCGAGCCGCGTGGCAACCCGGCCTTCATGTGCGCAGCCGTTGTTTGCCAGCGAGTGGTCATTGGCATATAAAAAAACCGTCAGATCATAGGTGGCAGCATATTCCATTGCACGTCGTTGCACCAGCGGGCTAAGCAGCGGTTTCAGGGCATTGCTGACACCAATACAACCGGCTTTCCTGAGCGCGGCCATTTCGCTGAGTTGTTCCCCGTCAAGTCCCTGTGTCAGGGCGGCCAGTGTGACAATGCGCGCCTTGCCGGTGGCCTCCGCTCGCAGGCGGATAAACTCGGTGACTGCCGGCGTGTCGATCACCGGATTGGTATCCGGCGGACAGCACAGGGTGGTTATGCCACCGCTGGCTGCTGCATATGATTCGCTGGCAATGGTGGCCTTGTGTTCCTGTCCCGGTTCACGCAGCCGGGCACAAAGGTCGATCAGTCCCGGGCAAACGATACTGTCGCCAGCATCGATTTCCAGGTCGGCAGTAAAGCCATCCGGCGCCTGACCCAGCGCGGCAATCCTGCCGGCAGCAACGAATACGTCCTGTATCGTGTCCACCTCACTGGCCGGATCGATCACCCGGCCCCCCTTGATCCTGATCCGCTGCTGCTGGTCGGTGGCCGGCATGCGACTATCCCGCTGTGGTCTCTTTGCGCGACATCGCCATGGACATTACTGCCATGCGCACGGCGATACCATGGGTAACCTGTTCCAGGATGACGGAACGTGGCCCGTCAGCAACCTCGGAGTCCATTTCAACACCGCGGTTGATTGGTCCGGGATGCATGACGGTAACATCGGGGCTGGCAACCCCCAGCTTGTCCTCTGTCAATCCGAACAGCTCGAAGTATTCATGCTCACTCGGCAGCAGTGCGCCTTGCATGCGCTCGTGTTGCAGGCGCAGCATGATAATGACATCGACATCCTTTATGCCTTCCCGCAGATTGTGAAATACGTGGGTACCCAGTGATTCGGCGTGTGCAGGTATCAGGGTCTTCGGGGCTACAATCCGTACCTCGCCGGTATTCAGCAGGTTCAGCGCGTGGATCTGGGAGCGGGCAACACGCGAATGCAGAATATCACCCACGATGGCGACGCGCAGGCGGCCAAAATCCGGGCCCTTGACATGGCGGATGGTAAACATGTCCAGCATTGCCTGTGTCGGGTGCGAATGACGCCCGTCACCGGCATTGATAATACTGATATGTGGTGCAACGTTGTTTGCAATGAAGTGTGCAGCACCGCTGTCAGCATGGCGGACAATGAACATGTCAACGTGCATGGCTTCCAGGTTGCGCAGGGTATCCAGCAGGGTTTCACCCTTGGCGGCACTCGACTGGGTGATATTGATATTCAGTACATCGGCAGACAGGCGTTTTGCTGCCAGTTCAAAGGTGGTGCGTGTACGTGTGCTGGCCTCGAAGAACAGGTTGACAATCGTTTTACCGCGCAGCAGCGGTACTTTTTTCACGGCCTGCTCGGTAACGCTGGTAAATGACTCCGCTGTATCGAGTATGTCGTTAAGTAACTGGCGATTAAGACCGCTGATAGAGAGAAAGTGGCGCAGTTGCCCGTTCGCGTTAATTTGCAGATTGTCCCTGCTCATGCCGTCTTCTGGATTTCCAGTGTCAGCGGGTCTGGCCCCGAGAGCTTGATTTGTTCTTCGGGTTTCAGTTCGACGTACCGTCCGACGACATTGGCCTGTATGGGCAACTCGCGGCCGCCGCGGTCGATCAGGGTGGCCAGCATGATTGAAGCCGGGCGGCCGTAATCAAATAACTCGTTCAGTGCAGCACGGATAGTACGGCCGGTGAACAGTACATCATCAACAAGAATGATGTGCCGGTCGTCGATGCTGAAGGGCAATTCTGACGGCTTTACCACCGGATTCATGCCGATTCGGGTGAAGTCATCCCGGTAAAAGGAAATGTCCAGACTACCCAGCGGCTCGCTGATGTCCAGTTGCCGGTGCAACTGCTCTGCAACCCAGACACCGCCGGTATGAATGCCAACAATGGCCGGACTGGTGTAGCCGGGGCGACTGATGTGTTCAGCCAGCTGCGTTACCATATCGCCAATGATGGTGGTCGTGTCTTCCAGTTCACTCATGCGCGTTCCCGGCTTCCAGCCAGTTCTGCAGGATAATCATGGCAGCAATTGCGTCGATACCTGCCTTGATACCGGTATTATCCTGGCGTTGCAGTTGTTTTGCTGCGTGTGAGCTGAGTCTTTCGTCCATTATGTGTACCGGTAACCGGGAGCGTCCTTCGAGTTGTTGTGCAAACTTCCGTACAGCCCTGGTGATTTCTGAATCACTGCCATCGGCATGCAGTGGCAGACCGACAACCAGGGCGTCAGGGCGCCAGTCATCGATTAATTCCAGAATCCTGCCCCAGTCAGGCTGTTCACTGCGGGCGTTCACTGTACACAGGGCTGTAGCCGTTCCCGTGATGCTTTGCCCGACGGCGACTCCTATGCGTTGCGTGCCAAAATCAAATCCAAGCAGTGTTTGCAAGACTATCCTGTTTGTCCTGTTCGGACGAATTGCAAATGACAGGAAGTCATCAGGCATGCCCGGCATCGCTGGACAGGAGGTTGAGATCGACGCCCAGCAGTGCAGCTGCTGCCTGCCAGCGTTTCTCGCTGGGTGTATCGAATACGATCCTTGAACTGGCAGGTCCGCTCAGCCAGGTATTGGCTGCAAGCTCCTCTTCCAGTTGCCCGGCGCCCCAGCCTGCGTAGCCCAGTGTGATAATGGTGTTTTCCGGGCCCCTGCCCTCGGCAATGGCCTGCAGGATGTCACGTGACGAGGTAACGCCGATCGCGTCGGTGACCATGAGCGTTGCCTCCCAGTCACCGGCTGGTTCATGCAGCACAAAGCCCCGGTCATTCTGTACCGGACCACCCATGTAGACCTGGCGCGCGGCAATTTCCTCGTCACAGGGCTCAATATCCATGTGTTGCAGTATTTCACCAAGCTGCATATTCAGGGGCCTGTTTATGACAACCCCCAGCGCACCGTTTTCGTCGTGTTCGCAGATAAAAGTGGTGGTGTGGTGAAAATTGGGGTCATCCAGCCCCGGCATGGCGATGAGGAAGTGGTTGCTCAGGGATTGGGTTACGCTCATGTCTATAGTATCAGGCAGGGCCCCGTTGCCTTCAAGCCTCTCTATGGGTATAGCTAGTGGCTCTTCAGGCGATTGGTGGTGGAAAACTCCCAGGTACGTGTGATATGCATAATGTCGGCATCCTTGAGGATCTCTTCCGGAAACGGGGGAAATGGCGCTGCCAGGTTGACGATACGGGTGGCCGCTTCATCAATTACCTTGTGTCCTGACGGCTTCATGATGCTGATGTTACGCACAGTACCGTCGGCATTCATGGTGACATCCATGATCAGTTTTCCGGACAGACCTGCGCGCCGTGCCGCGTCCGGATAATTAAGGTTACCCACCCGTTCGACTTTCTTGACCCACTCACTCATGTAATTGGCGTACTTGTACTCCTGGGTGCGCGCCGAGACGTAGATGTGACGGGGGCGCCGGGCATAGGCCTGCATGGATTCGTTGAGTTGTTCATTCAGGTTGATCATCTCCATGCTGCGGTCAATCAGTTCCGTAGCAGTGATTTCCGGTTTCACGGTCTCGGGCGTTTCAGGTTTTTCCTGATGCACTTTTTCTGCCGCGATTTTGGTAGACACTACCTGTGTTGGCGAGGATACGGGCTGCTGTGGCACAACTGCCGGCGCCTGCTCGGGAACAGCCTGTTCAGGTTTGACTTTTTCAGTGGTATTGCCGCCTCCGTCCTGGCTGGTTTGTGCCAGGTAGTCGGCTTCGTCCGGTGGAGGTGTAGTGCGGGTGGAGACGGTGATATCAAGTGTTGGCAGAATATTTTCAGGTGGTGGTTCGTCATGCCTGCCAAAGGTAATGCCCAGTATGATAATAGCGTGCAGTGCAATGGCAAAAAACAGTGTCATTGCCATCCGGTCCGTTGAGGTGACCGGGGATGACTCGAGCAGCGGCGCATCTATATTTTGCATGGGGTCTCTTCGTCACACATTGATCGTGCAATTATACCGCTGACGATACCAAACAACAGAGCCGCCGTTAACAGTACCGGAAACAATCGCCACACTGCTGTATTCGGTATAAAAAGCAGCCACGCCAGGGTAAATTGCCCGGTCATGTGCGCCAGTGAAGCCAGTACGCTGTAGCCAATAGCGCTGAATCCCTCGCCAGGCAGACGGGAGGCAAACCAGAGGGCTGTCATGCTGAATGCCGCGCCACCGAGACTGAGGATGAAAGCGGGTGAGAGAAATGTGCCCAGCAGCAGGCTGCCACACATAACCCGCAAGAAACTCACCCAGGCTGCTGTGCGCCAGCCGAACTGGATCAGTACAGCAATGGTGATGACATTGGCGAGTCCCGGCTTGAATCCCGGCAGCGGGGAGGGGATGGCGCTTTCCAGTATATGAATGCTGATTGCCAGTGCCGTCAGCCAGGCAATACGATGATCAGCGTGGGTGGTTTGTATCTGCATAGAAGTGCATCTATCTTACCTGTTACCAGCAATGCTTACGCAAATACCTGGAATACTGCTTGTAGGATTCATCTCCCATGGAGTTATGGAGTTTTTCCCTGTTGGCATCGCAACGTTCCCATTGCTCGGCGCGTTTGCGACTGTTCTGGAGTCTTCTGGTCTGGGCGCTTTTTGCCTGTTGTTGTGTGCGCTGTTCTATGCGCTGCAGTAATTCCCTTTCGCCCGGGCGCAGACCACTGCTCTTAACCATGCGGGGTGGCTCCGATGCCGTGATTCTGGTCGCCGGGATTGCGCCACTCGGGGCGATGTCACTGAAATATACCTGTCCCTGTTTGTCTGACCATCGAAAGATAGTATCTGCCAGCACGCAAGTGTCCGGAAGGGTCAGTAGTATTGCCCAGGCGATAATTGCAGAATCGTGCATTTTGATCACCTTTCTACCTGTTTACAAAGGGATTATCTGGTCTTCTACTACCCCTGGTAGCCATGGGCAACTGCTGATTACGGTACACGGCCAACTGGCAGACAGCTATACGCAAAGGGCTGCTTTTCAGGTCGGATTATTGCCTGTCAACCCGGTTAAAGCAGTCGGGGGGTTGCGCCGATAAATGCTCGTAGTACATGAATAATTGTGACATCTGCAGGCCTGAACAGGGGTATTTCTGAACCTGCAGGGTGACAACGATTCCGGGGATGGATGTAAAAAGTATGAATCAGCCAAAGAACTTATCGCAGACCATCAGGGCCGTGGCTACGGGACTGGTGCTTTGCCTGTGTCCGGGGATGGCCGTATATGCGGCTGATGATTATCTCAGTGCTCTTGAAGCAGAAGCCGATGATACCGGTGCCGTTAGCGAGCCGGCTTTATCAACAGCCAGCAGCCAGGAAAAGAAAGCCAGGCATATGCCGGCCAGCAAGGTGATTGACACCGGTCTGAGTTTCAGTGAATTTGAGGAATTGCTGGATACGCGGTATTCCGGCAGTAATTTTCTGTACGTCAAGCTATCCAGCAGTAAACGCAAGCGCGTCTACAAGTCTTACCAAAACGATAACAGGATTTCATCTGTACGTGAGGAAATCGTACGCCTGTTATCTTCCGGCTAGTGAATTCCAACGTTGTAAATATCTGCAGAGAGGGTTTTAACATGATGCAACTCATCACCAAAATTTCCACGGTCACATTGCTTGTGTCAACCGTGTTTCTGATAAATGCGAACGCGGCTGCGCTGGATGTCAGGCTAACTGACTACCTGGCCTACCTCGAGGTTGATCATAACGGTGAACAGGTACGTATTCAGCGCATTCAGGATACCAGTAACGTACTGAATGACGGGTTTGCCAAGACATCACGCAAGTGCCCGCCCTTTTGTATCCAGCCGATGAAAGTGGCACCCGGTGTGGCTACGGTTGGAGAGGCAGAAATTTTCCGCTTCATGGAACGTGAACTTTCAGATGGCAACGGCATGATTGTCGATGCAAGGACGCCTTCCTGGTACAGGAAAGGCACAATCCCGGGTTCGGTAAATATTCCGTTTACCGAATTTACGGGTGAGAGTGATGCTCCTGAAACCATCAAGGCACTGGAGCAGCTGGGTGGTGTACAGCGTGGTGAGGTAGGCTGGCTAACACGCAGTTTCGAGAAGCTGATGTCGGCGCTGGGCCTGTTTGGTGCAGACCAGAAAACAGACACATGGGATTTCTCGGAAGCCAAAGAGGTGGTGTTCTGGTGCAACGGCCCCTGGTGCGGCCAGTCACCGCGTGCAATCAATGGCCTCCTGTCGCATGGCTTCCCGCCCGGGAAGGTTTACTATTACCGCGGGGGCATGCAGATGTGGAAGGTGCTGGGTCTGACAGTTGTCATACCGGAGAGTGCTGAAGCTGTCGCCATGAAGTAGCAAGGTATCAATTCCTGGTAAAAAAGGGACGCTTGCGTCCCTTTTTTACGCATGATTTTCAGAAATTAATACTGTCAAATTGCGGGTGCCGGCCCAGCAGGGTCAGGCTGATACGGTTCGGCAGACAGGCGGCAATGTCACCAGTGGCGTGTAACCAGCCGGTTTGCACGCATACCTGGCCCTTGCAGGGAGAGCTCAGAAAACGGGCGCGGCCATGGCTGACTTCAATTACACTGCCACCCAGCGGGCCAGGGATGTGCAGGGTGCGGTCCGGGGACAATTCCTCGGTGAGTGGCTTGTCGGTACCGGCCTGTATCTGTAAATAGCCTGCAGCGCCGCTGCTGCTCCAGAGACGGGTGTACAGGAATGGCAAGGCGCACATGACAACGATAATCAGGATGCGGTCAGCACGGGTCATGAGAGCGGCTCGCTCACCCTGATTTCGGCAGTCTTGCCCGGCTCAAGGTGAATGCGTGACTGCATGGCCGGACTCATGTGAAAAACGCCATCGGTATCTATGAGCATGACAAGTTCGATGTTCATGTTGCGTGCGATTTCGACCCATTCATCAGGGCCTGCGACGAACAGCGCCGTGGCAGCAGCGTCAGCCGTGGCAGCATTGTCATGAATGACAGTGACCGAGACAGTTTTTTCAGCAGGGTAGCCACTGCGCGGGTCAATGATGTGATGATAGCGTTTGCCGTCAACCTCGAAGAATCGTTCATAGTCTCCTGAGGTGAACACGCTGGCATTCCCGCTAATCTCGATGCTGGCAAGAATGCCATTTTGTCGCGGGTGCCGGATGCCGATCCGCCAGGGACGGTCTCCATGTTCCCCGATTGCGCGCAGGTCGCCGCCCGCATTGATGATGGCATTCCGGATGCCTAATTCACGCAGCTGCTCAATGGCACGGTCTATGGCATAGCCCTTGGCAAATGCACCGAGGTCAAAGCTGACGGCCGGGTTGTGACTGACAAGCTGTGTGCCGGTAAAGGTGACATCATCGGCGCCTGGTGCCTGTTTGACCAGTGCCGTGACTGCGGCTGCATCCGGCAGGGTACCAACAGGAAGCGCATTGTCATGAAACCCCCAGAGTGCAATGAGCTTGCCAATGGCAGGATTGAAGAGGCCATTGCTGAGTTGTGACAGGCGAGTGGCCTCCTGCAGCAGGGGCAGGACAGCCGGATCCGGCCTGAACGGCTTCAAGATGGCCAGCTGTTCATTGGTGCTGGACAGGGCGCCCGGCTGCCAGGCATGCCAGTCGCCATGCATAGTGAGGAATTCCTGTTCGATTTGATCGCTGGCCCGTGCCGCCTCTGCCGGGCTGACACCGTAAATACTGATCTCAACAAGTGTACCAAGGGCGAAAAACCGGTCCTGATATACAGTCACGGTGTTGTCGCAGCCGGTGAGCAGGACGACCAGCAGCAGGACAGCCTGGAAGCGGGAGCGGTGCATGATCAGGCTTGCAGTTGTGTATCGATGACATCCATTAACTGACCGCCAATATCTGCATCATATTGCCTGTCGAGTTCGCGGATGCAGGTCGGGCTGGTGACATTGATCTCGGTCAGGTAGTCACCAATGACATCAAGTCCCACAAATAACAGCCCCTGTTCACGTAACGCAGGCCCTACCTGCTTGCATATCCAGCGATCCCGTTCACTGAGGTCAACACCTTCACCCCTGCCGCCGGCAGCCAGGTTACCACGGGTTTCGCCGCCGGTCGGAATCCGTGCCAGCGCATGTGGAAAAGGCTCCCCGTCAAGCATCAGGATCCGCTTGTCACCTGCAGTGATCTCCGGGATATAGCGCTGCGCCATTGCGCTGGTTGTACCATTGCCGGTGATCGTTTCCAGGATAACGTTAAGGTTCGGGTCATCCTGCTGTACCCGGAACACGGACCTGCCGCCCATGCCGTCCAGCGGCTTGACAATGATATCACCCTGCTGGTCCAGAAATTCCTTCAGGATTTGCATGTCACGACTTACCCGCACAGGCGGGCAGCATCGGGAAAACCAGGCAGTGTAAAGCTTTTCATTGGCATTGCGTATGGCCGCCGGTTTGTTAACGACAAGTGCACCATGCGCTTCTGCACGTTCCAGCAGGAAAGTGGTGTAGATGAACTCCATGTCCACTGGCGGATCCTTGCGCATCAGGATCACATCCAGCTCGTCCAGGGGTGCTATGTGGACGTTTGACAGGGTAAACCAGTCATTTTCGTCGGCACGTACCTCCAGTCGCGCCAGCCTGGCATGGCAGCGGTCATCCTGCAGGAACAGGTCCCCCTGTTCCATGTAATACAGTTCCCAGCCACGCTTGCGGGCAGCCAGCAGCATCGCCAGGGTGCTGTCCTTGTGGAAGCTGATTGCCCCGATCGGGTCCATAACGACGCCCAGTTTTCTGGCCATAATATTCCTGTTTTCCGGTATGCGGTGATGTCTGTTATCTGTGTGGCCAGGCAACATCAAGTTTGTTGACTGAATGACGATAACTCGTTGTAGCAGATTGGTAATACTAAATTAATTTGCGCCATGGGGTAACGATGACCGGGTTGCAGGCATTGAGGCGCATGTTGAGACGACTAAATAGATATATAAATCAAACCTATAGGTGTGATCATGCAGAGCAGTGTACCAGCAAGTCAGCTAAATGAGACCGCGGCAGCCAGCGAAGATGCCAGCAGGGTCTTCAAGGTGATGGTGATTGACGACAGCAAGACGATTCGTCGAACGGCCGAGACCTTGCTGAAGAAGGAGGGTTTTGAAGTCATCACGGCGACCGATGGTTTTGAAGCGCTCAGCATGATCGCTGATCACCAGCCCGACCTGATCCTGCTGGACATTATGATGCCACGCCTGGACGGGTACCAGACCTGTGCACTGATCAAGCATCACCGGGTGTTCAGACACACACCGGTCGTCATGCTTTCCAGCAAGGATGGTTTGTTCGATCGTGCGCGGGGGCGTGTTGTCGGTTCGGATAATTACATTACCAAGCCGTTTACCCGTGAAGAGTTATTGTCAGCAATTGAGCAGCATACTGCGCAGACAGGTTAACTGAGGCAAGACCGGCATTACACGTTGAATATTTCGAGGCAATGCAAATGACACGGATAATGATTGTTGATGACTCACCGACAGACACACATCTGTTGAAGAAGATGCTTGAAAAAAATGGGTTCAACATACTGACTGCGTCCGATGCGGGTGAAGGTATCGAAGTTGCCCGGCGTGAGCATCCGGATCTGATTCTGATGGATGTGGTGATGCCGGGTCTTAACGGTTTCCAGGCAACACGCGAACTTACGTCAGACCCGAACACTTCAGCTATAACGGTCATCATTGTGACCCGCAAGGATCAGCAGGTTGACCGGGTATGGGGGATGCGCCAGGGTGCACGTGATTTTGTAACCAAGCCGGTCAAGGAAAGTGTATTACTGTTGCTCATCAACGAGGCGCTTGCTGCGTAACGGGTTATGAGAGATACAAACAGTATAAATCCGGTAGCGATTCTGAAGGACATTGAGGAATCCTGTCGCAGTTGTGCGGTTGGCTTGCCGCGCAAGGCCGAGGCATTAAACGCGTGGTCCGGTATTGCATTCCGGCTGGGAAGAAACAACCTGCTTGTACCGATGGAGCAGGTCGTTGAAATTCTGGATCTGCCTGTGCTCTCGGCGGTTCCGCTGACACAGCCATGGGTTCGCGGGATTGCAAATATACGTGGCAACTTGCTCCCGGTGATTGATCTGAACGGTTATCTGGGCAATGAACTGACTCGGGTGACAGACAAGACCCGTGTGCTGGTGATCGATTATGAAGGACTTTATTCAGGTCTGGTTGTTGATGAGGTTATGGGTCTCAAGCATTTTCTGGAAGAAGAATACACAGACAGCGAGGCTGATGTAGATGCGGTGTTGCAACCGTATATAGATTATGGCTATCGCAGAAATGAGCAGATATGGGGTGTGTTCAGCCTGTTTACACTGGCTGATTCACAGCAATTTTTACAGGTAGCTGTCTGATCAGGTTATGAAAAGACGGTAAATATTCAGATATTAATCTCGCAATGTGGACTGACGGGTCAGGAGAAAGACCATGAAAACGATGTTTGATGTGAAAAAACTGGGTGCCAGTAACAGGGTGAAGGCTCTTACCTTCTTTATGTTGTGCGCAATCTGTGCGATGGCCTGGACCTTTGTAAATGTTGGCAAGCAGGCCAGCCTGGATCAGGCAAGGCTGGCTGATGTCGGCGAGCAGCTGGTCCTGTCACAGCGTATAGCAAAGTATGCGCTGGCTGCCACGACGGGTGACGCAGATGCGTTCAACAAGATGGAGGAATCCAAAAACGAGTTCACGTTAATTCTGGACAACCAGATGGTTGATTACGGGGACAGTTCAGGACTGAGTGAAACGCCCGAGAGCATGGCACTGATTAACCTGGATAATCGCTGGAGAGGCTTCCGCTACAATATTGATGAGGTGCTGGAAGGACAGTTCCTTATTATGGCAATGACCGAGGCAACCAGCCTGATGGGTGAAGTTATGCCACAGCTGATGGAGCATACACAGGGCATCGTTAATGAACTGATGAAGAGTGATGCCAGTGCAAAACAGGTTCGGCTGGCCAGTCAGCAGGCGGTACTTGGTCAGCGCATCGTGAACAGCCTTAATGCTGTAATGACAGGCGAGGGGACCGAGTCTGCTGCAGTGGCATTTGCTGCAGATACGAAGGAGTTTGGCCGCGTTCTGGACGGGTTCATGCGCGGTACCGGTGGTATCCAGCAGTTGCAGGGTAAAACCCTGCAGTCCAAGATCCAGAATATTGCATTGTTGTTCAGTCGTGTCAGCGATAATGTCGGATCGATTGTTGAGAATGCCGAGGAACTGGTTGGCATTCAGGCTGCAGTTGCAGAAATTACCGGCCAGAGTGAAGCCCTGTTCGAGGCAGCTGATAACCTGAAGAGTGTGCTGGTAAACAGCCAGGAAGGTCGTCTTGTATCCAATGAACTGGCTTACTTTCTTGGTGCAGTGGCGCTTTTCATCCTGTTCTGGATGGCATACGAGACCCTGGTTGGTCAACGCCAGCGCAGTCAGCTGGTGGAAGCAGAGAACAGCAGAAACCAGGAGGCGATCATGCGCCTGCTGGATGAGATTGGTGACCTGGCAAATGGCGACCTGACCGTATCCACAACCGTTACCGAGGATTTTACCGGTGCAATTTCCGACTCGATTAACGTGACGGTGGAATCGTTGCGCGGCCTGGTCAAGACGATTAATGATACTTCTTCACAGTTGTCCGGCTCGGTGCAGGAAACCGAGCAGATCGTCAATCATCTGTCTGCAGCCAGCAAGAAGCAGTCCGAGGATATTACGGTTGCAGGTTCGGCCATTGTCGATATCTCAGGGTCAATGGAGAGCGTGTCGAATGAAGCCAATGAGTCCTCCAAGGTGGCCATGCGTTCGGTTGAAATCGCAAAGAAGGGCGGTGAAGCCGTGCAGCGTACTATGGATGGCATGGACACGATTCGTGAGCATATCCAGGAAACGTCCAAGCGCATCAAGCGCCTTGGCGAGAGTTCGCAGGAAATCGGCGATATCGTGGAGCTGATCAATGATATTGCCGAACAGACCAATATTCTTGCCCTGAATGCATCAATCCAGGCGGCCATGGCGGGTGAGGCAGGCCGTGGTTTCGCTGTGGTTGCAGACGAGGTGCAGCGCCTTGCTGAACGCTCGGCAAATGCAACCAAGCAGATTGAAGCCCTTGTTAAAACGATTCAGGCAGACACCAACGAGGCTGTTATCTCAATGGAGAAGAGCACCACAGGTGTGGTTAATGGCGCCCAGCTGGCAGAGGATGCAGGTGGTGCACTGGAGGAAATCGAGTCTGTGTCCGAGCAGCTGGCCGGACTCATTCAGACTATCTCCGGGTCTGCCCGTGAACAGGCAAATGCTGCTACCGAGCTTGCAACCAGTATGAATGGTATCCAGGAAGTAACCATGCAGGCGACTTCCGGTACTGAAAAGACCGCGCGTTCGATCGGTAATCTTTCGTTGCTGGCACAGGACCTGGATACCTCGGTTGCCGGTTTCAAATTGCCGCAATAACAGTCTCTGGAGATAAAACTTGATGTCTCACGGACCAGGTCATGCCGGTTGCCGAAGGGTACCGGTGACGCCATGACCTGCTGTTCGCGGTGACTTGCAAGGAACAGTTATTATGGAAGAAGCAATCGATTACAACGCACTGAGCTGGGTACGCCAGGAGCTGGAAGCAACGCTGAAGCATGCTCGTGTCCAGCTGGAAGAGTATGCAGCCGGTGCTGATAACAAAACATTGCTGCAGAAGTGTGCGGCACAGCTGCATGAAGCACTTGGGCCGCTGCAGATGGTGGGTATCAAGGGCGCGGTATTGCTGACCTCTGAAATGGAGGAAGTGACTGCCGATCTGCTTCAGGACTCGATCAAGGAGAAAGAAACAGCGCTCGAACTGCTGATGCAGGCGTTCCTGCAGCTGCCTGATTACCTGTCCAGTATTCGTTCCGGGAGAAAGGATAACCCTGCAGTCCTGCTGCCGGTGATTAACAGCTTGCGTGCGACCCGTGGTGTACAGCCGCTGCAGGAAACCGCTGTTTTTTCACCTAACCTGTCGGTACGTGTGCCAGCATCCGTATTTGATGTGCGCGCCAGAAAGGAAAAACAGGATATTCCGGCCATTGCTCGGGCCGCACGTGTCCGTTTTCAGGGTGGCTTGCTGGCGTGGTACCGTGGTAATGACGGGAATACCAGTCTGCAAACACTGGTAGATGTACTTGTCCAGCTGCAGCAAAGTGCCTTGAGTGAACCTGTTGCACGTGTGTGGTGGGTTGGTGCAGGCCTCGCCGAGGCACTGCGTGATGGTGAGCTGGAAGAAACAACCGAAATAAAGCAGTTATTTGGTCAGCTGGACAGGCAGATAAAACGCCTGATGGATTCAGGCGAGAAGGTTTTTTCCGACTTGCTTACCGATGACCTTGTAAAAAACCTGCTGTACCGGATTTCGCAATGCAGCTCGGGATCCAGGCGTATCACTACAATCAAGTCCACTTACGGTCTGGATGACATCCCCGTTAATAGTGAAGCGAATGGCCCTGCAAGCGAGGGTGCGATTGTTTTTAATGATGATTTGTTGCAGACAGTGGCCGTGACAATCCGCACTGATATAGAGAACATCAAGGAACATCTGGATGCCTATACCCGAAACGGGAATACCGATGTGCAGGTGCTGGCACCGGTAGCAGACGGTTTGCACATACTCGGCAATACCCTTGATATGATTAGCAAGGAAGAGCTTGGTAAAACTGTATTCGTACACGAGCAGCATATACGTGACCTGATAGCAGGCAACAGTGGCCCGGCAGATTCGGTTTTTTCCGAGATCGCAAATACACTGATTACCATTGAGGATACGCTTGATGATGTTGCTGCAAACGACCCGGAAAACGCTGCTTTCAACCAGGGAATCGAGGCAGTTTCCAGGGAAGTGCTCGCAAGCATGTCCAGGGCCAAGGAGAGTATTTACGAATTCCTGAAGGCGCCCGAAAAGTCTGGTCCCCTCGATGGTGTACCGGAACTGCTGGAACAGATGAGTGGCGGTTTGCAGTTGATCAACGAGGAAAGAGCGGCCGCTATTATCGGAAAGGTCAGGCTGTTTGTGTTAAGGGAACTGATAGAAAGGCATAAAAAACTTACTGCTGACCAGCTTGATACTTTTGCTGATGCAATGTGCAGTATCGAGTTTCATGTCGAGGAGACATGCGAGAATCGCGGCAATACGGGTTCCGCGCTGGATATTGCCGCGCAGAGTATGAAGAAGCTTGGCTACCCGTGCCCTGTTGCAGCGAGGCCTGGTTACGAAGACACAGCAGAGGCCGGACAGGATTCTGTGCCTGCCGGAGGTGCCGCTGCGTTCGAACAGCCCGGGACGGATCCTGTGGAACCGGTCAGGACAGCTGCCCCCGAAATGGTGGACAATTCTCCGGACATTGCCGGGTTGCAGGTTATTGCCGCAGATGTTGATGAAGAAATCTTGTCAATCTTCATAGAAGAAGCTGATGAAGAGCTGGTGAAACTAAAGGCGCTTGTTCCTTCCTGGGTGAATTGTCCTGATTTACAGGACTATCTGGTTGATGCGCAGCGTTCATTTCATACCCTGAAAGGCAGCGGCCGCATGGTGGGTGCAATGGCCATTGGCGAGTTCGCATGGGCATTTGAAAGTCTTGTCAACAGGATTATTGAAGGTGTGGTAACCCCGCATGATGATATCAGGGCGTTGATTGCACGCTCGCCGGATGCATTGTCAGGCATGGTAGAGCAGGTCAAGGGCAACCCTGTCGATGCAGGGCAGGATGTCAATCGTCTGGCACACTGCGCGCTGGTATACAGTGACCCTGATGGTGTTCCCGAGTCACTGGCAGTTGAACAGGATGTTGTTCCGGAAGGCATTGTCGAAGAGGCTGCAGTTGAGCAGGAAGCACCGGTTGACTTGCCGGTATTGTCTGCCGACGCAGACCCGGAGATTGTAGAAATCTTCCTTGAAGAGGCGGCTGAAGAGATCGCGAAAATTTCTGTTGCCATACCGGGATGGGTAAATCAGCCCGATGATGAAGAGGCGCTGGCAACGGTTCGTCGCAGTATGCATACCCTGAAGGGTAGTGGTCGCATGGCCGGTGCGATGCTGGTTGGCGAGTTCTCATGGAGCATCGAGAATTTGCTGAATCGTGTAATTGAAGGGACGGTCAGTGTCAATGACCAGATGTTTGTGCTGCTGGGTCAGCTCCCCGAAGCGCTGTCCCGGTTGATCACCCAGGTGCAGGGCGATGCAGCACCAGCAGTGGATGTAAGCTCCTTCATGCGACATGCAGATGCGCTTGGTCGTGGAGAAGTGATTGAAATTTCAAAAGCAGAACCGGATCAGACTGCTGTCGAAGAGACCGAATCCGGCAGTGAAGTCACTGACGCAGGTAATCAGGCTGATTTAGATGATGCGGTACTGATAGATATATTCAGGAATGAATGTTTCGGACACCTGCAGGCTTTAGATGATTTTCTGGCCGCAGGCGATAAACCACGTGAAGTAACCGAGTCCCTGTATCGTGCCCTGCATACCCTGTCGGGTATCTCCGAGTCTGCCGATGTAGTCTCAATTCGCTTGCTGGCGGCTGATCTGAATGGCTATGTTGACGAGGTTTACCAGTCGCAGCAGGTGCTGGGGCAGGAGGCCATGGGGGTGTTGCGTGACAGCAATCTTGAACTTCGTCAGCTGATCGAGAAGTTACCGGATCAGGCATTTGACGAGATATCACAGGGGGCATTGCGCGAACGTATTGCCGGTCTGCCACGGACGACTGAGGAGCCTGGGCCGGAAGCAGGCTATGAGGGCAGGGATGAGATCAGCGGGCAGCAGTTTGCCGCGGTGGCAGAGTCAGCGACTGCAGCCGCGGATGAAGATCCATATGCCAGTATGGATCAGGAACTCTACGAGATATTTATTGAGGAAGCCTCGGAGATCATTGACAACAGCGAGTCGGTATTACGCGCGTGGTCGGAAGAGCGGGATAACCATGCCCATCTGGAGGAATTTCAGCGTCATCTGCATACCCTGAAAGGGAGTTCGCGGATGCTGGATATCCCGGCGATTGGTGATCTGGCACATGTACTTGAATCGTTGCTTACCCGGGTAGCAGACGGACAGGTAGCCAACTCGGATGACCTGTTTACCCTGTTGCATGAATCCCATGATCGGCTGTCGGAGATGCTTGAGAATGTGAAGTCCCGGAGATTCCCCGGCGAGGCAGAAAATCTGGAAACAGCACTCAAGGTGATGGCGCAGGAAGAGGCCGGGACTACCGGGACAGAGACAGAAACTGAAGCAATGGCGCCAGCTGAAGCAGAGGATACTGTAGACGCACCTGAAACAGTCATTGGAGCCGGCCAGGAAGCGGCCGGGGCAGCAGACACAGAGCCTGAAATTGTTGACGAGACAGAAACTGCTGATACAGCAGGTATTGAATCTGAAGCTGCTGATGCAGCAGTTGTTGAAGCCCGGGTGGAAACGACTGAAACAGAGCCTGCTGCGGAGACAGTTACACCTGAGGCAGAGACAGCAGAGGCCGCACCTGAAAGCGGGGATGTGGCGGTGGCCGGTTCCCCGGGTGAGCAGACCCCTGCAGTTGTTGAACCAGCGGATACGCCGGTTACTGTGGATGTGCAGCCGGAAAATGAGCCTGCAGTGACTCCTCCAGTTCGCAAGGCAGCTGCCTTGCCCGTGAAAGCAGAACGCCGCAAGATCAGGAAGGTTCGCAGTGAACAGGTAAGAGTACAGTCTGAATTGCTTGATGACCTGGTAAATCATGCCGGTGAAATCAGTATTTACCGGACACGTATGGAGAAACAGGTCGGTGATTATCGCTTCAACCTCACAGAACTGGGCCAGACAATTGCCCGTTTGCGTGACCAGTTGCGCCAGCTCGAGATGGAGACAGAGGCGCAGATCCTGTTTCGTTATGAACAGGAGGCCGATACAGACAACCAGGATTTTGACCCGCTGGAAATGGACCGCTATTCGAATTTGCAGCAAACATCACGTTCCCTGATCGAGAGTATCAGTGATCTGCGCAGTCTCCAGGAGTTGATGGAGACCACGACGCGGGAAGCGGAGACATTGATGCTGCAGCAGTCACGGGTAACTACAGATCTGCAGGAAGGGTTGATGCATACCCGGATGATTCCGTTTTCCGGTCTTGGCTCGCGACTGAGACGTATTGTGCGGCAATCCGCCAGACAGCTGGGCAAAAAAGTTGAACTGGACCTGGTCGGCGCGGATGGAGAGATGGACCGCACGGTCATTGAACGAATCATTGCACCACTCGAGCATATGTTGCGAAATGCCATTGCACACGGCATCGAAAAGCCGTCACAGCGCAGTGAGGCCGGCAAGCAGGAAGCAGGATCTATAACGATTTCATTTGACCGTGAAGGCCCCGAGATTGTGCTGCGAATTGAAGATGATGGTGCCGGAATAGATATTGAGGCAGTGCGCGCGCGCGCCATTGAACGTGATTTGATACCGGAAGATTCGCCGCTGCCTGATAACGATATCATGCAGTTTATCCTGCAGACAGGATTCAGTACCGCGACCGAGGTAACACAGATTTCAGGTCGGGGTGTTGGCCTGGACGTCGTCAATAGCGAAGTCAAGCAACTGGGCGGGTCGCTGCATATTGAATCAACGCCGGGTCTGGGTACGTTGTTTACCGTTCGTCTTCCCTATACGCTGGCTATCAACCAGGCATTACTGGTTGCTGCAGGCGAGCAGACATTCTGTGTGCCACTGGGTAGTGTCGAGGGTGTTGTGAGAGCGAACCCGGAAGAGTTGCTGAGGTCCTACAGCACGGAAGAATGTGTCTATGACTATGCGGGTAACGAATACCAGCTGAGGCATTTGGGAACCGTGCTGGAAACGGGCAATATGGATCTGGGCAGGTCGCAGGGACAGGTACCTGTGTTGCTGGTTCGAATCGGCGAGAAACGTATTGCCTTCCAGATCGAGTCACTGAAGGGCAGCCGCGAAATCGTCATCAAGCCGGTTGGCGTCCAGTTCAGCGCTGTTGACAGTATCTCCGGAGCCACGATTCTGGGTGATGGCAGTGTTGTCATGATTCTCGACATGGCTGCGGTGGCACGTATCAATACAAGGATGCATTCACCGGATCTGCCAGCCATACAAAAGACCGAGAGCCGCCTGCTGGTGATGGTCGTGGATGATTCCATTACTGTGCGCAAGGTAACCACCCGTCTGCTTGAGCGGAACGGTTTCAAGGTGTTGACTGCCAAAGACGGTGTCGATGCCATGGGACAGCTGCAGGAAACTGTACCGGACATGATGTTGCTGGATATAGAAATGCCGCGTATGGACGGATTCGAGCTGGCTACACACATGCGTAATGACGATCGATTCAAGCATGTTCCAATAATCATGATTACATCACGTACCGGTGACAAGCATCGTGAGCGTGCACGGCAGATCGGCGTCAATAATTATCTGGGAAAACCGTACCAGGAGAATGATTTACTGTATTCCATTCACCATATTATTGGTGCCACTGAAACCGGGGCAGTTGCATGAGCGAAAAGGACACGAGAGAGGCAGGGCAAATGGACAGCGTTCAGGACAAGGTTCGCAGCTTGTGGGTTCCATTGCGGGAAATGAACCTGTTATTGCCAAATGTGGCCGTAGCAGAGATAGGCAGTTACCGTGCCCCGGAGGCGCAAGCTGACATGCCGGACTGGTTTCTTGGTATGGTCAAGTGGCGTGAGCAGAGTATCCCGGTGATTTCGCTTGAAGCAGTGTGCGGTCTGAATGTGCCCTCAAATCCGGTATTTTCGAGGTTGATGATTGTAAACTCAGTGTCTCCGGACAGCCCCATCAGTCACTACGCTATTGTGACTGCCGGATTGCCTGGTCTGATCCGGTTTGGCGACGAAACCGCAGATGAAGTGGTTGAGTATGAGCATGATGGCCTGCATTGCATTGTTCGCATCGGCCACGAAGAAGCCATGATTCCTGATCTTGAATATTTACAGAAAATCCTGGAACAGCAGCTGGACAAGGCGGCCTGACAGTCAGCCGAGGTCTCCCCACAGGGTTTGTATACCTGCCAGGGCGGTTAACGCGGCTGTCTCTGTACGCAGTATCCGTGGTCCCATACGAATGCCGGTAAAACCGGCGGCTGTTGCCATGCCCTGTTCTTCGGAGGCCAGCCCGCCCTCCGGCCCGACGAGTATGGAAATACTGCCCGCCGGCTTATCCATGTTGTGCAGACATGAGCGGGCGCCTGGTTGCAGCATCAGGCGCAGGTCACCGCCCGCGCCGGTGTTGATCCAGGTTGAATAATCTTCCGGCAGCAACAGTTGCGGCATGGTGGCCCGACCGCACTGTTCACAGGCACTGGTAATCACGCCTTGCCAGTGGTTAATGCGTTTTTCCAGCCGTTCTCCCTTTAACCGTGTCTGGCTGCGTTGCATCCAGAGTGGCTGGAAGGCCTGCACGCCCAGCTCAACAGCTTTCTGCATAATAAAATCCATGCGGTCATTGCGGGCAATGCCCTGCAGTAATGTGAGTTGCAGGGGTGATTCCGGGTTTGCTGTAACCGGTTCTCCGATTTCCAGTGTGATTCCGGAACGTTTTATTCCAGCCAGTATTGCCTGGTGTTCGCAGCCTTGCCCGTCAAATATCTGTATTGATGCGCCAGCACGTAAACGCAGAACATGGGTGACGTGGTGTGCAGGTTGGCCTGAAATAGTGAGCTGTTTGCCTGTAACAAGGCGTTGTGGTGAGTAGATGCGGGGTATGCGCAGGGTGAGGCCTCTTATGACGCGTTCAGTCCGAGATTGTTCCAGATGGCAAGCGAGGGTTCGGCACGGTTAAGTGTGTAAAAGTGCAGACCCGGTACGCCTTCCCTGAGTAGCTGTGCGCACAGGTTTGTTACGACCTCTTCGCCAAAGCTGCGGATTGATGCCATGTCTTCACCATAGGCCTCCAGGCGTTTGCGTATCCAGCGCGGAATTTCTGCACCACAGGCATCCGAGAAACGGGCCAGTTGCTGGTAGTTGGTGATGGGCATGATGCCGGGTACCACGGGGATGTCTATGCCGGTCTTCCTGCAACGTTCTATAAAACGAAAGTAGGCATCCGGGTTGTAGAAGTACTGTGTTATGGCGCTGTTTGCACCGGCTTCCACCTTGCGCTTGAAATTGGCAAGGTCCCTGTCCGGGCTGCTGGCCTGCGGGTGATATTCCGGATAGGCGGCAACCTCGATATGAAAATGATCCCCGGTTTTTTCACGTATGAAGGTGACCAGTTCGTTGGCATAGCGAAACTCGCCTGCCTCTACCATGCCGGAAGGCATGTCGCCACGCAGTGCAACCATGTGGGAGATACCTTCTTCCTGGTAGGCTACCAGTGCCTCGCGTATATTTTCCCGTGTCGAACTGATGCAGGAAAGATGCGGTGCTGTTTCAATACCGGTATTTTTCTGGAGATCAGTCACCGTTTCAAAGGTGTGGTCACGCGTGGAACCGCCGGCACCAAAGGTTACGGAAAAGAAACGCGGCTGTAACGCGGCCAGCAGCTTGCTGGTGGCCGCAAGTTTTGTGATGCCCTCCGGTGTCTTGGGCGGAAAGAATTCAAAGCTGTAGACCGGGCTTGTGTCTGTCATGATTGCAGGTGCGTCTGGTAATCTCATCACCACGGCGGACAGGGAGAATGGCGATTATTCCCCGGGTCCATTAAGGGTTGTCCTGTTCTAGTAGCGGTAATAATCAGGCTTGTACGGGCCTTCTACCGGTACCTTGATGTAGTCTGCCTGTTCCTGCGACAGCGGGGTCAGGCAGACGCCGATTTTATCCAGGTGCAGGCGTGCAACCTTTTCATCCAGATGCTTGGGCAGGACGTAAACCCTGTTTTCGTACTTGTCCGGATTTTGCCACAGTTCGATCTGCGCAATCACCTGATTGGTGAATGAGGCAGACATGACAAAGCTTGGATGGCCGGTGGCGCAACCCAGGTTAACCAGGCGTCCTTCAGCCAGTACCGTAATACGTTTGCCGTCAGGGAAAATAACATGATCAACCTGCGGCTTGATGTTTACCCATTCGTATTGCCGCAGGCTCGCTATATCGATCTCGGAATCGAAATGTCCGATGTTGCACACAATGGCCTCGTTCTTCATGGCCTTCATATGCTCATGTGTTATCACGTTAATGTTGCCCGTTGTGGTCACAAAAATATCACCCTGGCTGCAGGCATCATCCATATTCACGACACGGTAACCTTCCATCGCCGCCTGCAGGGCGCAGATCGGGTCGATTTCGGTTATCCATACCGAAGCACCCAGGCCCTTCAGTGATTGCGCGCAGCCCTTGCCGACATCGCCGTAACCGAGCACCACGGTAATTTTACCGGCAATCATCACGTCAGTTGCGCGCTTGATGCCGTCAACCAGGGATTCACGACAGCCATACAGGTTATCGAACTTGCTCTTGGTGACAGAATCGTTGACGTTAAACGCCGGGACCTTGAGGCTGCCATCCGCCATCATTTCGTACAGGCGATGGACGCCGGTGGTGGTTTCTTCCGACAGTCCTTTTACAGCGCCGAGCAATTCCGGGTATTTGTCGTGCATGATCTGGGTCAGGTCGCCACCATCATCCAGGATCATGTTCGGGCGCCAGCCATCCGGACCGAAGATGGTTTGTTCAATGCACCACCATGCCTCTTCCTCGGTCTCGCCTTTCCATGCAAAGACCGGGATGCCTGCTGTGGCCATGGCAGCAGCAGCCTGGTCCTGGGTGGAGAAAATATTACAGGATGACCAGCGTACTTCGGCGCCGAGTGCGGTCAGTGTTTCTATCAGTACTGCCGTTTGAATGGTCATGTGCAGACAACCGGCGACACGTGCTCCCTTGAGCGGCTGATTGTCTTTGTATTCCTCGCGCAATGCCATCAGTCCCGGCATTTCGCTCTCTGCAATCGCTACTTCCTTGCGACCCCAGTCAGCCAGTCCGATGTCGGCAACTTTGTAATCCGGGGTTATGTTTTCAACGGGTTGTGAGCTCATAAGTATTTGCCTCAATGCTGGTGTTGCAATGATGAGTGTTGCTGTGGGGTGCTACAGGCCGGCCGCGTCGCGCAGGGCATCGGCGACATCGGTTTGTTCCCAGCTGAATTCTCCATCGCGCCCAAAGTGACCGTAGGCTGCGGTGGCCCGGTAGCCCGGTTTCAACAAGTCCAGCATCTTTACCATCCCGCGTGGTCGCAGGTCAAAGTGCTCGCGGATCAACTCTGTCAACCGGTCTTCATCGACTTTTCCGGTCCCGAAGGTGTTCACACTGATGGAAGTGGGTTCAGCCACGCCAATGGCATACGACACCTGGATTTCACAACGGTCTGCAAGGCCGGCCGCGACGATATTTTTGGCAACATAGCGGGCTGCATAGGCAGCAGAGCGATCAACCTTGCTCGGGTCCTTGCCCGAGAAGGCACCGCCGCCATGGCGTGCCATGCCGCCATAGGTATCAACAATAATCTTGCGCCCGGTCAATCCACAGTCACCAACCGGGCCACCGATCACAAAGCGTCCGGTCGGGTTGATGTGAATGTGTTCCTGTGAACACTGGTCCAGCCATGCTGCTGGTATCACCGGTTTGATGATTTCATCCATGACCGCCTCGCGCAGGGCCTCAATGCTGATGTCCGGGTCGTGCTGGGTGGACAGCACCACTGCCTCGATGCCGGTTGGCTGATCATTCTCATAGCGAAAGGACAACTGGCTCTTGGCGTCCGGGCGCAGCCAGGGCAGGGTGCCGTTCTTGCGCACTTCCGCCTGGCGTTTTACCAAACGGTGCGCATAGGTAATCGGTGCCGGCATCAGTACGTCGGTTTCGCTGGAGGCGTAACCAAACATCAGGCCCTGGTCGCCGGCACCCTGTTCATGGTCCTCGGATTCATCGACACCCTGCGCGATATCCACGGATTGTTTGCCAATGGCATTCAGGACGGCGCAGGATTCCCAGTCAAAGCCGATTTTTGAACTGTTATAGCCGATTTCACGGACCGTCTGGCGGACAATGGCCTCCAGATCCACCCATGCAGAGGTCGTGACCTCCCCGGCAATAATCACCATGCCGGTCTTGACCAGGGTTTCGACAGCCACGCGGGCACGTGTGTCCTGTTCCAGCAGGGCGTCGAGGACGGCATCGGATATCTGGTCGGCGACCTTATCCGGGTGACCTTCCGAGACCGATTCAGAAGTAAATATATGATTATTAGACATAATTAGTTATTCTGGTTGCGAGTAAACGTAAACGATCAAGTTTACCCTACGTTAGTGATATTTTCATCAGCCGGTTCATTCTTTTACAGTAACCCACTTTCTTTGCCATACAGCAGGAGCAGCACATGGTCAGTCTGGAAACACCGGTATGTGAATTTGGTAATGCAGCCATTGATTTTTCATTGCCCGGTATCGACAACAAATTGTGGACCCTTGAGAAATGCCGTGGTGAAAATGGTCTGCTGGTTATGTTTATCTGCAATCACTGCCCCTATGTGAAGGCTATTCGTGAGCGACTGGTGCGGGATACCCGGGAGTTACAGGGGCTTGGCATTCACAGTGTTGCCATCATGTCGAATGATCCATCTTTATATAATGAAGACAGTTTTGAGAACATGCAGGCGGTTGCGCGGGGGTATGATTACCCTTTTCCCTACCTGCTGGACGAGTCCCAGGCCGTTGCCAAGGCCTACGGTGCGGTGTGTACGCCGGATTTCTTTGGTTATAACAAGGACCTGCAGCTGCAATACCGCGGCCGGCTGGATGCCAGTCGCAAGGACACCGCACCGGTCGACGCGCGACGCGACCTGTTCGAGGCCATGCGCCTGGTCGCGGAGACCGGACAAGGTCCCCGGGAACAGATACCGGCTATTGGCTGTTCAATCAAATGGCGGGAAGAACCGGCCTGAGCCTGCCGCATGCACCTATAAGTTATTGTTATTCTAACATAAATAGATAAATATTGGGTGTTCCGCCACCCCCATGCGTGCGCTTGCCGTTGGAGGCAAACTAGGGGAAAATAGCGCGCCTTGTCCCTGGGGAAAGCCGGGGAATAGAGTGCCGGACGGGTAGCGTCCTGAATGTGCCCGGCCTTGCCATCACTATCGATCAGGGTGAATGCCCC